>Ga0114969_10004294_pt1 | contig 11297 bp, 13 predicted proteins | sample M_130807_MF_Meta_FD_87316 | JGI IMG/M metagenome (GOLD analysis project Ga0114969, IMG submission 87316) | Freshwater microbial communities from Lake Montjoie, Canada to study carbon cycling - M_130807_MF_MetaG | ecosystem: Environmental > Aquatic > Freshwater > Lake | place: Lake Montjoie...
AAAATAATATCCTGAACCTTTCGATCAACTGCAACTTTTGCAAAGTTTCAAAAGTATAGGGAAAGTTAAATTAAACAAAAAATATTAAAATAATGATTTTTAATAATCATAATTTTATTATTTGATAATTCTTTTAATCTAAAATAAACAAAGATTCAAAACACCCAGACTTCCTAAGTTAAATCTAATAGTGGGAGTTGTATCTTCTTTGTCTAAAAAGATTGTTGTTAGTTCTGATAAACTAGCTAACTTGCTGGTTAGTAGTAAAAACCTAATAAGGACTTCTGCTTTAGCGTTTATTCTTGAGCCGCATTCCGTTGTTATTCCGATGCAAGCGCTACTACCAGAACTTAGGATATACTGGATAACACCATCGCCGCTTTCAATAAGAAAATTCTTCTTATCCAGTATTAACCTTACTCTATCCGACACCCTAGAGATATCCTTAAAGTATTTAACTAGAATATCAGATGGTATTACAACGGAGTGGGAGTACACCTTATCCAGAATATCACCGCAGGTGTTAGGACATGATGGGAGTAGCGGTAATTTAATTATTTTCTTTTCCGACCGTTTGAAACTTTCTAACGTCACCACTAACACCTTGTCTGAAGCAGTATTGCCAAGAATTTTAACGCTTAAACTATCGTAGTGGAGTGCTGGTTTGAGTATCCCCGTTAAACTAGAAAGTTCAATACCAGCATCAAAAGGTTGCAGGGCTTCGCCTAGGCTATAAGAGTCAAAATTTTCTCTAGCGAAATTAACTCCTAAAAAAAGTTTGCTTGTTCTGTTAGTTTCTCTAATCCTTATCCCAGTATTAGAAACTTCTAAGTTGGTGTCAGTGATAAGAGAGTCTATAACTTCTAAGCTTACTTTAAATGCGGTTATCTGGGTTGTTTGAAATTCTAAGAGTACTTTTGACATTAAACTTAAGGATATTATCCCTTTAAGTGTGTTTTAATAATACTTAATAACTTTCTTTTTATAAGCCTTTTTACTAGAAACCCTCTCGTTTGGTTTACCATGACCAGTTAAACTTTTGAGATATTCTAAAATTTTTCGTTTTGTTTTTTTATCCCACGTGTTTATATCTTCAATATCCCAGGCAGTACCGTCAATCCCTACTGTCATATCGGTGTATTTGGCAGTTTTCCCCCATTTTTTCTCATCAGCTTTTTTGTCTTCTTCAAATTCTTTTTTCCATTCTTCAATTAAACTTGCATCAAGGTCTTTACCTGATGATGTCACAGGGTCGTTAAAAGCTAAAACAGCAGCATCTAAGGGGTCTAATCCTAAAAACTTATGTTCTTTTACTAGTGCGTTTTCTTCATTCTCTGATAACGGTGATAATTTTATTTCAATATCTTTTGTTGGTGTGTCGCGGTATATCCCTTTAAGTTCTGATTCAGGAACTGTAACAACTGGTTCTGTTCCAATACCTGAAAGGTCTCTGTTTAGTCTAAACTTAGAATAGTCTTTATTAGTGAACCAATCTAAAAAATTTGTTAAATTTGCAGGAGGTAGTGTTGGTAATCCTTCTTGCTCTTGAATATTTTTAAGATATGATGGGTCATATGCAACTAGAGCCATATCCTTCCTAAACACATCTGTTTTATCTTTTATAGCTACAGGAACACTCAGCAAGGTATCATCTTTAAATTTTGGTTGTGGTTTTAATGCAGCTAACCCAGTGCTGTTTCCTGCGCGACCGTAATGTGCTAAAATAAGATTTAAAACTTTTCCAGTTGCTTTTTGCGCAATTTCACCTTGTGCTTTAGTTTCTTTTGTTTTGCAAAATTCTGTTATCTCTGGTAATAGCGCGTTAAGGTAAATTTTAACAGCAGGGTCGGTAATAATTTTATTTAAGTCCCAGTCTATATACGCTAAAATTCCACTGACAGAATCATCTTTTTTAGATACTTTATTCACTTGTGCATTATTTTCGTATAAACAAAAACTAACATGAGAACTTCGTGGAAATTCTAACGGACTTGTGCTATTAGGGTCTTTAAAACTTTTTAAAATCATCATTGCAACTTTACTTGTATCAACATTTAAAACGGCTTTATCTTCTTTTCCTGCAACTACATTTCCTTTTAATTCAACATCCAAATTATTAGAACTAAAATCAACCTGTGTGAATCCTAACTCTTTAGAAAATATTTTATTTAATGCTAAGAATCTAATTTCAGCTTCTGACATTTTATTATATGCTTTATCCACAACTTTTAAAATTTTACTTAAAAGTTCTACTTCTGTTCTAAAATTAGCTTCATTAACATCAGTCCATGTCTTGTCTAACCCCTGACTAAATGATGATACTTTTAAAACAAATTTTTCACGGGCTGGTTGTCCATCTGCTTCCAAACTAATAATAGAAGGAAATGCAGCTGTTATTAAGAAGGTTGTTTCAGCACTCCAGTTTCCCTCAAAGTTTTCAATAACATTATAATAAGTTTCATACTGTTCTAATAGTCTTTCTTTAACATTATTTAAAAACCAATCAGGAATAACGCTTGTAGTAGAGGGTAGATACTTATCACCTTTTTCACTTGTAAATAATTTTTTTATTGTAGGATTAGTTATGTCAGCTGCAAAGATATCGTCAATAAAATTTCCAGTTTTAACTTGCACTGCTTTAGGATAATATTCCCGTGTTTCAGGGTGTTGAACCGTAGGTCTTACTAAGAAAGCTTTATCTTTTAAACTAACTTTATCTAATCCAAGACGTTCGTTAATAAAAAGTTCTGCCTCTTCGGTCTTTTTTTCTCGTAAAAGGGCTTGATTTGCAACCCTATTTTTTCCACGGGTTTTACTGACAGCTAATTCTAAGTCTTTTATTTCTTGTTTAAGAACAGGAATTTTACTCTTAAATGGTAGCTGGCCTTCTATTTTTTGCTGTTCTTTAGCAGCTTTAGCAGCAGCTTTAGCAGCCTTAGCATCAGCAGCCGCATTTTCTTTCTTTAATTTTTCAGCAGCTTTAGCAGCAGCTTTAGCAGCCTTAGCATCAGCAGCCGCTTTTACAGCTGCCGCTTTTTCTGCGGCTGTTCTTTTACCCCCTGTTAAATTATTATCTAAGGTTTTTGTTTTATCTAAAAAGTTAAATATTAACTTTGCCACTGTCATACAATACTCTCTCTTAGTTCCTTTAAATGCGGTATGCTTACCGTCTATTTTAGAATACTTACTGTATAAAGTGTCAATAAAACTATCAGGTAAAGATTCAAAAATTTGTTTTAATACTGGATTAGGTTCATGTGGTTTAACTCCACCTATTATTATAAAACTTCTTTTCATTATTATAGTATTATAAAATTAAAGTTTAAAGTTTTTAATTACTATCCCATAAAACTCTAATAGCTAAAGTATTAGGACTAAGGTCAGTTACTCCATAATCCTTAACCATAGCTTTATGACTCTTTACAAAAACTCCTCTTTTAGTATCTGCTATCCCTTTGGTTACCTTACCGTACTTTTCTAGATACTTCCAAATAATAAAATCACCGTAGCCCACCGCACCAAATAATACTGGTCCTTTCTCGGAAGCGTATATTATCTTATGCTTACCATCAGTAGCAAAGTCTATTTTATCTGGGTCATACCGGTATTTAGCAGCTAGGTGTTTTACTGTTGTTAGATAGTCTTCTGGGTTTATTCCCAAACTTAAAAGTTGTTTACTAAAAGATAAACTTTTAAAATTAGGGCTTTTAGCATAATCAGATAATCCAAACACACCAGTTTTACCTTTGCCCGCACCACCAGTTTTTTCAGAAGCTTCTATAGCTTTCATTTGTTTTTCAGCCATCATGTGACTTATTGGTTCTTTACTAAAGGTTCTCTTAGGGTCTCTTACTAAGCACACCTTGTATCCTCCTACTACTTTCTTCAACCGAAATGGCATTATATAATAGTTAGATTATTCTAACCATTATAAAATATTTAAATTAGATAGCTTTTTTAATTTTTTTCATTACACCGTAAGCTTTCCACCAGTCATGTAAACTTACTCCTGCTACAAAATAATTTGTTATATTATCCTTATGTGCTCTAATTAACTCACCTTCTTCTTTCTGTAACTCTCTTCTATTCTTACATGGAAATTTTTGAATAAGGGTTATACTACCACCCTCAAGAAGGTCAAAGCTTGCAAGCTTCTTTGCACTCTTATTTCCTTTATCAAAACTACGCTTAGCTTTTTTATGTTGTTCAAACCTTTTTTCCAAGTCAAACACTGTGCTACCAATATAATAAAGATTAGAATTAGGATTGGATATTTTGTAAATTTTACCTTCCTTATAATCAGGAGGAACTCTCTTTGGCTTCACAGAAACCTTTTCCTTATTATCAGCAGGAACTTTGGGCATATTACAAAAGGATTATAAAATAAAAGTTTAAGAGCTTCGCAAAGGATTCTTAACATGTTAATTTAAAATCACGCCCAACCTCGCCGTTATAAGCAGTTTCATTAAACGGGTCTGGCAGTTGTATAATAGTTTTTGTATCCTCAGAAAGTAAACTAAACTCCTCATCGGTAAGTTCTCTAACAGTAACACCACTCCTATCAACATCATCATCATTAAACCGGTCCATAATATCCTTGATAGCAATAGTTGTTTCTGGTGTGTTAAGTTCGTCTGTCATCTCTACTTTAGGTTTAGTTCCATCATGTGCTAATTTAATTAAGTCATCATCGTCTGTAAGAACTCTTTTAAGTAAGCATTTGCATGCAGGTAAAAGTTTAAACCGTTTCAAAGCTTGTTCAAAGTCAGTTGTAAAGGTATAAACTTCAATTGGTTCTTTTACCCCCTTTTTTAGGTAAGTGTAAATAATAACAAAAATCTCTGTTAAATTTTCAACTGTTAAATCTTCATTATCTGGACCATATTCTTTAATAACCCAAAGTTCAGGGTCTCCTTGTATATTATCAACATTAAATACCATTTAATAAAGTATAGAATAATTATAATAATTAAGATTCCTTAAACTTACCAAATATTAAACTACAATCCCGTTGTTTCTTGGTAATAAAACTTTTAGGGTCAAACCGTTGTTTAGGATACTTTCTAAACCTAAAAGAACTTCCCGTTTCTCTTACAAAAGTTTTTTTAGAATCCCTAATATAATTTTGAGATATTCTTCTTGCATCTTCTAACCCTATAGGTTTTTTAATTACAACAGCATGCAACTCTAAACCATCGGGAGCTTCGCCCACGCCCGTAGGGCTTTTAAGAGCTGCGCTCGCTCCACCCTCAAAATTACTTAAGTCATGTGCTGCTAACGGCATCTTAGAACTTTGTCTAACTTCTTTATACTTACAATACTTCCCCATCAAATTAAAAAGCGGGTCTGTGCTAAGGTATATCCTACGGTTAGTAGTAGGTTTATTATAATCTTCTTTACTTACTGCAGGATTAAAACTTACACCCTCTTTTAGTAAACCTTCTTTTAATAGTTCATCTAGGATAGCACCACCTAAACTATGACCAACTCCTATATACCACCACTCATCTGGTGGATATACTTTTTGTAAAGAGATAATTCCGGAACGGTCGCTCTTATACCTTACACTAACTTTTAAACTTCCTAAAGCTATTCCAATATCAGCAACCAAGTCACCAGTATCTTTAGGGTCTGTTCCTCTTAAAGCACATAGTATAGTTTTAGTTTGTTCATTCTTATAACACGCTAGATACTTAGTTCTAAGCACACCTTTCCAACTATCAAACTCTGGTTGTGCTTCTGGATTATAAGAAGCATTTTCAAATTGAAAGCAAGTCTTAAGGTCAGGAACTCTTGGCGAGTTTGTTACTGGTTCTCCCGCTTGCACTTCAGCATTAGCATTCTTATTATAAACACTGCTAGCAGTTGATAACCCAATATTTTGAAAAGCATCAGTTGCAACATTCTTTACTTTCTGCCAAGCATCACTAAACCAACCGCTGCCTTCTAGATAAGGGATACTTTTAAAATACCATATCCCCTTATTAAACTCTATTAAAAAAGTATCCCCACCCATTAACTTAACAAAGTTTTTTGACTCAGGACACTTTGTAAAATGCAGTCTACCACCAACTGTTATATGCTCCCTAAGATAGTGCCAGTAAGGCAGTTGTGATTCCGGAACTGTTATTCTCTTATCATTTACTACGATAGTATTTTCTGGATTATCCTTTTTACTACCACCCGTTATCAACCCATCCTCCTCAACAATCAAGTCCTCTAATGGAACACCATAGAACTTTTCCAATTTTGCTATTTGACTTTTACTAAGATTATAATCTTTCATTATAAAGTAGTTAGAAAACCTTAGGCGACGACACCGGAGGTGTCTTGAGCTGATTTAGTATCCAAACACCTTTACTGAAACCAAGTTTAAAAGAATCTCCTCCTAACAACTGGATAAACACTTTAGTTTCTGGTGTGTCTAGTATCCTCAAAGTTCCATTAACTTTAAAATCATACTTTAATATTATCCAAAAGTTTCTTAAAGTTTCTGGGATTATAATATCCTTATTATCTACTATAACATACTTTGCAGCATCACTAAGTGGGATATCGTTTAAATTACTGTTCATTATAACACCTAAAGAAAAGTATTTAAAGTTATATTTTCTATAATATAATAATGGAACAACTATTAAAATACTTAAGTGATGCTAGCGACTCAGACTCTGATTCTGATATGGACACTGAATCTGTAGACCAAGATTATCTGGATGCTTTAGAAGAATTAGATGACTCAGACTACTTCCCAACGTCTGATACTACTGAAGATACACAAGACTCCGATGAAGATTTAACATCTGAAGAGGATGTCCCAGTGAGACCATGGAAAAAACAATTACCTGATGAGTTTGAATATCACTATACAAGCCCTGCTGACTTTATTATTAAAATTAAAGCACCAGAATCAAAAGGTAAACTACAAGACCATGATGACCCAACTGATTCTGAATAACCAGAGGTTTAAAATCTAATTATACAAACATTTTCAAATGTTTATATAATGAACGATAAAACACCAACAATTGAAATGGACTTGCCTGAGGATAGTATCTTTAGAAAATTAGGTAATGCAATTATCCCTGATAATCATGAAACGAGTATAACCGCTCCTAATGGTATTAAAGAAGCTGCTTTTAGTTTATCTGATTCTGATTATAATAAAATGATAACCGACTTTCTCTCTAAAGCTAGGATTGAAGCAGAACCACAACCCGTTGCAACTAATCACCAAAAAATTAAAACTATTAGAGAACAATTAGCAGACGGTAGGAAACCATTGAAGTTTCGTAAAGGTTTTTTAAACTCTTCAGGTGGTGTATCTAAAAGTTAATTCTCAAAAATAATAATCCTGAACCTTTTGAACAACTGCAACTTTTGCAAAGTTTCAAACGTATAGGGAAAATATTTTTAATAACATTGTTTCAATAATTATAATATAGTGTTTTTATAAACACCATATTATTATTTTTTTTATCCTCTAATCATATTAGCAACAATACCATCGTAATCTAATCCAGTGTTATCTTTTAGTTGTTCCATATGCTTGTAATAGCTATCTAAGTTTTTTCCTTGTTTCATATTTTGTATTCTATAACAACAATGCCGTCCGCACGTGTTAATGTCATTGCCGTTACTTTGATACTTTATAGGATTATATACTATGTCCTTCCCGCTGCCTTTTAATAACTTGCTTAACGGTTTACCGTCTTGTCCTAAGTCTTTGTTTGTTTTAGAACTATTCCACTTTATCTGGGTATCAGGTGCACCGCCATAAGAATCGAAGACTTCAATTTCATCACCATATCTACTAAGAGCAATCCAATGTCCTTTGTTGGGCGAGGATTCCAGCAATAAGAATGCAAAGCTTTTTTCATTAGGTAGTAACTCATCTAAATTATTATAATCATTAAGTTCTTTGTAAGTAATAACCTTAGCAGATGGGAAATACTTCCGTAAGTCATCGTCACCAAGGGGGGTTGCTTCAACCTGTTCCTGTTGTTCTTCGTTTAACATTATTAAAGGTTTAGAAAAGCTTTATGTCTAATCATCTAACCCATCTCCGTGATTATTGTCTACAACTTCTAAAAGTTTATAGCCTTTATAAACAAAGACTCCTCTTATTTTACTAACAGAACCAATTTCATCTTCTAGTTTATCAAAGAATTCTTTTTTCTTTAGTGCTTTAATTCCTAACTCTTCACAATAAGAAGTATAAGAATTAAAAGCTACACTACGATTAAGTTTATCATTACTGTCTTGTTTAATACTCTCTAAAAACCAACTACCAAAACTATTTTGTTCTTTAATATACGCGTTCTGTTGTTCTTTTATATCATCTGGGATATTATCAAACTTTTTATCATGATACCACATCATAGCACCTTCTAAACAAAAACTAAAAAACTCATCCAGATGCTCTTCAATTAAAGTTGTTTCTAAATTTTCAATTATAAGATACTCATTCTTTTCAGGTTTAGGGTCGCGTGATACAAATTTCGCTTCAAACGGTAGAAGTTTAATTCTTCTTGCCGTTCCAAAATCACCACCATCAAACTCAGGACGATGGTTGGTGCATACAATTAACTTCATAAAAATTTTAAATGATATTTCCTCCTTATACAGTGCTCTTGCTTTTACTGAATCACCACCGCTAATTTGTTTAAGCATACTTTCGTTAAGTGATTCAAGTTTACTAGTTTCAGAAAATGTCCCCAACCTAAGGTCTCTTAAGCTTATCATCTCTGAACCGTTACTAGCTTTTTTCCCACAATCTACAATAACACCTTTAGATATTGGACTGCATGCTTTACCCATCACAGCTTGGAGACAATTTAAAATAAGAGACTTACCATTACAACCCTTACCATAGTAAATATAATACTGTTGGCTATCTACCCTACCAGTTAAACAGTAACCCAGTATCTTTTGAAAGTATTTAAGTCTTTGTTCGTTGTTGCACATAATATTCTTTATACAATTTAAAAAGAATTCTGAATACTCACTAATTTTACTAACTGGACACTCCCATGTAAAATAGTCTGTAATACTTCTTTGTCTAGTTTCTCCTGTTTGTAAGTTAATAACTTTTTGATTCTTGATTGGTAAATAATCAGGTCTAATTTTATCCAGTTTATCGAAGATACTATCATCTAATAGGTCGGTGTAAATACTTTTAACTACACCCTCTAGATACTTAACCTTAGACGCTTTTCTAACTTCTTTAGATAATAAAATATCATTAGTAGTATTACCAACGTTATCTCTCATAATTATTTGATATTGAGTTTTTAACCAACATGCAATGCGGTTATTAAGAATTACTACTGGTATTTCAACCCATAGTGCTGTTGTAGTGTTATACTCAAAATAATAACCTTTAGAAAATAAAAATTTACTGATGATATCACCATCAACACTTGTTGTTTGATTGTAAGATAGGAATAGTTGTCCAAGGGTAGCTTCAAATTCTAAAGCTTCTATTAGTTGGGCTGCGGTTAATTCTTGTGTCATTATTATAATAGACTTTAAAACTTTAAAGTAGTTTTTCTAAGTTTTGATATTTAAAGCCCTGTTAAATTGTGTAGAACTAGTCCTATAAAGTATCTTATCTGGACTCTGAATAAGATTAACAAAATAATAAAATAAAGTAGAACTATACTTCTTAATATACTTTTTAAAGCTTTAATCCTCTTATAAACTTTATCCTTTCTTCTTAAAATAGTTTTTCTTGGTCTTGTCATTAAGTATAATTATAATAAAAAGTATTCAAAGATTCTTTTTAAAAATAATAATCCTGAACCTTTTGAACGTCCGGTCTAAGTGTTGATCGAAAGGTTCAGAATAATATTTTTTGAAATTATTATCTAGGATTATAATTAAGAATTAAAAGTTCTTGTTTTGTTTGGTTATTACTTTCGTTATTATAAAGTGTTTTTAATTCTATAATTTTAAATTCTTTAAAAATACTCCTAATATTAGAACTATCATTATAAGATAACACAAAGAAACCTTTTATACTTTTACAACTTTTATAAACATCTTCTGGTGTGCAGTAGTCGGGATAATCTTTTTTTTTTAAACTTTCATAAGGTGGATCTAGGTAAAATAAAGTTCTTGGACTATCATACTTTTTAATTACACTACTAAAATTTTCATTAAGAATAGTTACACCTTCTAGCCGGTCCTCAAAAAATTCACTGTAGTCCGTTTTAATTGGATTAGAAGCATAATTCACCCCCTGTGCTAAAAAAGAGTTTTTTAATACTGTTATAATATCAGCTGGTTTTTTACTTCCTTTAATACTGTCCCAGTATTCTCTAGAAACTATACCGCGTTTAATTCCTTTATTAACTTTTTGACCATCTTCTTGTAATCCTTTTAAAACTAAATAAACTCTTTTGTCTTTATCGTTTATAATCTCTTTAATCCCTTCTTCTGGAGCTGTTCTAAAAAAAATATTACCAGCCCCCACAAACGGTTCAACGTAAATATCATAATCTTCTGTATCTGGAAAATATCCAATAATTCTCTTAGCTAGAAGGCTTTTACCTCCCATTCTTTCAAACGGTGTTTTTGTTTTTGCGTAATCAGTACCTCCTATCATTATAATAACTGTAGAATAATTAAATTAACTATAAACAATTTTAAATACTTTATTTTTTTATTCTTTTCTACTCTTCAAATAAAAATTTGTCTAAAGCCATGTAAAGTTCTTCGGCTTCTTTTTTTGTTATTACGTTTTCACTAACGCTAGTAGGTCCTTCAATACTTATACTTACGCCAGTGAATTTAAACTTTTCTTTAGTTTTAAAGTTTGTTCCCGTATCACGTTGATTCTTGATTCTGATAGTTATTTTGTTTTCAAGTTCATTTTTAAAAATACTTTTAATCATTATAATAACTGTAGAATAATTAAATTAAAAAGTTATTACGTCAAAATCAAATATTCTAATAGGTTCTGGTTTAGATTTTAGTTTTATTTTTTTTACAGTATTCTTTGTTCCTTTTAGATTTACTACTTTATCTTCATAAAGTTTAATAATTTCGTATTCTTTTATTTCTAATTCTTCTTTTGTTAAATTTTCAAATTTTGCTAATTCAACAATACTTACATCATCTCTACCATAATCAAACAATATTGTAGCGCGCGTTGTTTGACTTCCTTTACGATGGCCTATAAAACGCTTATGTAAAGATTGAGTAGTGCTTCCAATATAAACTAAGTCAGTCTTTGAACTTACTAATTTGTAAATAATACTAGTTTTACTCATTATATAATAAGATAATATTTC
>Ga0114969_10004295_pt1 | contig 11296 bp, 12 predicted proteins | sample M_130807_MF_Meta_FD_87316 | JGI IMG/M metagenome (GOLD analysis project Ga0114969, IMG submission 87316) | Freshwater microbial communities from Lake Montjoie, Canada to study carbon cycling - M_130807_MF_MetaG | ecosystem: Environmental > Aquatic > Freshwater > Lake | place: Lake Montjoie...
AACAGTTTCACCCGCAGGAAATATTACAAGCGCAGATTCTGTTCTCACCTACACCATCCACTTTCAAAACACCGGTAACGATACCACCCACTTTGTAATCGTTACCGATACATTGCCATCAGCACTCGACCCAACAACTGTGGTGAACCTTGCATCAAGCGCACCTTTCAGCGAGTTCACCATCTCTGGCACCGGAATACTGAAATGGGTTTTCAATCCGCTCTTCCTTCCAGATAGCACCACCAACGAACCCGCAAGCAAGGGCTTCGTGATGTTCAAAATAAAAGTGAAACCGAACCTTCCATTCGGCACCAATATCAATAACAAAGCAGCTATTTATTTTGATTACAACCCTGCGGTTATCACCAACTACGCTACCAACAGCATCATCAATGGAGTGGAGGAGTTAACAGTGAATAGTGAACAGTTAATAGTGTATCCGAATCCTGCAACTGATGAAGTAATTATCAATTCTCCATTATCAATTATCAATTATGTTGTTGTCACCGATGTGTTAGGCAGAAATGTTTATTCGCAACAAGCCAATGCTCAATCATCTACTATCAATTGTCAATTGTATGCTGCTGGTATTTACTTTGTTAAAGTGCAAATGGGAAATGGTAATGTGGAAGTCAGGAGATTTGTGAAGGAGTAGGAGAGCAGCAGTAAGAAAATTGAATGCAGCAATTGTGTGTAGCCAATCGTCAATATACTTGTGAATGTTATTTGCTCAAAACTCAAATTCATGAAAGCAATTATTCAACTAATAATCAAATCTGTTTTAATCACTGTTCTTTTTTCGTTCACAGTTACCGGGCTTAAAGCGCAAGGGTGGGGAATGATAGATAGTTTAAAATTAATTCCTGTTACGCCAACCGAAACCAGCACAGTTCAGGTTGCCTGTTTCGCCACTTTCGGCAGCGGCGATTGTTTTATTGTTGATACTTCCGTTACAATTTCTGGTGCAACAATAACAGTTCAGGCTTATCACATGATTGGAATGCTGACTGTTATTTGCAATTCAGCTGATACCATTACACTCGGCAGTAATTTCAGTCCGGGTAATTACACAGTAGTTTATAATCTCAACGATAGCGGTCTTGTTGCCATTGATACCGATACTCTTTATTTTACTATTCCGCAAGCGCAGGGAATAACCGGAATCGATATACAGCCGAATATAAATATCTATCCTAACCCGGCAACCAATGAGTTGAATGTACAGTTTCGCAACAGCGTTAGAGCAAACAATATTGCTGTTGTTGATGTATTAGGAAGAGTTATTTATTCTGATTCGGTCGATTCAAAATCTGTCACCATCAATCTGCAATCACTTTTATGCGGTGTTTACTTTATAAAACTGCAAATGCAAAACGGTAATGTGGAAGTGAAGCGGTTTGTAAAACAGTGATCTGAAATTTCTCCAGTTAGTTAAACCCTGTTATAGGAAATAACGGGGTTTTTTATTTTGAATATAATTTCTTTAAAAAGAATTCGTTAGCAGAAATCATCATTCCATTCCCGCTCATGAATCAGTTGGTTTTTAAAACCTATCAGATAATAATTATTGTATTCTTTCAGTTACTGATTGTTTATTCTTGCAGCAATGGCACTGCAAATAGAATGGCTGTAGCAGATGATAGTTTAAAATACAAGGCATTAAGCACACAGGCCTTTTCTTATTGCAAGAAATTCAATTTTGATACATCATTTTATTTCATAGCTGATATGAGTATTCATTCAGGTAAAAACCGATTCATGATATGGAATTTCAGCGAACAGAAGGTTACTCAAAAAGCATTAGTAACTCACGGTTGCGGAAGCAATGGTTGGAGCAGCGATGCCAGTAGTGCCAGTCCGCAGTTCAGTAATGTATGCGAAAGTCATTGTTCATCAATCGGAAAATACAAGGTTAGCGATCGTGGATATAGTCAGTGGGGCATGCATGTAAAATATCTGTTGCATGGATTAGATAGTAGTAACTCCAATGCGTTGAAAAGAACCATCGTACTCCATTCTTGGGATGCAGTACCCGATAAGGAAATATTTCCTGTCGGCGCGCCAGAAAGCTGGGGGTGCCCTGCTGTAAATAATGAGTTTATGATTAAATTGGATTCCATGCTTCAAGCATCAGACAAACCTGTTTTGCTTTGGATGGTGAATTGATAATATCTAAGAATTGCAATTCTTAATCTTCTAATCCTAACTCGAGATTTGTTAATGCATTTTGAAGTTCACTATATGTTTTTGCATCTGATTTTTGTGTCAGGAGCATTCCTTTTTTAAAAACAGATTTAGCTTCTTCGTCATTGCCCAGTTTTTGTAAAAGCTTTCCGAGTTGATAATAAGTGCCAACATATGTTGGATGATGAACAATTAAAAATTGAAAGCATTTTTCAGCTTCAGTCAGCTTCTCCAGTTTAATATATTCAAGACCAAGTGCATATCTTGAAAACACATCAGAGGCATCCTGTTCAATAAATTTTTGTAGCTGTTCTATTCTGCTCATTACTTACTGCAATATTAATTGCTGTATCTGTATCACTGAATGTTTTTAATGGGTTAGTGATTTCATGTTTAACAAATGAATAGAAATATTCAAAATCTCCGGTTCAGCGCCAATTAATGCCTGTTTGGAGTCTTTTAGTTTAATAAGTATTGTAGTGAATGGATATTTCGAATCATTAATTAAAGCATAAGGCACTTTCATCGAACACTAATCAATTATGAAAAAGCACTTCCAAACCCCATTTGTACTGTTCGCATTTTTGGTAGTAATTGCAATTACATCTTGCAGCAAACCGGATGCTGATGCGAATCCAAATTTTTCGCTAACCGAATTGCTCACTTCCTCAGCTTGGAAAATAACTTTTTGTTCAGAGGCCGGAAATGATCGGTCTTCAAATTTTGAAGGCTACACTTTTTCTTTTTTAACAAGTGGGAAAATGATTGCGTCAACTGCAACCGAAAATAGCATGGGGTCATGGACTAATGAAAACAGCGCTTCAATATTGAATATTACAATAAACGGTAATAGTCCAATGCCATATTTAAATAAGATTTGGAGTGTCACTTCGACTGAAAATTCTACAATTATTCTTCAGAATGATAATTCTGGTTCAATTACTGAAATACATTTCGTAAAGAGATAAATTAAATTTAAGCAGTTTTTTTAATTTCTTATTCCGGGATATTTATCATTCCTGGCCAATAAATACACTTGAATTGTTTATTAACTTCCGGCAGTATTTAATTCTGTTTTAATCGTTTTGCCCATAATACTTTTCAGTTATTTTTACGCCCCTCATAATAGCAGTTTTCACTCACTGCATTTAATAAATTACACATGAAGTTTTTAGTTTGTATAAGCAAAGCTCCCGATACTACAACCAAGATTGCTTTCACCGATAACAATACGAAGTTTAATAACGATAAAGTCGTATTTATAGTAAACCCATATGATGAATGGTATGCACTTGTTCGCGCATTGGAACTTAAAGAAAAACTAGGGGGTTCAGTAACGGTAATAAATGTTGGGGCTGCAGATACAGATGCAATTATTCGTAAAGCTTTAGCAATTGGGGCAGATGATGCCGTTCGAATTGATGCTGAACCTGTTGATGCAATGTTTGTTGCAAAACAAATAGCAGAATATGTTAAAGCCAATCCTTACGACATTGTTTTATGTGGGAAGGAAACAATTGACTATAATGGCTCTGAAGTCGGAGGTATGATTGCCGGGTTGCTTGATTGGGGATATGTTTCCCTTGCTTCAAGTTTGGAATTAAATGGAACGGTTGCAACACTGAATCGTGAAATAGCCGGCGGACATGAAACAGTTGAGACAAGTATTCCTTTTGTGCTAAGTGCTGCTAAAGGAATGGCAGAGGCTCGTATTCCTAATATGCGTGGAATTATGGCTGCCAGAACCAAACCGGTTGCAGTTGTTGCCGCATCTTCAAACGAAAATCACACCTCTATTCTTTCTTATGAATTACCAAAAGAAAAAACAGGAGTTAAATTAATTAGCCCTGACAATGTTGGTGTGTTGATTTCATTACTTCATAACGAAGCAAAAGTTATTTAATTAAATTTCAATTAATAAAACATAAAATGCCTGTATTAGTTTTTTCAGAAAGTGCAAATGGAGTATTTAAGAAGTCAAATTTTGAGGCTGTCAGTTATGGAGCACGAGTTGCTGCTCTTTTAAATACCGAAGCTGTTGTTGTTGATTTTGAAGGTCTTAGTGATGATGTTTTAAAAACTTTAGGAGATTATGGTGCAACTAAAGTTTACAGGGTTTCAAACGATTTGCTTAAAAATTTTGATGCAGGGTTGTATGCAAAAGTGTTAAATGATGTTGCACAAAAATTAAATTGCACAACAGTTGTTTTTTCATTTAACTATTCAGGCAAAGCCATTGCGCCTGTATTGGCTGCTAAAATGAATGCTGGTTTTGTTGCAGGTGCCATTGATCTTCCCGAAATGGATGGCAGTTCAATGAAAATCAGGAAGAATGTTTTCAGTGGAAAGGCAATTGCATTGTATGCAATTCATTCTCAGAATAAAATTATCGCATTAACACCTAATACGGTTGCTCCGGTTAAAACTGAAAATAAATGTTCAATTGAAAACCTGGAGGTTGTAATAAATAATGCTGACAACAAAGTGAAAGTTAAAGAAGTTGTAAAGGCTTCAGGTAAAATAACTTTAAGTGATGCAGATGTTGTTGTTTCTGCAGGTCGTGGATTAAAAGGTCCTGAGAATTGGGGCATGGTGGAAGAAATGGCAACAATACTTGGAGCAGCAACTGCCTGCAGTCGCCCTGTGGCTGATATTCACTGGCGCCCGCATGAGGAGCATGTGGGGCAAACCGGTTTAACCGTTCGACCTAATTTATATATTGCTTTAGGAATAAGCGGAGCTATACAGCATTTGGCTGGTGTAAACGGAAGTAAAGTTATCGTTGTTGTAAACAAAGACCCCGAAGCGCCATTCTTTAAAGCAGCAGATTATGGAATTGTGGGCGATGTGTTTGAAGTTGTTCCTAAATTAAATGAAGCTTTTAAAAAGTTTAAAGCAGGAGCTTAATATCTTTCGGCGATGAAAAAAATAGAACTGGAAATAGTTGCTCTTTCTCACAGTATCACTCAATCACATTCTTATGCAGTGGTTCTTGGTGAAGTTGGAGGCATACGCAGGTTGCCGATTGTGATAGGTGGTTTTGAAGCACAGGCAATTGCAGTTGCTTTGGAAAAAATGAATCCAAGCAGGCCACTTACTCATGACCTTATGAAAAGTATGTGTACTGCTTTTGCAATTGATTTAAAGGAAATTATCATAAACAATTTAGTGGATGGAATATTCTTTTCTCAGTTGGTTTGTCAGCGTGATAATGATATGATTGAAATTGATTCTCGTACTTCTGATGCCATTGCATTAGCGATTCGTTTCGATTGCCCTATTTATACTTATGATTTTATTCTCGACTCTGCAGGTTTAATAATAGAAGAACAAGACCAGGAGAATGAAGGTGAAAAAGAAAAAGCTAAGCCAAAAGAGAAAGGAATTAAAAAAAGTGAACCTAAAATTTCTTCTGGAGTAAGCACAGGTGATTTATCAAAAGCATCGCTGGCTGAGTTGAATGAAATGCTACAGAAATATATTGAGAAGGAAGATTATGAAAAGGCCATTGCTGTACGCGATGAAATAGGCAGACGAAAAAGTCAGTCGTAAATATTTTGTTTTGGATTTCAAAACAATTCTTACAGAATTAATTATAAAAGCCACACGAAGTAGTGGAAAGGGCGGGCAGAATGTAAACAAAGTAAGCTCGCGTATTCAGTTGTTTTATGATGTATTAAACAGTAATGGAATTTCTGATGAAGAAAGAAAACTCATTTTGCACAAGTTAAAAAACAAACTGAGTGAGCAAGGAATCTTGCAAATTGATGTGCAGGAAGACCGAAGCCAGCTCGGCAATAAAAAAATTGCTTTAAAGAAATTAGAAGATTTGCTGATAAATGCCCTGAAGAAAACCAAAAAGCGAATTAAAACTTCTGTTTCACCTGGAGCCAGAAAAAAAAGATTGACAGGTAAAAAAATGCAGGGCGAGAAAAAGCAATTGAGGCAAAAAAAATATTCAGCAGGAGAGGAATGATAAATCTTCCTACATACAAACCTGAAATTCAGCAAGTAGAAACTTCACTTACTAAAGAAAAACAAGTGGTCTGGAAAGTTCTCAGGCTGGATCTGATTGATGATATTATTGGAGGAAATAAATTATTTAAGCTCAGATACAATTTAGAGGAAGCAAATAAACATGGATTGCCTGTTCTCACTTTTGGAGGGGCATACAGCAATCATATAATTGCAACAGCAAAAGCTTGTTCGCTTAATAATATTTGTTGTCTTGCTATCATACGAGGAGAAAAACCTGTTGAACTTAACCATGTTTTAAAAGCTGCTGAAGAATTTGGAATGAAATTGCATTTCGTTTCGCGTGAAGAATACAGAAGGAGAGGAGAAGAAAAATATCAAGAAGAATTATTTCAACAATTTGGCGAGCATTTTATTATTCCTGAAGGAGGAGGGAATCAATTAGGTGTTAAAGGTTGTATGGAAATTCTTGCACCAAATGCTGAAGAATTTGATTTTGTATTTACACCTGTTGGCAGTGGAGGAACTCTTGCCGGGCTTGCCTTATCTGCTTCGTCAAAAGCAAAAGTTATAGGAATAGCAGTTTTAAAAGGTGAAAATTATTTAGAACAATCTGTAAAAGATTTAATTGGAAAGAAACATGTTTTACATTGGAGCATTCAACACGATTATCATTTCGGCGGGTATGCAAAGTGGAATAACGAACTGATGGAGTATATATATAAATTTAAATTTTTAAATAGCATTCAACTTGAACCTGTCTACACAGGCAAATTATTTTTTGGTATAAATGATTTGATGAAGAAGAATTTCTTTCCACCGAACAGTAAAATTTTGTGTCTGCACACCGGCGGTTTATTCAGTTCTAAATACCTGAAATAAAAAAGAGTCGCAAATCATTTGCGACTCCTTCAGGTTTATAATAATTCAATGAATTTTACATTCCTCCCATCTTCATTATCTGATCCATAGTCATTTCAGTATAACCTGTTTCAGGTATAACAAATACATCATCACTAACAGGTTTAAAATCAACATTTGTGCATGTCATAGTCATGGTGTTTCCTTTCTTCTCCATAGAATATTCCATCAGCATTCCTTTAATTTTACTATAAGGACCATTGTAGTTTTCTTTATCGCCTCGGGTTAATTCATCAGTGAAGTAGGCAAAAAAAGATTTGCCATCTTTTGTTTTTATTATCGCTTTTTTACAATTATATCCGGCAATTACTTTAGTGTCGTTTGTTACTGTCACTTCATAATTATCGTCTTTTAGTTTTTTGTCTTCAAATTGTTTTTTGTCCATAGTGTATTTAAACTTTTGCCCCATCATATCCATTAAGGTTACATACTTGTCTTCTGATTGCATTATGGTTCTGGTTTTCATCATTCCCATATCCATTTCAGTGGCAAATTTTCCGTTTTTTATGAAAGTACTCATTACCATGTTTTGCATCATTGCCTGCGCCTGAGGATCAGCAACACCGCTTATGCTGACTTTGTATTTCAATGTACCCTCTGTAAATACTTTTTGAGCAAAAATTGTTTGCGCAGAAATTAAAAGGAGAATTGTAAAAAATGTTTTTATTCTATTCATGACTTTTGGTTTATGTGCGAGCGAAATTAGGAGATGTAATTACCATTGCAAACTCTCTTTATTCAAAAATGAAGAAATTCCTTTTTTGCAATCTTCGGTGCCTCGTGCTTTTGCATTCATCTCTGCTGCATAGCTCAGGGCTTCTTTTAATGGAAGTTCCTGTACTTTGCCAATCATTTCTTTTGTAAGCGATAGAGATTGGGATGATGTTTCGTTGCAAATTGCAATTGCAAATTCTTTCACCTTTACAACGATTTCGTCTTTTAAAAAAACTGAATTTATTAATCCGGAATTGAGAGCTTGTGTTGCATCAATTAGTTTACCGGTAAGCAAAAGTTCTTTTGCTTTTGTTTCACCGATTTTTCTTAATAAGAAAATCATAACAATGGCAGGAACGAAACCAATCTTTACTTCTGTATAACCAAATTTAGATTCAGGAACAGCGAATGTGAAATCGCAAACAGTTGCCAATCCGCATCCACCTGCTATGGCGGCACCTTCAACTTGTGCAATTATAATTTTTGAATTATTGTAAATCTGTTCAAATAATTCTTTAAGATCAATGCTGTCCTTTAAATTTTCTTCATAAGAATTACTTTGAAGTTTTTGTAAGTGTTCAAGATCAGCTCCTGCACTGAATACTGTTCCATTACTGCGAATGATTATAACTTTTGCTTCAGAATCTGAGCTTGCTTTTGTTAAAGCCTCTTTCAATGCGTTTATCATTTCAGGATTAAGAGCATTGCGCTTAGCAGGTCTGTTAAGTGTTAAATAGGCAATTCTGCTTTCCAGTTGGTATAAAACAAGATTATTCATTCTTAAAATTCTTTAATCCACGGACCATCAATTGGTAAGTAGTGAAGTGGTAAACTTAAAGAAGCGCATTCGTTTTTTAATGCTTTATAATTAAAGTTCTTTACATCACTATCTGCAATCCAATTAGTTGGTTTTATTTCAGATACAAGGTGAGGCTGTTTCAAACTTGAAATCTTGCCAATAATAAAGTCAAGTTTCATTGTATTATTTGTTTTTTGAATTGATGGATTGATTAATAACCCCTTCAAGCCATAAAAGGAAATAAATCTCCCGTACGAGTGAAACTTTTTCCAACTTAGGGAGGAAGTATCATTAATGCTGCTGATTGGAATTACCTGTAAATTTGAAACAGGTGTGTGTTTGATAAAGCTGCTGGTATATTGACTGAAGTAATTATCTTTCAGTAAAGAATCATCAGCGAGCATCAGCGCATTGTTTTTTTCTCTGAACACATATAAATTGCCTTTTCCGAAATGAAGAAAAAGCAATTCCCTTTTTTTTAAGTATTCTATATTCGAAATAGTATTAATAAAAATTACAATCATCATTGCCGATAAGCTGTAGAGTATTTTTCTCGGAATTTTATTTTCAATAAATGAAGCAAAAAAGATTAAAGAAAGGGTTGTGAGCAGCAGGCTTATAATACCAAAGGATGGTATATTAATAGTGGAAAATGAAAACGATTGTACCCAGTTAATGTAACCATCTAATAAATGAGTTGAAATTCTTAAAATAGTACCTATTTGTTCTGAAATACCTGCAAACGGAGCAAGAATAAAGAGCACCAGACCGCCATATAAAATACCAGTGGATAAAGGAACACCAACCACATTTGCGATAAGAAATAGTAATGGGAATTGATTAAAATAAAATAATGTAAGTGGTAAAACTCCGAGTTGTGCTGCCATACTAACACTGCACATTTGCCAGATAAAGTGAAGCAATGGATTTTGCCATTCAATAAGTTGGCTGAAATTTCTTTCCCAAAGCGCAATACCAACTAATGCAGAAAACGAAAGTTGAAAACCGGCATCAATTAATGTAAATGGTGAAATCAGGAGAATCAAAAATGCCGATGAGCAAAGAGAATCGATAATATCCATTCGTCGCTTCAGATTCCGCCCAACAATTAAAAGGCTAATCATTGCCGATGCTCTAACAATGGATCCTCCCAGGCCTGTTATCATTGCAAATAACCAAATCAGACAAAGAATGATAATAACTTTTATGATTTTCGTTGTCGCATTTCTGTTTAAAAACTTTAAAAGAAATTCAAGTAACAGGTATAATAATCCTACATGCATACCAGAAACTGCTAAAATATGTATCACCCCGGCAGAAGAATAAGATTGAACAACATCCTGCGAAATTTCATCGCGATAGCCTACTGTTAAGGCTGAAACGACGGCCGCCTCTTTTTTATCTGCAACATATTTTTTTACACAAGCGACACACCAATCGCGCAATTTGTATGCTATTCGTAAAAGAAAGAGTCCGTGATTTTCATTAAGAGAAATGAAATCATTTTCCTTTGGAAAAAAAGTGAAGTGAATATTCCGTTTATCCAGATACCCTTTATAGTCATATTGATATGGAATAGATGGAGCATCCAGCTCCGATGGTTTGTTTTTAATTAATACTAAATCTCCGTATTTAAAATTTAATGATGTTATGTTGTTGCTGAAGTAAACAACTGCATTTCCTGAAGCATTATGAAAATCATTTTTGCTTCCGGCTTTTTCTGTTTTAATAATACAGCGAACAAATTTCTCTTTAAAGACAGGTGGCTCATTAATTTTTATAATCAGGTACTTGTCATTTTTATAATTGATAAAATGATTTGATTTATGTAAATCATATTCATTTGAAAAAAGGGTAAGACCTGCAATAAACAGAAACAGGTTAACTACTAAACCATACACCCATCCATACCGAATAGTAAATAAATATTTTTTATGAATTAGATAATAAATAGTAGCAAGGAGAAATAAGGCTGGGATTGTCAACCATATCGAAAAATTTATTTTGCTTGCATAGGCAGTAAGCATACCACCTGCAAATGGAATTATAAGCTTTAGAAAAATTCGTTGCTTAATCGGGTGCATCGAAGAAATATTCTTCGATTAAGATAATTAAATTTTATAAATTGTAAATAAGCAAAATACAATTTTACAAATCCATCATTCCTTCAGGCAATAATAAACTGATGGTTTTCTTACGGTCATTAATGTCCAGATTATATTCATTAACCAATGGAATCATTATTGGTTTGTCGTTATAATAAACCTGAACTATCGGATGCGAAGGCATTTCAAAAACTTCATCCACCAGGCCAAGGAACCCCAGAGTTTCATCTGTTACCTGATAGCCGATCAGGTAATTAAGACTGTCAAATTTTTTTTGTTTCTTCAGATTGTTTTCTTCAGTAAATATTTCTTTGCCGTGCAATGCCTCGGCTTTTGTTCGGTCGTTAACCCCCTCAAATAAAAAAAGCGTATGACCTGTATCAGCCATTTCATATTCATCAACAAAATAGGGGATACTTGATTCTTTGAATTTTATATACAGAACCAGAATTTTTTTAAGTCTTGAAACATAATCAGGTTCTACAAATGCCTGAACATGTCCTTTTAGTCCTTTAGCTTTTGATAGTTTTCCAATCCTGATCAATTTCAAATCATTCTCCATCGGCTTAAAATAAAGAAAGCCATCTTTTAGATGGCT
>Ga0114969_10004297_pt1 | contig 11292 bp, 21 predicted proteins | sample M_130807_MF_Meta_FD_87316 | JGI IMG/M metagenome (GOLD analysis project Ga0114969, IMG submission 87316) | Freshwater microbial communities from Lake Montjoie, Canada to study carbon cycling - M_130807_MF_MetaG | ecosystem: Environmental > Aquatic > Freshwater > Lake | place: Lake Montjoie...
AATTCATTATATCCAACAAAAAGTGAAATTTTAAAATATTGCTTATTTTTTCTAGTAAATGTTTCTACTTCGGATACTGATGCACTAGTAATAGTATCTGTAGATTTTTTAATAGTCTGTCCGACTAATTTTGTAGGATCTCCGGAAATTCTTTCTGCTACCACAACCTCTCTTCTTATAAAATCTGCAGAAGATGGTTTGATTAGAAATTCTTCCAAATTTACTACTTTTGGTGTTACTCCATAAAGAACATTGAATAAAATTCTAAAAGATTCATCAGTACCTTTAGATTGATAAAATGATCTTGCATTTTTTATAAAGTTTCCAACATTTAAATCGGAAACAAAATCACTATTCTCCAATCCTGGAGTTAGTGATGATTTTAACTTTTTATAAAATTCCTTTAAAAATAGTGAACTTAAATTTTCTACTGAAGTATTTTTGGTATGTGATACCTTCTCAGACTCAGAAAATACTAATTCTTCATAATTTAAATCTTGATGATAATTAGTAACTCCACTAAATCCACGAATACATCCGGTAAATGTATTTGTTGTTATTCCAGTATAGGTAATAATTTCGTCATCAATTTTAATTAAACCATATTTTTGAGGAAATCCCTTTGTACTTGTTACTGTAATAATTCCTGCATTAGAATCAATATTAGTAGTAAGTCCAACTTTACCTACAATAACTTCTGGAGTAAGATTGTCAAGTTTTAAGTACTGATCTAGATTCTCAGCAATATCTACAGGCCCTCCCTGATATTCCTGCGAAATATAATATTGCTTTAAAAATTCTGCCGTATTAGGGCTCTCATCCAGGATAAATTCTGGAAGTTGATTTTGAATTATTTGTTGTACTTTGACTCTAGATTCAAACCCAGTCCCTACCATATTATGCTCGTATCAGATTACTATTTGGATAACTTGACGTATAGAAATCTCTAGAAAATACTGTTCCAGATATTTCATCGCCAGAAGCAACTACGTCTCTAACCATATTTATTGAACTTTTTGAAGTATTAAAAACTAAATATAAATCTTTCAATCCAATCACATCATTTGATTCGGGAAATGCTTGAATTTCAATAATCTCGTTTGATAAACTTGTTGAAACAATCTTAACAGTACCTAACTTAATTTCACCTTTAGTATAATCTATAGTACCTGCAGATTTTACAACAACCTGAACTTTACCTTCAATTGTGGTTGGTTTAACAATTGATAATATTCCAGTCAAATTATCGGGATTAGGAATATCGGTTAGATATACCGTATCCACTTCTGTGGAAATTTTAAATCCAGTAGACTTTATATTATATCCTTCAGGATTGACATGAAATTTATTTCCAAAACATATTTCATATTGAGCAAATTGATTTGTTATTGCATTAAGATCTCTGCGTATTCTAACTTTAGTAATATTTGATGTTATTGCACTATCAGTATTATCAATGATTTGAAGTACTTTACTATATTTAAATCTTCCTCCAAATTTATTGAAGTCTAATGATTCTGAATATTTTGTCAAAGAGTTTGATACTTTACTCTTTAAATCCTCAATCGAAGATATCTGTGATGTATTGTAATAAATTGAAGAATCGACTTCAACATATAGTATCTTGAGATCAATTATTTTTTGATTGATTCCAGAAATGCTATATTGCTTTAGTTTACTTTTAATCAATTCTTTATTAAAATCTGACACATAAGTTCCATTTTTAGGTTTAATGCTAATAATGACATTACCAAATTCTGGGGGATCCAATTCTTCTCCACCAATAATTGCAACAGACTCGGTATCTGGATATATTTTTTTGATAATTACTTCATAATCTCTTGCAGTTACTGCTCTGTACTGTGCAGAATAAATTCTTGGTGCAAAATATTTGATTGACGTAATATCCTCAATTTCTGCACCATTTTGAGAAGACTGATTTGTTGTAACAGTTACTGTTCCCAATGATACTGGTTGACCTGAGGATGATCTTGAATTTCCTTGAAAAGAAAAGTTTGAACACCCATTTCCTTCGGAACCATTAGTTACAATATAATGAACTGTTACAACTGCATTATTCTCCAATTTTTTACCAAATCTTCCATCACCAAAGAGAAGTTCGTACTTCTCATCTTGAACTTCTTGTATTAGATAGATTTCGGAAGTTGAATTGATATTCAGAATATTTTCGACCAAAGAATATTCTAAACCAAGTCCACTATCATTGATACCTTTAACATAAACTGAAATTGTGGATGTATCAATATTCGGATTATCCAAAAGAAATCTTTGATCCAAAGATCCATCAACTACAAATTGTTTTGTTAGAAATGTTCCTTGATAAATTTCAATATTATTAAATTGTACAATACCGTCTACTACTGGACGAGTAATGTTATCTGGTACTGAAAACGTATATGATGTATTATCTGCAGTTCCGACACAAACTAAACCTGCATTTAAAGTAATTGTTGGTGTGGATAATTCTGAAGAAACTAAACCACTGAATGATATAATAGCCTTCGAAGAAGTTCTAGAACGTGGAACATATCCAATATTTCTTGCAAGTGAAACTACATTCTCTCTCAGAGTTGCAGAATCCAGAAAGGATTCATTTACAACCATATTCGAATTAAATGCAGTAATATAAGTGTTATATGCTAACGTATCTAATAGTACTGAAAAATTAGATCCCTCAAAGTCAAAATCCGTGAATGTAGAGTTAGCACGGAGATAATCTTTGATGGATGTCTTTATCTGATCAAAATCTAGATTGGTAAATTTAGTAAAAGGCATTTTATCTGGTTGCCTCTAATAAGAATGTGAATTGCTGTGTTGGAATCTCTTGCCCAATAATATCAAATATAACGGTAACTTCAAATGCATTATCATCTGGTTTAGGATTTACGGACACCTTAACATTATTGACTCTTGGTTCATAGTTTGTAATTGTGGTTTTAATTTGATTCTGCACAATAGATGCAGTACCATAATCCACAAATTCAAATAAACTAGAGCGAATATCAGATCCAATAAGAGAATTAAAAAATCTTTCTGTTGGAATTGTTTCTACCAGATTTCGAATTGATCTGATAATCGCTCTTTCATTTTTAAGTATAGGTAGATCCTTTGTCACCGGATGAGGTACAAAGGATAGACTAATATCTTTAAATGATCTAGATATCCTTTGTACTACCATTCGGGAATAAAATTTCTATATTTTATTTATGCTCATTTCCAGGAAGAACCATAGGATGGTTCTGTACCATATTCCCAATCATCATAGTCCTCATCATTGCGAATTTTTTCATGCAATTCCTGTTGCTCTTTCAAATATTTCTTTCTTGGTGGAATTTCATCGTGCATGATTTCTTGAATGGTCTTTGGTTTTTCATAATCAGTAACCAATCTAGTGGTTCCCCACATCTTTCTCATGTAATCCGAATCCCTATCTACCGGTAAATTTGACATTTTAGCTCCTGTTTTTTGTAAAAACAGAACTTTTATGAAGGAGGTTGCTATCTCCTAATCATATTTAACGATTTACTTCGCGCAAAGAATAGGTAGTTGACTTTAAGTATTTTAATAGTTCTAGCGCAATAAACTTTGGATTACCTTCACCACAGGTATAAACATCTATTGCCACACAACCTTCTTCCGGCCAAGTATGACACGACACATGACTCTCGGAAAGGGCAATTACAATGGTGCATCCTTGTGGAACAAAACAATGCCTAAAAATATTTAAGATTGTCATTCCGGCAAATTGAATTCCATCAACCATTACCTTTTCAAGAGCAATTGCATCATTGATAAGATTAGAGTTAACTTCGTACACCTCTAATAGGAGGTGTCTGCCCATTGAAAATTTTTCCAATTCTGTGATGACAAATAACTGAGTATTTATTGCATAAAAAAGCGGGCCTCTGCCCGCCTTGGTTATATTCTATTTTCCTTGTCCTCTGGATTTTTTCTTGGCTTTATTACGAGAGGTAGCGGAGTATTTCGTATGAGGCCCGTTTCCTTGAAGGGATTTCTTTGGGATTGATTGAATATCACTATGAGACTTAGCCATTTTCAGTTACCTCAGTTTCTTCAAAAATTTCAGTTGTTATTTCATTTGGATTTGGAGAACCTGTCTGATAGAAATCATCTGCCAGGTCCTCCATAATATTGAAGTATTGTTCCTCTGTAAGATTTGTGTAAATCTTATGATTATTCATGAGGATATGATACTTCGTGGTCATCAGATCACCCGAGTCTTTTCGTGCCCAACGCGAATGCGAGGATCACACCAGATCTCAAATCCTGCTTCCTTTGCATCGAGACAGAATGAAACATCTTCCCCACACATATCTTGCACATCTCCTGAGTCGAATACTTGCATCTTGGGCGCGAACCAAGGATACTTCATCTCAGAGTGCTCGAATACGCCGTTCTTAATCAGAACCCATCCAAAACCCGTATAATCTACGGTGAAGGGCTTACGACGCTTGGAGATACTTTCTACGGTCTCATGATTCATGACTCCCCCATTGTTGCGGAAATCATCTTCTTCCAACCAGTGCGCAACGGATGTAGTTACACCATCTTCGGTTGCATACCACCCGGCGGCGATATCTTTGTTCATGAGAATCAACTGCCAGAACTTCTCAGTATTGAAGACAATATCCGAGTCGATCCAAAGTTGCCAATCATAATTCAGTTTTCCGTCCCAAGGAATCTGATCAGGTCCACGAAGTACATTTGCTCCAAGACACTTGCATCGGGCAAAGTTGACCATTGATGAATAATCTTGAGAGATTTGAATACTTGCGCCTGCTTGTACAAGATCAAAACAGAGTTGTACAAAACTCTTCAGGTAAGTATAAGAAACTCCGCGACCTGGAAGGCAGAATACGACCGACTTTCCCCTAACCATTTCCTTGGCGAGATTATAATCCCACTCTTCTGTGCTATTTCCGGCAACTGGTGCCTTTGCTTTTACTGTAAATCCTTTTGCCATAATTTCAAATGATTACTAAAGTATCATACCTCATTATATATGAATTGTCAATCTGCGCGTTCTGTGAGAATTACATCATTTCCTTCGACTTTAAAACTAATCTCAGTGTCTTCGTACCATGAGAGTTCATTGGCGATACTCTCTGGAATTATGAGGTAATAGTCGCCACTGATTGGATCGACCTGTACGGACTCAAAAATTTCTCCGGAATTTTTTTTCATTTTTTGTGTATAAGTTTACAATTTCAATTTATATATTATTTTTGATTTTTGTGTGGGTCTGTGAGAATTTTTATGGGGCGCGGAATTTTTTGTAGAGAGTGATATATAGAGGTCGATCTGGGTCGTTTATAGCTTAGGAAGGACCCTAAAGTTTTAACCCATGGGATCGCCCCGCGCCCCCCCGCCATCCATAACCCCTGCAAATCACGAACGAATGGACCAATCAGATATACTGATCAATCACGAATAGGGGCGCAATCTAATAAGAACTGCGCCCCACTAACTAACATTTAAGGGGGAGGATTGTGCCTCCCCCGATATACCGAACTCAGATAAGTCCGCTCACAATTTCATCACCTCCCAGCGTATATGGGTCGCCGTCGATATAGTCTACCGGTTCGAATGATGGGCAGACTGACCAAGTTTCAGTCTCAATAAAGTGATTAAGTGCAAATTGGGAAAACTTGATTGCACCTTGATTGTGATAAAATTGCCCTAAACAATAGTTCAGAGTATGACTGTAACCCTGAGGATCTTTCTGCTCTACGGTTACGAATAGTAGACCTAATCTGCGACCGTCACCAACATCGAAAGAGACAACATATCGGTATCCATCTATAGTGTAGAAGGTAACTTCCTGCGTGTAGATATATCCCTCGTCCGGAATATCGTCGCCGCGAGTTGTAGACCATTCCAGAGTGTAGTGGGAAAGTGTAACGGACATGATTGAAATTGCGGTGGGAAAGTGTAAAGAATTGGAGGGGGATTGCTCCCCCTTAAATATACTTTCAGATCAGACTTCGATGGTTTCAAGATCACCGTGCTTCAGCGCACGGTGTAACATTGAACCCCAACTTGTCGCATTCCGGGCATCATCGTCATTTAGAAGTTCATTCCAACGACGTGCAGCACCAGAAGACAGATCGTCTTCAAAAATATAGCGGTAGACCTTACTTTCGTTGCTCTTAAATATCACTAACAGGTGGGGCATGTTGTCATTGTCAATGATGATGCCCAACCGGGCGATGGCACTGCTGTTGACCGAAACGGTCAGCGCTTGCGCTGCTTCGGCGGTGGGGATGCTGTAGACGGTGGCGGTTGTCATGATCGGGTCCGGGTTAGTTGGGGACTTCTAAATTCTACCATAGAAAGGGGCGGATCTGCCGCCCCCTTAAATTTTAAGGTTCCATGATGACTTGGAAGAATGCGCCGACCCCTAGGTTGGTATCTGCCCATGCTTCCGCCGCTTCGTCAATGGTGCCGTAGAAGTCTTCAGCAAGGTCGTCAGCATTGACGACAAGATCAACCGTAATAAAACCATTGGGGATCCAGTGGCGGGCATCTGTAGGCAAATGGTAGGAGATGCCGGTCTCTATGGTTTCCATCATCGGGGCGGCGGTGTGCATGATCGGTGAGCGGTGGGGACTGGTTAATCCTACAGCATGGGATCCCCCCGGTCACCAGACAAATCTTAAGAGAATCTGGAGAGTCTGAGTTAGTATAAAGAACTAAAACAACACTGAATAATAAGAATAACAAACTCCAAAAGTATAAAGAATTAAACAGCACTAAGTAATTCTAATTAAACAACACTGATTGATTAGAATTAAACAGCACTAAGTATAAAGAATTAGACAGGACTGAATGTAAAGAATAAACCACACCACTGACAATAACTTACATTCAATCCTGTGTAATTCTTAATACTCAGGATTAAGTATAAAGAATTAAGAACTACTATTGATTCATTCTTAATTCTTTATACTTTATAATTCATACTTCATCCGGATGAAGTATACAATGTATGTGCATCTTACTAATAATATTGTGACATACATCTATAATGTCATCATCATCTATACACTGAATATGCATACGTAGCGCATCATATATGGCGTCTAGTTCGCGTGAATTAAGCGCTTGAATGTTCATGATGTTTGTGTGTGTGTTTGTGTGTGCGTCTCGACGAGATGTGAGTGTGTTTGTGTGTGTCTCGACTAGATTGTATGGTGCAATCTAGTCGAGATTCTATCTAATAATGATGCCTAGACATTGTGCAATTGGGATCATTGTACCAATCAGAATTCTCATAAGATTCTGATACTTTAGGCACCATCCTAAGAATAAGATCTTCGGTTAATTCGACCATTCCAGTGTTAACCAACTGGAGGATTTCATCGGGTGTTAGAAAGGTTTCCATGGAGATTAGGATGTTTGAGTGTAATTTAGTGGGGGGATTTTATCCCCCCTTTTATGATGCTCAGAGCATCTCTACTAATCGGAGTATTGTGGTAATCTGCACTGGTGTTTGCCAGGGAAGAATATCCTCCAGCATCCCGCGCCTAGGATTGATCACGGCAACCTCAAAGGTATCTTCCCCTATGGTGCCAGCGAGACGGAGACCACCTCCTACGGGTGGTCCGGCAACAATGCTAACCTGCCATCCGTTCGGAAATACCTGAACAGTCTGGGTAGCGCCAGCGATCACCGGGTGATCGACAAAGGTAAGATCGGAGAAATTCATCGGAGCGGTGAGCGGTGGGGACTCGTTAATTGTATCACGGATGGGGGGCAATGGTGCCCCCCGGTTGAAATTAATATCCTAACCAGACTAAAAATTCGCCGGTATCCACTCTCCCAAAGGATGCAGTAGTACCGTAATCAGTCCGGAAATCATCCCAGAGACCGTGCTCCTTTGCCGCCTGACAAGCAGTGGACCACTGTATGGTGCCATTGTCGGGGTTGGTGCAGTTCCAAAGGATCTGGGGAAAGGTGATGCTCATGATGCTGGTGGTGGGGAACTCGTTAATTGTATCACGGATGGGGGGCAATGGTGCCCCTCCCCTTAGGATCCTATCCTTGCCTTGTAACCTAAACTATTGTACCAGGCGACCATCTGCCTAGCGGTTTCCAGATCCGGGAGGACCTGAGTTTTGCGGCGATCACCGGCGCCGGTGGGATATGGATTGATGAAGGAGATTGTGATCATGGTGCTGGGGTGGTGTGGTGGACTCCCATACAATACCACCGGGGAACGGGATAAGTCCAGCGCCATTGTGCCAGTGTGCGAGGTGTCCACTGCTGGGGTTTTATGGGCATCGCGGGCCTGTAGAATATGGGGACAATCAGCACCAACACCGGCAGGGTCGCCGGTTGAACAACTATCGCCACCGCCCCTGCCATAAAATAATTGTTACAAGTAAGCATAAAGAAAGGGGGCAGATGTTGCCCCCTTAAATCTACTTAACCGATGATAGATTCCAGTTGGTTCAATACACTCAACCGGTTGCCGGTTAAATTATATTCTGCCTTGATGATGGCGTATGCACTAGGACCCCGGCGCTTCATACCTTTGCACTCTAATCGGAGCGCAGATAGCAACACTTTAGCGCGGTAGTTGTTGATCGCTTCGCCGGTTAGCACAGTTGTCATTGGTCTGGTGTGGTGGACTCCCATACAATACCACCGGGGAACCGGTTAAGTCTAGCGGCATTGTGCCAATTTTTTAAGTGTCCACTGCTGAGGTTTTATGGGTTGACAAGGGCCCCGGGCCCCGTGCTAGATTAGAGGCAGAACCTATTTTAGGTCAGAATAAAATATAAAGAAAGGGGAGCGATTGCCCCCCCCTTAAATGTTATTAACCTACGATCTGGTTAACTGTATTTTTAGCAGTCCCATGAGCAGGGAAAGCTATAATGAAGTCACGGTCGGATTGTTGACACAAACCGCAAGTGCTACAGTTAACCTTACCCTTGTGAATCTTAGCAGGGCAAACTATTACCTTGCGCCCACTCTCAGTGTGAAAGAATCGGCGGGATTCTGTGCTGGGGATAACAGCAACGGCAGGGATTCCATGCTCTGTCATCACCTGATCCGCAACTTCTACGGATTCAGTGCTAGCGTTAATGGTGAACCCCATAGAGTTTGCATCCTTGACCACTTTAAGGTTGTGAGTGTTAAGAATGTGATGGGTAAATGTGAAACCACGCTTGCCACGATTAGCACGGACCAAACTATCAACTTTAGGTGAATCTATGTCACCTAAGATATGTGGCAGGTCACCAGTTACGTTATGACGCCATAGTGTAACTGGGGCAAATTTGCGGACTTGAGCAATAAATTCATCCCAAGATACGCCACGCTGGTGATCACTAACTGCCCGCCAATGTACGCCTTGAAGGTGATATTTTCCGTAGCATCCCTTATCAAGAAAGGGGCAAGATGGTGCGCAACTTGACTGTTCGGTGACAGTGGTGGGGATTGGTCCGGTCTGACTGTTGCCGGAAGCGGTGGTGATGGCGACTTGCATGGGTCGGTGTGGTGTGGTGGACTCCTAAAGAATAGCACGGCAAGGGGGGGACGCAACCCCCCCATTGATTAGGATAACTTATCAGATCACTTCCACAAACCTTCTTTAACTAAACGCTGCACAAATGCGCTAGCAACAGAACCACAATGGGGGCAGATTGTAGCATACTTTATCTCACTCTTAAGAGCACACTTTACAGATTCGGCATTCATATAGCGCCCAAACTTAAAGCGATAAATTGCACTTAAGGTCTTAAGTAGTTGGCGTTTTTCAATGTTACCCGCTACTGTTCTATACATTCCGACAAAATGGCGGAAGTCGGGATAGTTGGAATCTGCACATTTTTCCAACTTAGCAATAACTTTCTCGGACAATTCTTGACCCAAGTGTGGTGTCAATTCTTGAATCGCAAACTGATTAAATGGCAGCAATTCTTCCTTAATAATAGAAGAAACTGGTTGTGCCATAGTATTAGAAACCATGCCCAAGATCTGAGCAATTTGATCAATTTGACCCTCAACTTGGTTGCCGTTGATAACTAGTTGGATGGTGGTGGTCATTGATCTGGGGTGGTGGTCGGCGTCAGTGGTGCGCCGGTGAACAAATGATGCCACGCCAGAACCGACCAGATCCAGCGACCTTGTGCCATTTCACAAACTGTCCTAAGGGTGGCGATTCTGTCCTAGTTTGATGTATCCTAAGGGGACAACCAGCACCAACGGGGGAAGGGTATCCCTACTGAACAATCCATCGCCACGGAACCTGCTTACTTATAAATATCTAAAAAAACCTTACATATAACGTTACTGTTATATTATTATATAATAATTAAAAAAAGTGGATCAGGCACCACCCTGACCCACACTAACCCACTCACCTATGCTAGAATTATCTGTTCTCTTGCTCGCAGGGTGACTTTAACATTGAGCGACGGCAAACCCCTTCCGTCTTTGTCCTATAATTCTACCATCCAATGTGCGTCTGTGTCAAGTGTTGCCCAAAAGAAGTATTTGCGATTCATGGATGCAACAAACACACGATCACCTATATGTTGCTCTATAATCACATGTGCATCAGATCCCATAAGATTTGCAAAGCGATTCTTTGCCTTACGCGAGATAGGTGTGACTGTTGCGGTGCTCATGATCTCGATGCGTTTTGTATGTGTGTAGTCTAGTCTAGATTGTGTGTCTCGTCGAGATCTGTGGGCCACTTGTGTAACTGGCACATCTCGACGAGATTGTAGTCTAGACTAGATTTTCATTTTCTCAGGGGAGAATTGAAGTAACGACGAAAGGCAGTGAGAAGAATAATGCCCGTTGAAACAACACCAACCAAACCAAGGAAGGTGACAGCATCACCGGCAAAAGTGTAAGTTTCAATCATTAGAAATCATCCAAACAGTGACGGTATTCTTGATTGAGACGAATCATAACATCGTCCCAGAACTCTTTATCATCATCATCGTTGTATTGGTTGTTTTCTTCAACCAAACGAATCAGATTGTTGAGATCATCAGAAGTGAGGTAAGTCATGAATCTTTGTAGAGTGAGTGGATTTTGTTGCGGATTTCGTAGACATCTTCCGAGTCCCAATCTGCATCATCGAGGGCGTTGCCTATTTTATCGTAGATTAGATCCCACTGATCTTCAGTGAAGAAATCTTTGATGCTGGTGATAGTTTCCATCAGAAGTCGAAGTTAGAGTTGAGTTTGGAATCAAAGGTAGAATCTTCTTCTTCTTCTTCATCCCACATAT
>Ga0114969_10004299_pt1 | contig 11290 bp, 21 predicted proteins | sample M_130807_MF_Meta_FD_87316 | JGI IMG/M metagenome (GOLD analysis project Ga0114969, IMG submission 87316) | Freshwater microbial communities from Lake Montjoie, Canada to study carbon cycling - M_130807_MF_MetaG | ecosystem: Environmental > Aquatic > Freshwater > Lake | place: Lake Montjoie...
ATATTTGGTCATTATGTTTTAACAAATGATGATTTTATTAATATTAAGATTCATTTTCATAACATAGATAAACAAATTAAAAATAATATTAAAAATAAATTAAATGCTCTATATGGACATTAGACCTAAAACTATTTTTTGTGATATTGATGGAACTTTAGTTAAACATGCTCCTCCAAATATTTCTTCCAAACCTAATCACAAAATGGAATTATTAGAAGGTACGCTTGAAGTATTAATGGAATGGGATAAAAAGGATTACAATATAATTCTTACAACTGGAAGGAAGGAAAGTTTAAGAAAAATAACTGAACAACAATTATCTGAAGTAGGTATATTTTATGATCAGTTAGTTATGGGTATAGGAGGTGGAGCTAGAATTTTAATTAACGATTGTAAAGATAATGGAGACCAATTCGCCTCAGCTATTAATACAGAACGAAATAAAGGAATTAAAAGTATTCAAATTTAAATTATGTTTATTATCCCTTGCAAATACGATAAGGAAAAGAGTCAAATCCAAGAATGTATTGATTCTATAAGAACTCATCACCCTGAAGAAAAAATAGTGGTAGTAGATTCAGTATCTGATGACACTACATATTTGGAAGATTTATCTAAAATACCTAATGTAATAGTTTTTGAAAAACAGAATTCAAACTACATTGTTGGAGCATTATGGAAAGTGTATGAAGCATTCCCTGATGAACACCATTATGTATTGATACATGACTCTATGGTTATAAATAAACCATTAACCAAATTCTTAGAAGATGATCAAACATATTCATTTTTATATTTTATACAAGAACCACAATCTGCTGATCAACCAGTAATAGATAGATTTGTTGGACCAAATTATGTACATACCCTTGGATATCCAATGGTAGGAGTATTTAGTACAGCATGTATACTTAAAAATGATTTAATGAAAAAATTTATTAAAAATAATTTACATCAAACTTTCTTACCTAAGGATAAAACCGAATGTATGGTATCTGAAAGAGCAATAGGAGTATTATTTAGTTTAGAGGGAATCAATTTCGTTCAAAATAGTGTAGAACAAAAGAATATTCTTGAACACTGGAGTTATACTCATCCAATGAAATTCGAATATATTACAAAAACAATCAAATCAAGACAATGAAAATAATATATAGAATCTCAGACACCGGCTACAACAAAGTAAAACCAGACTATATCAACAACGAATCTTGTTTAAAAAACTTTTGCAATGTATTCTTTGAAAATATTTGGGACATTCATATTATAGCAGACAACGTTTGTCAACAAACAAGAGACATGATTTGTAAATACATAGATAAATCTCAAATTACTTACGCTTCAGTAGGTCATGGAGCTGGAACATTCAACTTAGCTTTAGACATGGCTTTAAAATTAGACGACAATGAAATAGTTTACTTTGTAGAAAACGACTACATTCACTTGCCTAACTCAGCTCAAATTTTAGAAGAAGGATTCAATTTAGGAGCACCATATGTGACTCTATATCTTCATCCTGACAAGTTTATAGCTCCATTTGCAGGAGGAAACCCAGAAGTAGATCAAGACGGAGGATACACAACTAAAATATTTAGAGGTGAAAGTCAACTGTTTGGAATGTTCAACAGTACAACTATGACATTTGCTGCCAAAGTAAAAACATTAAAAGAAGATGAAAGTACATTAAGAAAATACACAAGTGGAAAGCATCCAGATGACTTTAAAATGTTTCTTGAGTTGAGAGACAATGGAAAAGCATTGTTGTGTCCTTTAAACACATTTAGTACACATGGTGAAACACAATGGTTAGCTCCACTGTATAAAGTAAAACAAGAAAATTTAGTTGAAGAATGGAAAAAACACTTATTTCAGTAATCATCCCAACCTACAAGTCACCTGAAATGTTAGACTTATGTCTTAAATCAGCAATTGAAGGACAAGTTAACGAAAACCAAATTATAGTTGTTGTAGATGGTTTTTATGATCTCAACAAAGATGTGTTGGAAAAATATGCTAAATCAATTGAAATCTTAACTTTAGATGATAATGTAGGTCTTTGTCGAGGCACCAATTTAGGCGTTTATAATGCGAAGTATGAACGTATTCTCATAGTAAATGATGACAACGTGTTTCCACTAGGTTGGGATGTAGAATTATTAAAAGACTATGTTCCTAATGCAGTTATATCTCCAAATCAAATTGAACCCACACCTAGTATGTTTAAACAATTTCACATAAGAGATTGTGGACGTGATGCTAAAACATTTAGTTTAGAAAATTATTGGAAATATGAAGAACCACTGCGAGGACTTTTTCCTGATGAAACTGGATCAACACTTCCTATATTCATGTCTAAAGTAGACTATTTAAGAGTAGGAGGATGGGACGAAAATTATCAAGATGGCATGGTTGCAGATTGGGACTTCTTTTTAAAGTGTCAACTGTCAGGCTTGAAAATGCTTAGAACATACAACAGTCACTTTTATCATTTTGCTTCAGTTTCTGTAAATGGAGATAAGAGAAAAAATGCTGAAGTTCAAGGACATGAATATACTAAGTATAAGTGGGGTTCTTACATAAAGCACAATCCAACAAATAATTTAAAGTTTCTTTAAAAAACTTGGCTTGTAAAATATTTATTCATATATTACTAAAAAATAAAGATTATGTTAAAATACAGTGTTTACTCTTATTATACTAAAAACGATGTCAGTAAAGAGTCAATTGATAAAGTAGCATCTTACAACTATGAAAGCGCTTTAGAGTACTTCATAGAAAGAAAGAAAATAGAAAAAGAAATATTTTTACACTTATACACAATAGAAGAAATATGGATTTAAGTAACTTTGGAAAAAAATTTAACATTAAAAAGAATACTAAAAATGAAAAAACATATACTGAAGTAGACATTTTTACTAACACTGTTGCTACATTAGAAAAATGTTGGGAAAAGTCAAATGATGTTTACAATATATTTCGAGTAAATCTTTTAGAATATGAAGAAGACTACTTTCAAGCTATTGAAAATCTTTTACTTATAAAATATGGTGATTGGAAAACAGAAATTATACTGTGGTACATTTATGGAAGAAAAGACATTAAGGGAAATACACAACCCCTCATATTACAAACAGACAATGAAGAGCCAATACTAGTAATGTTGACCACACCATTAGAATTGTGGAAATTTTTAGAAGATTTTAAAGAAAAATAAAATATGAAAAAAATATGTACCGGTTGTAAACAACCAATTCATCCTAAACGTTTAGAAGTGTTACCTAACACAACACGATGTGTTGCTTGTTCAACAGTAAACAAAAAGTCAGGTATAACAATTACAAGAGGAGAAGGTGATCACACATACAATGAAACAATCATTATGGAACATGATGAATATGTAAAGTATAAAGAAGTAGAAGCTAGATTTAACAAAACTACTTTTGATGAAATTATAGTAGAAGACGAATACATATCTCAGTCAGAAGAGGAAGTTGATGATGCAAGTGCTTTAGACTTTTCAAGTATAGGAGAGTAAAGTGAAAGCAAAGCCACTTATAAAAGAGCAAATCTTATTGGCTATGCGTCACACTAAGTCCAATAAAGCAGCAGCAAGATATCTTAACTGTTCATACATTCACTATAAAGGATGGGCCAAAAGATATCATGAATTTGAGGGAGGAAGAACACTGTGGGACATTCACTTAAATCAATGTGGTAAGGGCATTCCAAAGTTTTTAACTGGAGTAAACGCAGTTAAAAGTAAGTGGAGTGTTATAGACGTAATTGAAGGACGACTGTCGTCTAAACACTTCAAACCTGAAGCCATTAAAAAGAAAATGATTGAGGAAGGCGTGTTGAAGGAAGAATGTTCAATGTGTTCTTTTCATGAAAGACGTTTGAACGACTATAAAATTCCTCTCATTCTCAACTTTAAAGACAACGATCCAAATCATTATAATTTAGGCAACATAAGATTTTTATGTTACAACTGTTACTTTCTTTCACAAGGAGATATTTTTAATAAACAGGATATTATCAAACTTGAAACACATATGCCTGTCTCTGGAACAAGTGATGCTATAGAATGGCAGTTAGATGAGTACCAATTAGAACAAATGGCCAAGTTAGGATTATATCAGCCTCCAAAAGCAGAGGACGATGGTTCTGATCTTATTTCAAGACTCTAATATGTATAAACAAATGGCTAAAAGTAAAAAACACAATAAACTAGTTAAAGACTACGACGCGCAAAAATCTATACATTTGAGTAAATTAGCCACTCAAATGTTGAAAAACGACGACAAAAACCAACGTTTGAAAGACAAAAAAATTAATAGTAACTTTTTAAACTTATTTTAACCATGAAACTAAAAGAATTCAAAGTAGCAACAATAAGTGAATTTCAAGAACTAGTAAATAAAAAAGACTTTAGAATATCTAACACTGTAGTGAACTCAATTTTAAACAACTTAAAAACACATAAAAAACAAATTAAAGTATTTTCTGTGAAATGTGTTGAGGAAAATACAATACTTGATGTAAATTTAGAAAAACGTGAATTTATAGACACCTTAAAGTGTAACTTAGTGTACTTCGAAGACAGAGAAATGTATGAAGTGTGTCAACAAATCAATGAAGGAATAAAAATATTAAGTGAAAGTAAGTAAAATACAATATGTATTATAAAATACATTTATGGCAAAGGTAAAAGATAAAACAGTAAAAGTTCTAGTAAAAGCTAAAGTAAATCGACCGGGCATTCACAGTAAAAAGAAGTCAAGTCAATTGAAGTCAAGTAAAAACTATAAAAAATTATATCGGGGTCAAGGATAAAAAGCTTGGCTTCCAAGCCTATTTTTCATATATTTAGTTAAATAAAAAAAAATAAAAGTTATGAAAATAGAAGAAAATGTTGATGTGTTTCCACCACGTAAATACTATGTAGGGGTTGAGCCAAAATTTGTTGACTTCACTAAGTCATGTCGGGTATTGCCTGTAACATATTATGGTGAGCCAAACACTATGTTTACTCTTAAGGCAAAGTACATGCCTGGTGAAAAAATAACATTTCCAAATGGTGGCTTTGAAGTGTATGGGCCTGAAGGAAGTACACACAACTTTGACTTAGACCAAGTAGTAGTTCATCCATACAGTTTACGTATGATGAAGTACTTTTCCAAAAGTGAGGGCATAGTTAAAGATAAAGTCATTAAAATAATGGGCAACGGTGGAAAACGTGGACGACCACGTACAAAGTTAGAAGGTCATGTTAAGCCAACTTATGTACCTACAGGTGGTAAGAGAGGAAGAAAAAGAATGTCTGACGAAGACAGAGCAATACGTGACGCTAAAGTAGCTGCTAAAAAAGTGGGGTCAACAGGAAAGAAAGGCAGACCGCGAAAGCAAGTCCTTTAACATATTTATCATAAAACATGAAAACATCACAGTTAAGACAAATCATCAAAGAAGAAATTCAAACAGCTATTTTCAAACAACAACTTAATGAAGGTAAATTAGGGAATTTTTTTAGTGACATAAAATCTGCCGCAATAAAAGCAGCTAAATCCAACTATCAAGATGCTATGAATCATGTTGACACAGACAAGTTAGAAGCAAAACCACTTCCATCAGGACTATTAGACAAAGCTCAAAGTGAAATAGAAATGGAATCACAAGATCTTAACGAAGGACGACTTAAAGACTTTATAGAAAAAGGTATGAAAACTGGAGTGTATGGCAGTGCTATTAGTGCACTCACTGCTTTAAGTGCTGGTACTGATTACTTAGAAATGTCTTTCAATAAATGGTACTACAATACTATACAAGGAATGGCTGAGGCAGATGTTATGAAAGTTATGACTGACTTATATGGAGCTAAGGCTGCTGAGTCAAGCATTTGGTTTAAACTTGGAATGTATGCATTTTTTATATTCTTCACAATAGCTATACTATCTATCATTGCCTCAAAATTAACTAGGAAAAACAAATAATATGAAAACATCACAGTTAAGACAAATTATTAAGGAAGAAATACTTAAGATGTTAAGTGAAGAAAAGAAATATGAAGTGTCGTATTCTTACATTACTAAAAATGATGATGAAGACTTTGACGACATTGAAGTAACAGCAAAAAGTAAAGAAGAGGCAATAGAAAAAGCTAAAAAACAAGCAAAACGAAGTGCCAAAATGTCTTCATTTACAGCAAAAGAAGTATAATTCATTATGCTTACAAAGTTTAGTTTTATATATTTAAATAAAGGTTATGGAAAAAAAAGAAAAACGAGGTCGACCACCACAAGTGTCAACTGACTATGAACAACCCGTAAAATTTACACGTGAGTTTAAAGATCACAATGGAAATCGTTCTGTTTGGACTTATGATTTAAAAAAATATCCAAACGGACCAATTAGTGTAGAGTTTTTTTACCCACCAGGGTTTACTTCACAAGTAGAAGTAGAAAATAAATTACCAAAAACAAAACGCAGATACATCAATCCTAAAACAGGAAAAGAAGTTGCGTATTTTAGAGCAGTACAATTAGGTTTAATTAAAAAATAAGTTATGAAAAACAAAGTCACAAAAACATGGTTAGAAGCACGTCAATTCATCAAAGACGGCAAATTAGAAGAAGCAGAACAAGCACTAGACTTAGGCATAGTGTACATGGCCCAAGCACAAGAACAAGGATTGAGCGACAAGGACTTAATTGAAGGTGTTAAACGTGAAGTATGGTTAGAGAGGTTCTGGGTTTCAATTGAGAAGCACATTTGGCCTACCAGAAAAAATTATGAAAGTATGTGGAAATTTAGTTAAATATAATGAGTGAAAATTACAACACTTTTATAGATAAGTGCTTAAAAGTAAAAAGAATTATTAAATCATGTGAAACATTAGACCATATTGAAGTGACTAAACAAATAATAGAAAATTTATCAGTAATGTATTTAGGAATTTCTTTACCATATGATTTTTACACACTATATATAAACAATTTAAAATTTTTACTAAAACTAAAACTAAATGAACTTACTAAAATTTGAGCCACTTAAAAGATTTTTTACTGTAAAAAAATCAAACACTGAAGTTGAACTGTTAAAAGCACAAGTACGCATGTTACAAAACACTTTACACACAGAAGTGGAAGAATGTAAAAAAGTTAAACTTGTTTTATTTAATATTTTAAAATTAGAAAACATCAATATGCTTGATGAGATTGTAGAAAGAATAATAAACACCTTTCACTTAAACAAATAAAGTAAAGTATTTTTTTGTACTTTTACATATTTATAATAAAATATAAATGGCAAACGTACTTAAAAACATTTTCAATCCTGGAACGGATGAAATTGCACAAACATACATTATTGAATCATGGCATGTGTCTCAATCAGTAGACGCATTTACAGCAGCAGTAGACTACGACATTTCCGTTAGTGGAAGTATTACATTAATAGGCCAAATGGCAAATTCAGACGGAAGTGCAGTTGCGTCTGGTCAATTTTCACATGCTGAAGGATACAACACAACATCATCAGGAAACTACTCACACGCAGAAGGAGCATTTAATCAAGCTATTGGAGTAGGTTCACACGCAGAAGGAGTATCTACTCAAGCAATTGGAGACTCTTCACACGCAGAAGGAGATTATACTCAAGCAATTGGACTAAACTCACACACAGAAGGACAATCTACTACAACATTTGGAGACTATTCACATGCTGAAGGAATAGGTACTTATGCAGGCGGATATGCTTCACATGCAGAAGGAATAGATACAACATCATCAGGAGATTACTCACACACAGAAGGAAATATAACATTAGCAACAGGAAATAGTTCACACGCAGAAGGACAATTAACATTAGCTTTAAATGATCAGTCTCATGCTGAAGGATATGCCACAATAGCAAGTGGCTCAACATCACATGCAGAAGGAAATACAACATTAGCAATTGGGTGGGCTTCACACGCAGAAGGATACTTCACAACTGCATCAGGAGACTCTTCACACGCAGAAGGACTTAATGTTCAAGCAATAGGAGACTACTCACACGCAGAAGGAGACAATGTTGATGCAAATGGTTTTGCTTCACACGCAGAGGGATCATTCACTCAAGCAACTGGAACGGGTTCACATGCAGAAGGAAATACAACATTAGCAACAGGAAATAACTCACATGCTGAAGGAGCAGGCACTTATGCAATTGGATATGCTTCACACGCAGAAGGAATATTGAATCAAGCAATTGGATGGTACTCACACGCAGAAGGAGCATTTACTTCAACAATTGGAACAGCCTCCCACGCAGAAGGATACTTCACAACATCATCAGGAGACATTTCACACGCAGAAGGAAAACAGACTCAAGCAATTGGAAATGGCTCACACGCAGAAGGAGAAACTACTCAAGCAATTGGAAGTTACTCACACGCAGAAGGAACTGCTTCAATAGCAAGTGGAAGTTACTCACACGCAGAAGGATACTTCACAACTGCGTCAGGAGACTACTCACACGCAGAAGGAGAAACTACTCAAGCAATTGGATATGCTTCACACGCAGAAGGAGGAAGTACTGAAGCAATTGGGCAAGGTTCACACGCAGAAGGAGCATACACAATAGCATTAGGAGACTATTCACATGCTGGAGGATTTGGTACAATAGCTTCAGGTTCATATCAAACAGTAGTAGGTCAATTTAATGTAACCCATAACGCAGCTTCTTTATTTATAGTTGGTAATGGAAATGGTTTCACTCCAAGTAATGCTTTTAGAGTTAGTAGTTCTGGTGACTGTTACTCAGGAGGTACTTTTATTAATGGTGGCGCCGACTACGCTGAGTACTTTGAGTCATATGATGGCACTGCTGTTCCTACTGGAACCACAGTAGAATTAACAGGTAGTTTTATTAAACAATGTGAATCAGCCGAAAATGCAATAGGTGTCATTTCAGCTAGACCCGGTGTGTTAGGAAACGGGGATGAAGGAACAGGAGACGCATGGATAGGAAAATATGAAAAAGACAAGTGGGGAAATTACATAATGGAGGAAGTAAATGTTGAAATCAACGGTGAAAATGTAACTCAAACTGTTAGAAAAATATCTTCAAATTTTGACTCAAGTAAAACATACATTCCTAGAAGTGAAAGAGTAGAATGGAATGTAGTTGGTTTGTTAGGACAAATTAGAGTACTTAAAAATCAACCCATACCGTCACGTTGGATTAAAATGAAAGACTTAGATGATGAAATAGCAATTTACTTAGTAAAGTAAAATTTTTATAATTTGGCCTTTAAGATTTTTTGACATATATTAGTTAAATAATAAATAAAAAATTAATAAAAATGAAAAAAAACAAAAAAACATTGTCGCTTAAAAAGCGAATGAATCAAACAGCTATTTTGGCGTTTTACAAAAAACGTGAACTACGTGGAGACAACACACGTTTGTCTTATGAAACAGGATACTCTGAGTCTCACATTTCAAATGTAAAAGCTGGTCGCAGACGCATTACAAATGAACTTGCAGACGCTATGTATTACATTAGCCGCAGACGTCAAACAGCTTAAAAATTGGATGTGTAAACATCTTCAAGGTGAAACGGAAACGTTTCACCTTTTTCAATACTATGATAACAGTCACTATAATAATTCTTTTTACACGTTTTTTAAAGTACATAAAAATTAAAGTAAAATAATCTTAGGTTTAGGCTTCCTAAATTCATTTTCATATATTTAGTTAAATAAAAAAATAAAAATTATGAAAACATTGTATAAAAGATCAACCACCGGAAAAGTGTCTGAGTGGTCTATTGAAGTTGAAGCAAATAAATTTAGAACAATTTCAGGTTTCACTGATGGACTAAAAATCATCTCCGACTGGACAGTATGTGAAGGCAAGTCATACAACTCATCAAATGAACAAGCACTTAAACAAGCACAAGCGTTGCACAAGAAAAAGAAAGAATTGGGTGCGTTTGAAGACATTAAAGACATAGACAAAGAAGTTCACTTCAAGCCTATGTTAGCTGACAAGTGGGGTGACAGAAAGGATAAGATTAAGTATCCTATTTACTCTCAACCAAAACTAGACGGTGTTAGATGTATTGTTAAAAGTGATGGAATGTGGTCAAGAAATGGCAAGAAAATCATTAGCGCACCTCACATCTATGAAGCGTTAAAGCCACTGTTTGACAACGATCCATTTTTGATATTTGATGGTGAGTTGTACACAGACAAGTTAGCAAATGACTTTAACAAAATTATATCATGTGTTAAAAAAACAAAACCAGATGCATTAGACTTAGCAGAGTCAGCTGAGTGGATTGAATATCACATTTATGACTTGCCAAGTCATGATGGAACATTTATTGAAAGATTTCACTCATTAATAGCTGTAAATTTACCATCATGTTGTGTAAAGGTAGTTACTAGTATTGTAAATAATGAAGATGAAGTTAAAGTACTATATGAATCATACATGAATGATGATTATGAAGGCCAAATACTCAGAACAAATGATGTTTATGAAAACAAACGCTCTAAATTCTTATTGAAAAATAAGGAAATGGACACTGATGAATTTACAATATTAGGCGTTAAAGAGGGTCAAGGTAAATTGGCAAATAAAGTGGGTAAAGTAGCTATTAAAACGAAAAGTGGAGTAGAATTAGAAAGCGCTGTTAATGGAACACATGATTTTTTAGCCGATTTATGGACTAGAAGAAATGAATTGATAGGCAAAGAAGCAACAGTGAGATTTTTTGGATACACACCTGATGGTTCACTTAGATTTCCTAAAGTGATTGAAGTAGGGCGTTGGGAATATGAATAATGTATATTTATAATTGAACAAAACATCAATTATGAATTACGAAAAAATATATTACCAAATTATAGAACGCTCTAAAACACGTCACTTAGAAGGTTATAAAGAAAAACATCACATTATACCTAAATGTTTAGGTGGATCAAACGATAAAGAAAATATAGTTGAATTGACAGCACGTGAACATTTCTTATGTCATCGTTTATTAGTTGAAATTTATCCATTAGAACAAAAACTTAAATATGCTGTATGGACTATGGCTACAGGTTTTAGAAAATCCAAAAATTCAAATTTTAAAACTAGTAGTAAAACATATGAAAGATTAAAAATATTATTTTCTAATTCAATTAAAGGTAAACCAAAACCAATTGGATTTATGTCACTTGAAACTAGAATAAAAATATCTAAATCTAATATAGGTAGAATTTCTTCAATGAAAGATAAAACTCACTCTATTGATA
>Ga0114969_10004302_pt1 | contig 11284 bp, 4 predicted proteins | sample M_130807_MF_Meta_FD_87316 | JGI IMG/M metagenome (GOLD analysis project Ga0114969, IMG submission 87316) | Freshwater microbial communities from Lake Montjoie, Canada to study carbon cycling - M_130807_MF_MetaG | ecosystem: Environmental > Aquatic > Freshwater > Lake | place: Lake Montjoie...
CGACAGACCAGTGATTTGCGGCTGGCATTCTTTGTGCAACCATCAGATTTACAAAGAACTATTTTATGACCCATACCACTGTTATGCTCTTGTCTTCTGTCTCCCCGATTCTCCAAGGAAAGCCGCTGTTATATTCTGTCTTCTGAAGAAGGAAACTCTCACCCTCCCGTCGAGGAGGACGGGAGGGTGTTGAACGAGACAGAAAAAAAGACCCTTAACCCTAAACCCTAAACCCTTAACCCTAAACCCTAAACCCTAAACCCGAAACCCTAAACCCTAAAACACCGGAACCCTAAACCCTAATCAACGAACCCCTGCGAATCCGAAGATGATACTGACTACGTTTCAATCGCGGAGCTTGCTGAATAATTTGGACTCTTTACTTTTTTTCTATCGTCACGTCTTCATGCTTGTCATTGTTTTATGTCCGAAGAATGAGTTAATTGAAACCTGAACAAGGTTGAAAGACATTAACCAGGCTTATCTTCACATTTGACCTCAGACCGACCTGAAGTAGATCAGATACATCCAAAAACAAAGAAAAAAGAGGAGAGATGTCACACCAAGTCATTTATTTGCATATTCGGTCAAACCCTAGACCCTAAACCCTAAACCCTAAACCCTAAACCCTAAACCCTAAACCACCGGAACCCTAAACCCTAATCAACGAACCCCTGCGAATCCGAAGATGATACTGACTACTTTTTAATCGCGGAGCTTGCTGAATAATTTGGAATCTTTACTTTTTTTCTATCAGCAGGCTTCCGCTGTTCCGCGAGCAGGTTTTTGCAGACATTACGCTTTTTGTTAAAATTAAAATTAAAATTTTCTTCATTAAAATTGGAGGGTGCCGTTAAAATGGCAAAAGAGTTGACTAATCTTTAGAGTGCTGGATTCGCGTAATGACCATTGCTCTCGGGATTCGAAGAAGTCGGAAATAGAGCTCGCGACTGAATGCTTAGCCTTGCAGGCGATGTCCAGATGCGCTTTTTGTTAAAATGAAAATTAAAATTAAAATTTTCTTAATTAAAATTGGAGGGTGTCGTTGAAATGGCAAAAGAGTTGACTCGGGAATAGAGCTCGCGACTGGATCCTTAGCCTTGAAGGCGATGTCCAGAAGGGAGCTCAGGGGGTTCCTTTAACTTCACCTCCTGCCGTCAAACACACCCACAGAACATTCGTTGTCAATGGAACACACACTCACTGTCAATCACATTCACACACCATAAGCTACTATAGTTGCGCTCGAGAACCGCCTCATGCAGACGATCCGATCTGAAATTGCAATGACGAGTCCTTTGAGTCCATCGTTAATAAATACATAGAAATGGTGGCACTACATAAAGCGTTGAAGAAATCGCTCGCTGACATTACATGCTTCACTTGAGGTTTGTCTCTTCACTGCTTTGCTAGGAGTGTACGTCACCTTAAGCTACTAGTGTACCATTCTTTCAAGCTGTTGTTGGTCTGAACCTACTAGTGTATGAGGCCTTCAGCTACTAGTATATGAGACCTTAACCTACAACTGCATGTGACCGTAAGGTACTAGTGTGTAAAACCCCTCAAGCTACTAGTGCATGACTATAATCATTGATATACCATATGTTTTTACTTTTTTGACTTCTTCTCTTTCTTGGCCGATGGCTTGGTTATGTATGCAGGCCTGGATGTTGCGAACTTGGCCAGGGATGCATGCAAATGTCTCCACTTCGCTGGAGGGCTGCCTCCAGCTCCATCTGCTGCTGTCAATGGCACCCACAGAGCTTTCGATGTCAATCCCATTTACACACTCGCTGTTCATCACATTCACATTAAAATACGGGTGCCGCAATGAATATTGAAATATTCATGGCGGCACCCGAATACATTATATTCAAGTGTATGATTGTGATTGTGTGTACGTGTTTTGGGAATGCGTGCATGTCCTCAAGAAACTTGCAGGAAAAATGTTGTTTATGAGACGCGAAGACACGGGTGTGATGTGAAATCTGAATGTGTGTACAAAACAACATCTGAATGTGTGGTTTTGCGGGTGTGCGTGCATGTGTTTGTGCTGGTGTTTGTGTGAATGTGTGCATGTCCTCTCGATACCTGTTTTTACTGGTCTCCGTCGATACTACGGTAAACTCTGTGTCGATTCATCGCTTGACATGTCTTCCCGTTCGGTGTCCTCAAGGTCTGTCTCACAGTCCGTTTGTACACTGACATCCGCATCCGCATCAATGGGAACTGCAATGTCAGGCTGTTCTAAGCTTGACTCAGCATGAATGTCGTCTCGCAACATTTTGCGGTGATGAAACATATTGAACAATGTTCGGACACTTTCTGGCTTATCCAGAAAACTAAATCCCACATTCTGACAACAGTACATGCAATGAACTGTCATGAGTCCATGCTTCGTGTTTTTGCCAGTATACAAATGCTTGTGACAAACCGAACTTGCAGCAAGTTCCTTTAGGGTTTTTGGTGACCCGTCCTTTTTCTCGTCTGCTATATATCTCCGTGCCGGAAGAAAACTCCCACTCGGGGTTCTCCGAATTGGATTGTTTGGAAAATACTCTGCAGTTAAGAGCCAAGACTCACTGTCCTCATGCTCCTCAATCTGTGGCAAGGGTCGACAGTTTACAGCCGCAACGGTTTCATGTGAGGTCTGCAAAGAATTGTTAACAATTTCAAGAATGAGTGTCAAGACTTTTCGGCAACCTGATGACACCGAAGATTTTGCATTCAGATTAAGATGTTGGTCAAAGTCCAATATATTTCTAATGTGTTGTCCACTGCTATCCCTTGCTGCACCCAAGGCATCCACGGTACATTCGTGGGTTGTCAGCACCTTGTTGATTGCATCAGCTTCGTTGGGAAATAAGAACTGAACCTCCGGGTTCCGTGCAGCCCAATTTTGAAACACTTTCCGAAGTATCTTACATTCCTTCGAGAAGCGTACGGATGTATGTACCTTAAGTTTAAGAAGCATACACAGCGTTTGCGGTTTCCACTGTGCGTTACTGGCAGCGTTTCCTTTTTTGTCTTCGCATTCGAGGCGAATCAGCCACAGGACGGGCTTTCTTTCAGTCTCTAAAAACTTCAGCAAGCTTCTGTGTTGCGTCGTCCATTTGAATCCCACAAAGTCTCCCTTTTGGTTCACCTCCAGCATAGTTTTGAGTGTTTCCCTGTGTTCCACTAGACCAATCACTTGACGATTTCGACTAGTCTGGGGGTTACCCCAGCGAGTCTCGCAACCCGCCGGAGGATGTTCCCAGGGACGTTGAATGAACGAGTGTTGCGCACCCTGAGGCAGAAACGTTCCGTCCACACCAAACAGAGCATGTGGTCGTATCTGAGTCAACTCATTCGTCTTTCCGCTGTGCCAGTGATCATGCTGCAACACTGCCATCTGCAAAATGTTTTCCGCAGCATGATAGTACCGAAAAATTGACATCATCCAAACCTGATTTGAACAATACACCAGCGCTTTAAGTGACTTTAATTTTGAGTTTTTTTGCTCGATCATATTGCCATAGTACTTCTTTCGCATGTGTGTACCAGCATTGGTCATCGCTGTACCTGGTCCACAATTGACGTGACCCTTTCCCGTAGAACCGTGGGAGTGGTGGAAATCGTCACAGTGTACAGAAAAGGTTTTTAAAAAATTGGGGTCACGATTCATGATGAAACACACGAAGTTGCAAGCATTGTCGTAAACAATACTCCCTATGGTTGTTTTTTCGAATACACAGCGACATTTGAACAAATTGCCCCAGTCTCTGTCCAGAAGTGTAATATACCCGTGTATAGCGCGGCTAAAACGAACTTTCAGGCTTTTCATGACGTCCCTCATTGCACATGTGGGATTGATCCAGCGCGGAAACTGTTTCTTCAATTCCGCACACTGTCCAATACATCTGAGCCATGTCGGGTACTTGGAACGGACAAAAGTGCTGTAGTTTGTCGGTTTCAAACGAAGATCCAACAGAAACTGGCGGATCAGTTCCCATGAGAACATGTAGTGGTCGTCGACGTTTATGACTGCGCAGTCATTTCCATCGAACGGTGTTTCAATGTTCACAGCGACCACACCACCAATGTGAAAGAGGGCTGCGACCGTTATGGATGTCATTGACTGCAGAGGAGGAGGAGCTCCAGGCCCTTCAATAGGAAGGTCCTTGAGAGCCCCATGAGGCGCCCACAAAGCCGCACGGCCTGATCCAAATGAGCCGAGGTCACCGGGACTTCGAAAGCCCATATATTCCAATTGATTGGTGGAATATTTGTTCCTTAACGATAATTTGAAATAAACCTGATGATCGACAGGAGTCACCCTCAGGTACACTTCGACTTCCTCCTCGGGTACGTCGGGAATAAGCCTCTTTGATTTCACCAACAATTTGAGCGTATCAGGTGTTTCTGCATACCTGTCCATGACCTTCTTGTATGACTGTTCCGTGTGAACTCGACTGATTTTCATTGCAGCACCAGGAGACGTGTCCATTTTAACGAGAGCCGTCAATGCATGAACATGACGACATCTACCTTTACCACCACAAGTTTGGCAGTCAAAAACATACTTTCCCTCAGGCCCTCGGCGGTACATCTTCACAAAGGCACACCCTTCAGTACCAAAATCTCCCACTTGGATGAACCCACCGTCATGATGTTGGCGAAAAATGATGTCTGTCGTGGTCACAGAACTCCCCAGTTTGGTGACATCCAAATCAGGCCATTGACTGTGTTCTCCAGACAATTTGATCGCTTCATCCCACAAGTTTAAGTCGTTGGTTGGTTCAAGAAAGACTTTCCGACAAGGAATTGCAAGTAAAGCCCAAGCACATTTACACAGGGGCTTCAAGCTCGGAGTCGTGTCACCAGAAGTGTCAGAGCTCTGGAACCCACTTGATTTTTTAACGCTATACATCCCCAGATAGACATTGTTTGGCCAAAACCCTGGAGGTTTGTCACAAGCACTGCACTGAACAGCACAAGTTCGATCATCAAATTTGCCGAGGTGGATGAACACCGGTTCTGTACCGTAATGAAGTTTTCCATCTGGTGAACGTGACATCGATGGAATACAAAACACCAGATTCATTGGATCTCTATAAACAGGATACACACAGGGTGTTGGGAAGAACCTGAATGCCAGATGGTTGGCATACTGTAGTTCCTCTCTGCATAACTCAGAATTGACGGCCGGATCGTGAAAGCCGTCCTCATCTCCCAACAGTCCATGCATGTCTGCATCGAAAGAAGACCGTTGACGCAAATGATTTCGCCCTCGTCGTTGGCGTTTGGAGACGATAGTATCTTTTGTTGTCTCGGGTGTGGGCATTGACGCCCACAGATTCTGAATTTTTGCCACCGTAGGCAAGTTGTGCCCTTTCAATTGTTGACCAAGCTCTCTAGCATCACTCCTCACAAGTTTAGCAAGAGCAATGGCGTTTCTAACAGTCCTCTCCTTCTCAGGAACCTTCACAACGGAAGCATGCCACCAAAAAGTGCCCGGGGGTGGAGGTGTTTCGTTACAGGTGATCTTTCTGGAACCAAGCGGGCGTCCGCGTCTTCTTTTTTTGGACAGCTCCAGCTGTTGCTCCAAGTGCGGGCGTTCCCTGTTTTCGGGGATCTGCTGCACCTGCTGCTGCTGCTGCGGCTGGTGCTGTTGCTGCGGCTGTGATGCTGCCGCTCCTTGACCTCCACTACCCCCACCTCCTCGTGGACCACGCCCACCACGTCTTCCAACGCCAGGTGGTCCACCATCAGCAGCAGTACGTCCAAAGAGTGTCAAAACTGTGCTTCGTTTACCATTTGGAGCACCTGTTGCTGCGGGTTGTTGCGTTTTTTGCAGGACGGTAATCTTAGCATAAACATTCCGATCCCATATGCTGTATGCAAGATCATACCGGATGTCTCGTGGCATTTCGTGAAAGCCACACAAGACGATGGTGGAACCCTTTTTAGCTTCCTGAATGGTCCTCATCAATGTATAGTTGAAAATCAGAAAGGTTACTGGGCGCTGACATTGAGGTGATGATAGTTTGACGTAGACATACGATTTTCCTTTCTTACTAACCTTGCTTTCACTGTATTCGAGTGTGCCATGAGTCACAAGGTGAACTTGTGAGTCCTCTGGCAAAGGGGATCCGTTTTCGAGCTCTGCAAGGGCAACGTTGCAAAATTTTTCTGGGGAAATGTCATTTCGAAAATTTGATGTTGTAGGATCTAAATTTATGTCTGCTATCAGTTCTTGAAAATTGTGGTCGGTCAACATGTCGCCACGGCTGTTGGTCTCATCTTCCGAGGATGATTCGTGCTGCAATGCCTGGAGAATTTCCAAGAAAGTATCATCATCGACTTCCGGCTCCTTGCCGTCTTTCCCAGCACTTTTTCCAGCCGTATCTTCCAGCCCCTCGTCCTGTTGCTGTGCACTGGTGTCTGTCACCTTCGTACTGAGTTCATCCATTTTTTGGAGCCACACATGGTAGTCTTGCAACTCCGACACACCTGAATCGGCCGCCCCGTCTGCAGACATACCTTCCCCACCTCAGCTCAACCCACCTTCGTCACCCTCCATTTATTTTTAAGCTCATTAGGTCGCTGGTGCAGCTCCTCTCGTTGATGTGCACTTTTGTCGGGTCCCTGTGCACTGTTGTCGGAGATTGTACTCAGCAGCTGCGTCAAACTTTACTTTCGTACTGCATCTCGGTGGGACGCCTCGCGCCCATGCACTCTTGTCTTTTGGTGTTACAAAACTTGAAAAAAAAATCTTTCCTTAGGAGAGGACATCCGGTGCACGCTTGACGGACGTGTGTCCTGGAGGTGTGTGTGTCCTGGATGTGTGTCCGGAGATAATCTTTTTTTTCCCTGCTTTTGTTTGCTTTTTTTTGTTTCAGGTGAGGTTTAGAAAACGTCCGAAAACGACCTTTCGAATCTAAACCTCACCAGGATGATGCCTTGCTGGATGTTGGACGGAAAGAATAATTGATGCGTCCAACATCCAGCAATTGGGTAAGTAATAATTGATTGATGTTCGTCGTCGAAGGAGCAGAATCATCCGTGGAACAAAACGAATCCGTGGAACAAAACCATGGTGCTGCAGAGGAACAAGAGGGAGATGCACCAAGGAAGGAAACAGGAAGAGGGAAAAACAGCAAGTCGTCCAACGGCAGAGGGGCACCTGCAAGAAAAGGTTGTGCATATGAAAATCGTTGCTGCTTGTTCTAAAGGCTTTTCTGACAAATCATCAACAATACAGGTCCTAAGAAAAGAATGGACCGCGCTGCTTGGGCAAAAAAGGTTGCCAGCTTAAACTTGCGTGGTGGTGGTACTCGCGCATTGTCCGTGGCGGTTGGTGATTGCTTGCAACAAACGTCGTCGTTTAGCCGCAGCAGTGCAGAGGATCGGTGTGGGGGTGATTCCAGGGTTTACATGGTTGTCTGCGTTGACCAGGCGGGGGACACCGATCGTCATCAAGCTAAATTGCAGGTGGTTGGACATGAAAATGATGACGAAGTGTCCAAGGCTGTTTTGTCTATTGCACCTGGTCTGACAGCGCTGGCCGACAAAGTTGTGGCGGCCACCCGCAGACGAGAAGAGTTTACCCAGAAGAAAGATGGATTATCGCAAATAGACGACATGATCAAAGAGATAGAAAACCTGGACTTGCTTTCCACAGAGAAGACAATGTCGTCGTGGCTGAAAAGTCCAATTGACACAGTTATGCGGCTCTGTCTCGGACAGGTTCTTGCTGCAACTTTCCAGGAAATCGGCGAAGAAGGGCTTGGATGTCGGGGTTGTGTGTATGAAGCAGGAGAAAAGGTGTTAAAGGCGCGCAACAAGCATCTGCAGAGTACAGCCTGCCACAGTAATACACAGCTTGGAAGAGGAAAAGTTGAGCGCCCCAATCTCCAGTGCTTCGGCCGAAATGGCATGGCCGCGATGTGCCAACAGTGTAAAGAGGATTGGCGTGACCGGAACACGTTGACGCAATTCTATTGTGCGTTCGTGTACAGCCTAATGGAAGGCATCATGATCGATCAGGTCGATATTTGGTCCATCTCCGAAGCAGGGACTAGAAAGCCAAAAAGACCGGTACAAGAAGACAAGGAGGAAAAGTTACTTATTACGTGGCCGGGGAGTCAGCTGCAACTGAAAAGGCTGAGTCGAGAAGGCACAAAAAGATTGATCAGGCAGTTACTGTTAGCCGTTTGGAATGGGGGGTTTTGGTTTCTCCCGCACAACAAGAAGTTCCCGAAAGATTTTGGGTTGTCTTCGACTCCACCTCCAGAGTTTCTGACACAGCAGGTTTATGAATTTGCCGTGAAACAGCTCGAGCTTGAGAAGAAAAACTTCAGCCCTGAGGGCAGCGATGTAGGCAATGAGGTCACAAACTGTTCTGCCACAAGCTTGTTTTTGCAACAGCTCGAGCTTGAGAAGAATGACCGTAGGCCTGAGAACAGCGTTGTAGGCAATGAGGTGCCTGGGGCTACGAAGAACCAATCAAAACAAAGTATTTGGTGGACCAGCTTCTACGAAGCTGAACATTTGCAAGCTATTTGGAGGGAACCAAAAAAAGCAGGTTGTATTTGGATTCCTCTGAACGCGTTTGAGACGGCTGATGTTCTTGGTCTTTCATTCGACAATTTAGTGCAGTTTCAACGACCACCAGGAGCTTTGGAGTCGGACGAGAATGGGATACTCACTGTAGAAGAGATATTCAATCGCACCTCTATACACAAAAAGTTGGACGCTGCAGACTTGATATTCAAGAAGATCGTGCTGAGTTGTTACGAGTGGTCGAATTTGGAGAGGCCGCAACAGACTGCTGACCATGGAAGTAGTTGTTCATCGACGGTTGCAATGTCAACATTGGCAATTACGTCTGGGACAGCAATTTCAGGCGCGAATGATGACATGTTGGAGGAGGCAATCAGTGATGTGGATGGCAGATGTTCTGACTCAGGCTCACTAGGTGACAGAGCCACATCGCCAGAGGACCTGAATTTGATTGCTTTAGATGCATTTCAGAAGGATTTCCTGGACAATCCCCTCAAGCAGCCCCTCGTAGTCGTTCTGAAGGATGTGTACGTTGGATACGCACATTCACACGCACAATCGACCACACGTGTTGGTTTGCCGCGACAAGTGTTTGCTGTCTTTTCATGGCATCACGGTAGCATTCCCGAAAAAAAGCAGCCGGCTATCGTGTTTGCTGTACAAACTGGAAGTGCTGCGGTTACCTTGGAGCCTGCTCCGTTATTCTTTCCCCAAGGTCATTTGTCGCCAGAATGGTGGACCGTCGTGAATGACGATGCAGGTAGCTCCATCGCAGGTGCAAGTTTTGGCGCTGGCATGTTTACAAAACTGGGGGAGCAGGGAGTGAAAAAGATACTCGCTTGCAAATCATGGCTCACGAAGGTCAAGGAGGCAGATGTCTTGGAACGAATTTTTGGTGGGTCTTCAAGTGATCCTTTCGCGTTTTGGACAATTTCGACAGATGGACTTGCAGCTGAGTCCAGTTCGTTTCCTTCAGGATTAGAACGCACTGGAACCGCCGTTGAGTACGCTATCGGAGTAGGTGGAAAAGCAGCACCACGTTTATTTGCTGACATTGAGAAGGAGTCAGGGTCTGGCGTTTGCGGCAGGTGGGAGGCTCCTTGTCTGGAAAGGACAGAAAGGGTGTGGATCCAAACCGGAAATTGCAACGTCAAAGCGTTCCAGATGGAGGACTCCGATTGCGACTCGGCCTTCTATGTGGACCTTATGAACATGGAGACTATGAAGGGCAGGATATCGGAGCCTGGCCTTCCTGTCTCAAAGTTAGAGGCATGGGTTTATATATGTGTAATTGAGGTCAATTTCGACGCACGTGAATGGAAGTTGTTGCATGTTGCTGTGCCTTCATGGCTCCGAGACGTCAGATTCGACGAAAATTCAAAGTTCATCGTCCTTATGGTGTCAGCGGTCGAGAGTGAGGACAACTACGCGGTTTTGTCCTTCGTGCCCAAATTTGGTGTACAATGCGGTGCTCCTTTCCTGTCGAAAAAGGGCGCTGTGGTGAATCGCAGCGCTATTTTTCGTGGAGCGCTTCTGAAAATTTGTGCTCCGAAATTGTGGGACAAAATAACCACGACGTCAGATCACGTCCGCTTTCGTGTCACAAAAACCGCGCGGGCCTGGTTACGCAGTGTGAGCGGGTTTGAAACCGTCGAAAAATTCTGCCACAAACTAGGATGGCTTTTACCCGTGGCACCAGGAGACGGAAACTGCTGGATATGGGCTTTTTTGATGGGTGTTAGAAGTATCCCATGCTTATGTATTCCAGAAAACAGTGACAAGGCGAGAGCAAAAGAAATAACTGACGACTTCATAAAGTTGCACCAAGCAGTTGTTGACCGAGCCCGCCAAATGACGGCTGCTGTTATTCTGTGTGTGCACGATTTTTTAGTTGCTCAAAATGGATCGGACTATGATCTTGAAGTGTTGTTTCCAGGTTCACAAGGCATTGCTTTCAGGCAGAAGTGGAAAGGAATAGTTGCCAGAGACGAGAAGGACCTGGACGCCCGTTGTCCGGGCAATTATGCATGCGACATTGAGCTCGCGGCGCTCTCTTTTGCACTCAGTGTCGATGTCCACCTGGTGGGCAAACAGCACGCGAGGGGCTGCAAGTTGCTGAAGGACGTCGGAGTCAAATCTTTCCGTCGTGTCATGTCAAAGAATGTTTATTTGACAGTGCATGACAATTTTTTAGACGTGACCTCGAGTTCACGGCAGGTTAACTCCAAGGCACTCATTGAGCTCAGAGATTTTGTCACATTCAACAAGGAAGCATATGCACAGGAAGAAGGCTCCAGCCGCAATCTTGGCTTCTTTGGGCTGTTAGGCATGGACATGAATATGTCGAGTGAGTCACCTGAGTTGCCATGGGAGACAATGGAGGAGGTTGTGGCAAAAGTTATGCTGGATGAAGCGTTTGGACAAGCACGATCAAATGTGTTTTTGGTGTATCAAGATTATCACTACGAGGCGATGATTGCATCTTCGGCAAACCCGCTGTTTAGCGAAAAAATTGTTACAGGCTCAGATGGCATCACGGAGCGTTTGACGCATAGCAAGAAGTGCAGTGCAGCACTGACGAACCTGATCGCAGTCGAAATGAGGGTCTTGGTACTGAACAAGCAGATCAAGGCTCTATCTGTACTGCACAGGTGTTTCGAAAACGATTCATTGCAAAGCGTGTGTGATTCTTACAAACAGTGGAACCAGCAGCTTTCTCTTACCGCGTTGTATGTCG
>Ga0114969_10004303_pt1 | contig 11282 bp, 9 predicted proteins | sample M_130807_MF_Meta_FD_87316 | JGI IMG/M metagenome (GOLD analysis project Ga0114969, IMG submission 87316) | Freshwater microbial communities from Lake Montjoie, Canada to study carbon cycling - M_130807_MF_MetaG | ecosystem: Environmental > Aquatic > Freshwater > Lake | place: Lake Montjoie...
CTGCCCTTCGTCACGGTCGCCTCGGTCTGCGGCTTGCACATCATCCAGACTGGCTGAAAATAGTCGCACGGGAACAGCGCAACCAGCGGAACCACGACGCGCGCACCGCGTTCCGGGCCGCACAAAAAAACGCGGACCACAAAAGTTGACTCCGACCACCGAAACCGGGCGCAGAGGGACTTTCTCGACGTTATCATTTAACGCTTGTTCTCCGCCGCGGGGTCCTGCAGTGCAACCGCCGCGGGTGACGATTGGGTGAAGTCGCGCGCTTGTCCCCGCTCCGTCAAACCGTACCTGTCGCGCCACCTCGCGCCCTCCCACGTTCGACCTCCGATTCGGGCGCACTTCGCTCACCGCCGCCGCATGGTCGTTTCCGCGAAGAAAGTGGCAGGGACTTCAGTCCCCGCGACGCGCTCGGACCCGATCCCTCCCCACCCCACGTCGGGGACTCACGACCAGCCCAGGAATTGCCACGATCGTAACGCAAACGCCACGTGTTCGCCATAGAACCGCGGCATCCTGCGCACGCAAGGACCGTCTCCGAAACCCTTTAAACTCCTCTCTCCTTTTCGTGAAACTCGCCATCGTCACCGAAACATTCCCTCCAGAGGTCAATGGCGTGGCGATGACCTTTGGAGTCATTGCCCGCGAGCTCGGTCGGCGTGGACACGTCGTCACGGTCTATCGGCCGCGCCGCTCCGATCTCGTGGCCGGCCCCACTCACACCGACTTCCACGAGATCCCTCTACTCGGATTCCCCGTGCCCGGCTACCCGATGCTCCGCTTCGGTCTGCCCGCCGGCCGGACGCTCCTCCGCCAGTGGCGCGCGCAACGCCCCGACTTGGTCCACGTCGTCACCGAAGGTCCGCTCGGCGCCTCGGCGATCACTGCGGCGCGCACGCTCGGCATTCCCGTGACCTCGAGTTTTCACACCAATTTTCACGCCTACACCCAACACTACGGCTATGCGCGCCTCCATCGCCTCGTGCTGTGGTGGCTGCGACGCGTCCATAATCGCACGGCCCGTACCTTCGTGCCCACTGTCGAGCTGCGCACCGAGCTAGAGTCCCTCGGTTTCCTGAACGTCGCGGTCCTTTCGCGCGGAGTGGACACGTGGCAGTTTCATCCCGCTCGGCGCTCCGGTGACCTGCGGCTAAATTGGGATGCGGCCCCCGAGAATCCTGTCGTGCTGCACGTCGGCCGCATGGCACCGGAGAAAAATTATCCCCTGCTGTTTGAGTGTTTCGCCGCGATGCGCGCGGCCAATCCACGCTGCCGCTTCGTGCTCGCCGGCGAGGGGCCCCTCAAGGCCAAACTGGTACGCGACCACCCCGAGTGTATTTTTACCGGTTTTTTTTCGCGCGAGGAAATCGGGCGCTACTACGCGTCCGCCGATATCTATATCCACGCCAGTCTGACGGAGACATTCGGCAACGTCCTCACGGAGGCGATGTCCAGCGGGCTCGCCGTCGCTGGTTTCGATTACGCGGCAGCCCGGCAGTTCGTCCAACACGGACACAACGGTCTCGCTGTGCCCACCGATCGCCCTGACATGCTCGTGGCCGCGGCCATGCGACTGGCCACCGATGCCCCGTTGCGCGCGCACCTCCGCACGTCGGCCCGCGCCGCCGTCGAACCCCAATCATGGACGACCGTGATCGCCCGGTTCGAAGCCGACTTGGCGGACGTTGTCGCCCGCTCCGCCTCCCCCGCCCTCCACCCTGTTATCGTATGAAAAAAGCTCACGTCCTCGTTCTCACCGCCGGTTTTGGCGAAGGCCACAACGCCGCGGCCCGCGCACTCGCCAAGGCCCTCGACGCAGCGCACGGTCCGGGCACGGCTCGCTTGGTGGACGTATTTGCATTGGCATCACCACGGCTCAATGAATTTTTCCGCCGACTTTATCTCGGTATCATCAATCGCACGCCGCGACTCTGGAGTTCGGTATATGCGTGGCTCGACCGCACCGCGGTCTTCCCGACCGCCCTCTGCTTTCTCCGTCGCGAGACCCGGATCTTGGACCAAATCATTACCGAGGAGCAGCCGGCCATCCTGTGCAGCACGTTTCCCGTTTACGCGTTCTTGCTCGAAAAACTAGCCCGCGACGGCCGGCGGACACTGCCCCATTTCAATATCGTCACAGACTCCATCAGCATTAACTCGCTCTGGTGGCGGACCGCTTGCACGGGTTGGTTTCTTCCCAATGCCGACTCGGCTGACGTGCTGCTCCGCGCCGGTATCGCCGCTTCGCTGCTCCATCCCACCGGGTTTCCCGTCACGCCGTTCTTCAGCGCCCACTGCCACGAGTTCCAGCCGCCGAGTCTCGCCGGCGGTGCGTCGCCGCGAGTTCTCTATATCATAAATTCAGGTACGCGGGATGCGCTCGAGACCGCTACGCAATTGCTCGCTGAACCCGGCTGGTCCGTCACCTGTGCGGTCGGCCGCGACGAGCACCTCCGCGCCCGCTTGGAAAAACTGGCCGCCAACCGCGCTCATCCCGCGACGATCCTCGGCTGGACCGACGAAATTCCCCGTTTGCTCCTGACCCACCACGTCGTCGTCAGTAAAGCCGGCGGGGCCACTACCCAGGAGGCCATCGCCGCGCGTTGCCCGATGATCGTGAACCAGATCGTGCCTGGGCAGGAAGAGGGCAACTACGAGCTCCTGCGTCGTCACGGCGCGGGGTCCCTCGCCGAGACCCCCGACGCCATCGTCAGCGAGCTCCGGCGCGCTTTCGCCCATCAAGGCCGGGTGTGGAACGTGTGGCGTACCGCCCTCTCCCGTCTCGCTCGCCCCGACGCCGCCCGCGATATCGCCGCTCACCTCCTCGCGCACGCTGCGCGCGGCGACGAACGCGGTCCGGTTGCTCTGCAAACCCAGACCGCGACGCCGCCCATTCGCTTCGCCTCGCCGTCCGCATGAAGATCTGTTTCGTTCTGAATCCGACTTCCGGTCGGAATCGACGGCGGCCCGCTCTGGCTACCCACCTCCGTGACTTCATCACCTCACGCTCCCTTGACGCGACGGTCGTGACCACCGACGGACCCGGCCACGCCACGCGCCTCGCCCGTGACGCGGCGGTGGCCGGCGGCACCATCGTCGTCGCCGTCGGCGGCGACGGCACCATGAACGAAGTCGCCCAGGCTCTGCTGCACACCCCGGCCGCCCTCGCGCTCGTCCCGTGCGGGTCCGGTAACGGTCTCGCACTTCATCTCGGAGTGCCGACGGCGCTGCTGCCCGCATTGGAACTCGTCGCCGGTTCCGGCGCTCGTATCGCGCGTATCGATACCGGCAGCGCTAACGGACACCCGTTCTTCAATGCCATGGGACTCGGCCTCGATGCCGACGTGAGCCGCCGTTTCAACACGCTCACCTCCCGCGGCCTGCCCGCCTACGTCCGCACCGCGCTGGCAGCGCTGCGAGAGATTTGCTCCGAACGGGTCGTCATCTCCACCGCCGAACAACGCGAGACGCTCGACATTCTTTTGGTCGCGGTCGCGAATTCCGACCAATACGGCAACAACGCCTGCATCGCTCCCGGCGCCCGGGTCGACGATGGCTCGCTCGATCTTGTCGCCGTGCGTCCCGTGGGGATCGTCGGCGCAACCACCCTCGCCGTCCGGCTTTTTTCCGGCCGGTTTGATCGGAGTCCGCACGTCTGCCGAATCCGGGGTTCGCGCTTCGTCATCGAACGCGCCGCTCCTGGCCTCATGCACACCGATGGCGAGACTCATGCCACCGGCGCCACCGTCAGCGTGGTGGTCCACCCTCGCAGCCTCCGCATCGTCGTGCCCGCCACCTCGACCGCGGTGGCGAGTACCGAGGACATCGCTCCGGCCGGTTTCTCCTTCCAGTTACCATGAAAAATCTCCTCCGCGTCCGCACCGTAATCCTGTCCGACGTCCATCTGGGCACTGTCGAATCTAAAGCCGCCGAAGTGAATCATTTCCTCCGGCATACGCGTTGCGAAAAACTCATTCTGAACGGCGATATCATCGACGGTTGGCAACTCACGCGCTCCGGTCATTGGACCAAAGCCCACACCCGCTTCATCCGCATCGTGCTCAAAAAACTGGAAAAACGCGACACTGAGGTGATCTACCTAAGAGGGAATCACGACGATATCCTCGCCTCGTTTCTTCCGCTCGATTTTGAAAACCTGCGCATCGTCGAAGACTACATTCACGAGTCCCCCCGCGGCCGTTACCTCGTGCTCCACGGCGATGTCTTCGACACCATCACGAAAAACTTCGTCTGGCTCGCGCACGTCGGCGACTGGGGCTATCAATTTCTCCTCAAGGTCAATCGCGCCTACAACGTCTGGCGCGCTTGGCGTGGGAAAGAGTATTGGTCGCTCAGCAAGGCCATTAAGGGGCGGGTCAAACAAGCGGTGAGCTATGTCGGCGACTTCGAATCTCACATCACCGAACTCGCCCGCGCCCGCGGCTGCAGCGGCGTCATGTGTGGTCACATCCACACCGCCGCCGACAAAATGATGGGCGACATCCACTACTTGAACAGCGGAGACTGGGTGGAGTCGCTCACCGCTGTCGTGGAGCACTTCGACGGACGATTCGAACTTATCCAATTTACGGACTTCGTGCGCGTGTATCCCCTCGACCCCTTGGACGGTGGCTACGACGACGGTACCGCCGAGATCGTCCCCGCCGCAGCGAGTAGCTAGGCGTTGCCATCGCTCACCGAAAGATCGCGTCCTAAAATATGGATCCAGTCTTCGTGTAAAAACTCGGCGGAACCGTGATCAAAAAATGGCTGCAATTCCCGATGCAACCAGATCCGGGTCTCCGCCACCGACTCGTGTTGTCGGTCCATCGCACCGAGGAGCGAACTATGGGTGAGCAGATTGTCGACATACTCATTCAAGGTATGGCGGACGCAGTGGGTTAATCCTTCGCGAGCGATATCGTGAAAGCCAAACTCAACCGCCCTCTCTTCCGTCAGCACGGCGTCGTTGCGCTGCGCCTTTGGATAACGCGTCCGGAAAACCTCCCGCTTCCACGTGTCGAACTGCGCATTGTTCGCAATCCTTCCCGTCGATCCGACCTTATACAAAACGAGCCAACCTCCACCCCGCAGCACTCGGGCGGCTTCCTGTAAGAATTTTTCCTGATCAAACCAATGATACGCTGAACACACCGTCAGCAGATCGAAGCTACTCCGCGCAAATGGCAACGCCTCGGCATAGCCGCAACGGTACTCGATCGCCGGATATCCCGCCGCCTGCGCGAGCATGAAGCGCGATGCGTCAAGCCCGACGACCGCGCGCGCCAGCGGCAGGAGCGCCACCGTCGAATGGCCCGTCCCGCACCCCACGTCCAAGGCGCGCTCCACTGGCAGCGCGGTCCCGAGGATTCTCTCCACCAGCGCCAGCACCCGGCCATGGCTTTGAGGGCGGTTGCCCGCATAACGGGCTGCCGCGTCCTGAGAATTGAAGTGATTGATGATGCGGACATCCGGCCGTGGCTCCGTGCCGGGTAACGCGGCCACGCCACGCGGTTCCATTTGGCCAACGGGTTCGGACGTCGCGAAATTCATCCTCTTAACGATTTGGGGGCACCGCGGCTCCCGCAACCGCCTGGGGTCACGATCAGGCAACATCTCCCGCGACGATGGCCCGTCTCTCCGGCGCAATGTTACCGCTAAGTTTACAACCGCGTTTCGGATATGAAACGTTTCCGCGACGCCGTGGGTTTCTCTTTGCCATGCACCGATCGCGCCCGTGCTCGTAACCGCATGCCCGTTCTCACTCTGTCCCCCGCGCTCTCTCTGCTGGCGGCATTTACCCGCTTTTCTCCTGCCCAACCGTTTCATGCTTTTATCCGCGCCGCCGGCTACAAACTCCGCCCGCCGCGGCCCGTGCCACATACGCCCGCAATCACGCAGGCCCAGAGCGATGTCCTCGCCCGCGGCGAGGCCACTCTGAGTCAACGCGCCACCGTCCTTTGCGAGCGACGCTTCGGTACGATACCGACCATTGTCCTCGGTGGCTTTGTGCCCGATTCGACCGAACAAGTTTTCCTGTTGCGCAGCTACCTCCTCCGCCGGGGCAGCGTTTACTATCTCAATTACCCTCGCGGAGGATTCTCGCCCGCGTTGATTTGCGCCCAGCTCGACGACCTCGTCACGGAGCTCAACACAGTGCACGGCCAACGGCCCGTCGTCCTCGGCGTGAGCTTCGGCGCCGGTCTCGTGCTCGACTGGTTGCGGCGCGCGCGTGCTGCCCACCGCTCGCCGGATATCGGCGGCGTGGTCCTCGTGAGTCCGGTGGCCTGCGCCGCTGACATCGTCGTCCCCGGCGAGGCCAAGGCCTCCACCTTGATCGGTCGCGCGCTCAAGCCTTACCTCGACAGCCGCACCACAGTCGGCCCGGAAGTGATTGATCGTTCCCGCGCGATTTTCGCCAAAATCTTTGAAGCGGGAGCGCAGAATCGCGACGCCATCCGTTCGCTGCTCACCGCCGGAGAACTGCGCCAATTGCGCGATCGCGTTCTCGCAGCGGTCCAGGATCTTGCACCCGCCGGAGCCTGCGAACGCGTCGATGCGCTGCGCACCATGCCGCCGCTGTCCCCCTGGAGCTCGGCGGGCCAACTCCCCCTGACTGAAGTGCCGGCGCTCGTCCTTTACGCCGAAAAGGAAACTGCCGTGCTCGCGGCCGGATCTCCGACCCGCGCCGCTTTTGATTCCGCGATGCCGGCCATCTTTCCCCGCGGCGAACTGAAAGTCGTCACCGCCGCCACCGGCGGCAGCGCGGTGCAACACGCGTCACTTATTTTCCACTACTTTCAGTTTCTCCCTCACATCGCCGCCTTTTATCGCCGCGTGAAGTTGCGCAAACTCCGGGTCGCCGCATGAGCCTCAAAGGCGTCTATTCTCTCGGTGCAGCGGTTCTGTCGATGGCGGCGGGGCGTCGATTGCGGCAAGTCGCTGCGGCTCCCAGCCAGCAAGCGCGCGTTTTCGAGCGCCTCACGCAGCGGCTCGCCGGCACTTCTTATTGGCGGGTGGCCGGCGTCACTCCGACGATTGACTACCCCAGTTTCCAGCAGCGGATCGCTCCGCACACCTACGAACGTCTCGCGCCCGCCGTCGAGCGGATGAAGCGCGGCGAGGCCGACGTTTTGTGGCCGGGGCGCTGCACTCATTTTGCCGTCTCGTCTGGCACGACGGTGGGCCGCACGAAGTATCTTCCGATCACCGCCGGCATGCTCGCCCATTTTCGCCAGGCCGGTCTCGATTCGTTGCTCTATTATTCCGTCCGCACGGGGAGCACCTCCGTTTTCCGCGGCCGACATTTGTTTCTTGGCGGATCCACCGCCCTTTCGCCGCTGCCCGAAATGCTTCCGCATCGGGCTTACGCCGGTGATTTGAGCGGCATCACCGCCCTCAATCTCCCCAGCTGGATCGAGAAACACCTCTACGAACCCGGCGCACAAATCGCCCAAATCGCGGACTGGCCGGCCAAACTTGACGCTATCGTCTGTCGCACGAGTCCGCTCAATATCACCATGCTCGCGGGTATCCCGAGTTGGGTCTTGATTCTGGCCGCCGCCTTGCGTGAACACGCCACCCAGCGCGGACAGACCGCCCGGCACGTGCAAGATACTTGGCCGCGATTCGAATGCTTCGTTCACGGTGGCGTGCCGGTTGAGCCCTTTCTCGGTGAACTCCGCGCCGCCCTCTGCCCCACAGTGAACTTCCATGAAGTCTACCCTGCGTCGGAGGGTTTTATCGCCGCCCAGGATTCCGCACCGAGCGACGGACTCCGCCTCATGGCCAACGCCGGGATCTTCTACGAATTCATCCCAATGTCGGATTTTGACGAGACCCGCCTGGAGCACCTCGGCCCCAAAGCCGTGCCCCTCGCCGGCGTGCAGGTCGGCGTCGACTACGCCCTCGTGATGACGACCCCCGCCGGGCTCGCGCGCTACGTGATTGGCGATATCGTGCGCTTCATCTCCACCGCGCCGCCGCGTCTCGTGTACGTCGGACGCACTTCGCTGCAGCTCAGCGCGTTTGGCGAGCACGTCATCGAGAAGGAAGTCACTGATGCCTTGCTCAACGTTTGCCGACGGCACGACTGCACCATCGGAAATTTCCACGTCGCGCCGATTTTCGCGAATGCCGCAACGGGCCAAAAACGCGGGCAACACGAATGGTGGATTGAACTCCGGTCCGGCGTCACCCCGGACGTCACGCCGGCGCGACTCGCCGGCGAGTTAGACAGCGAGCTCCAGCGCCTCAACGAGGATTACGAGGCCAAGCGGCTGGGCGGAGGCCTCGCCCCACCCACCGTGCGCCTCGTTGCCCCCGGAACGTTTGAACAGTGGCAGCGCCGTCACGGTAAATGGGGTGGTCAGCACAAAATGCCCCGCTGCCGCAGCGATCGCTCCATCGCCGACGAACTCGCTGCTCAACCGCCCTCGTCCACGAACTAAACGGTCCCAGGGGAAAACATTTCGGGCACCTGTGCCGCCCCGCTAATCGGTGCTGACGGGCAACGTCCGGATCCATCTGCTGCTAGCAGCGGATGAGCGGATTCCGCGCAATTTCTGTCGCGCGTGAACGCCCGGATAATTTTACAGTTTAGCACTGCGAACCGCCGACACCGCAGCGTCACCCAATCGACACATTTCCGCGAATAATGTCCGTCGATTGTGGCGGAACGGTGACATCTCATTAACCCTCTGCGGATCCTCTTGTGCTCCTGCTGCCCGCGTGAATCGCTTGCGCCCGATGACCGCCGAACCTCGCGCCACCGCGGCCCGCCGCTTCTTCAAAGCGACGCATGATCTTGTTTTTCACCACGTCCATGGCGGTCAGCTGATTTACAACGCCTGCTGGGAGGATCCGCGCATCGACCGCGAGCTCATGGCCCTCGACGCCGACAGTCGAGTCGTGATGATCACCAGCGCCGGTTGTAATGCCCTCGACTACTTGCTCGATGGCCCAGCAGAGATCCACGCCGTCGACGTGAACCCGCGCCAAAACGCGGTGCTCGAATTAAAACTCGCGCTCATCCGCCGCGGTGACTTCGGCGATCTATTCGAATTTTTTGGCATCGGTTCGCACGACCGTTTTAAACCCATCTATCGCGCGCTCCGCGCTGGCCTCTCCGCATCGGCGCGCTCGTTCTGGGATGAAAAAATTTCGTTCTTCGATCCGGGGAGTCTAAAAAAATCTTTCTACTACCACGGTGCCGCCGGCATGGCCGCGTGGCTGCTGGGCGGCGCGCTCTTCCGCGCGAAGCCGAACATCAAGAATCATGCCTTATGTCTGCTGGATGCGGATACATTGGCCCAGCAGGCCCGCGTCTACGCGATGTTGGAACCCAAGATTTGGGGCAAACTCAGCCACTGGCTCATCCGTCAGCGCATGGTCATGACCCTGCTGGGCGTCCCGGCACCACAGATCAAATTAATCGAGGATCATTATCCCGGCGGTCTCACGAGCTACGTTAAGGACAAACTCCGGCACGTCATGTCGGCACTGCCCGCCCGCGAAAACTATTTCTGGCGGGTCTACATGACGGGCTCCTACACGCTTTCCTGCTGCCCGAACTACCTCCGCGAAGAGAATCTCCCCGTGCTGGCCCGGCGCGCGGGAGCCCTGCACACCCACACCGCCACCGTGTCTGAGTTCCTCCAAAAGAATCCTGGCGTGTATTCTCACTACGTCTTGCTGGATCATCAAGACTGGCTGGCCTGGCACGAGCCCGCCGCGCTCGCGGAGGAGTGGGCCTTGATCTTTGCAAACAGCCGTCCCGGCACGCGGATTCTCATGCGATCAGCCGGTCTTGATCTCAGTTTTATTCCCGCAGCCGTGCGCGCGCGGTTGCGCTTTTTCCCGGAGCGCACGGAGCCGCTGCACCGCACCGACCGGGTCGGCACTTACGGGAGTCTCCACTTTGCCGAGGTCATCTAGGGTCGCCAGCCACTCGCTACTCATGAAACCCGTCGTCGTTTCACACCGCAACCCCGTCTCGGATACGGCACGTTCGCTGGAGAAATACTACACGCTGCATGCCCCTGTTTATGATGCGACCCGCTGGGCGTTTCTCTTCGGCCGCAGTGCCATTCTTGAGATGGCCCACGCCGCGGTACCCGCACCGCTCCGCATTCTCGAGGTCGGTTGTGGTACCGGAAGAAATCTCATTCAACTCGCCCGGCGCTTTCCGCACGCTCACATCACAGGGGTCGATCTCTCCGCTGCGATGCTGAATGTCGCCCGCCGCAAGACGGCGTGCTACGGACCGCGCATTTCTCTCAAGGCCCAGAGCTACCATGCTCCCCTCGGTCGGACCGGCAGTTACGACTTGGTGCTGTGCTCGTACGCACTCTCCATGTTCAATCCCGGGTTCGAGGCCGCGATCGCATCAGCCCGCGCCGATCTGACAGGCAACGGGCACTTCGCCTTCGTCGACTTCCACGGCAGCCGGTGGCCATGGTTTACGCGCTGGATGCGAATCAACCATGTACGGATGGACGGTCACCTCCTGCCCCTCCTTCGCGAAAATTTCACGCCGGTGATCGACCACATTCGTCCCGCGTATGGCGGCGTCTGGAATTACGGTTGCTTTGTCGGGCGCAAGAAAGACTGTCATGGGCCGGCTCGGCACACTGCTGGATTATACGCTTTGGCCGGGGCTCCTCGGCGCGTCCTGCCTGGGCCTCGGAGTCGGGATCGCGCACGGTCGGGGCCCCCTCGCTTTTAACGTCGCCTACCTCGGGCTCGCGCTGGCCCTGTATTGCTTAGAAAGAATTCGTCCTCACGAAACCGAGTGGCTCAAGTCGGACGGACAGGAAATCCCCGATCTCGCGCATACAGTTTTCACGAAAATCTCTGTGCAGATCACCGTGGTCGCATTGGCGAACCTCGGCATCGCCGAACAATTCGGAGCGCGGGGTGGTAGCAGCGTGTGGCCCCTGGCGTGGCCGCTGGCGGCCCAAGTCACCCTCGGGCTCGTCGCCGCAGAATTCGGACTCTACTGGGCGCACCGGCTCGCTCACGTCTGGCTGCCGCTCTGGCGGTTTCACGCCGTGCACCATAGCTCAGTCCGACTGTGGTTCTTCAACACCGGGCGGTTCCACTTCGTGGATACGCTCAAGAGCATGGTTTTCGCTGTGCCCATTCTCGTGCTCGCAGGCGCACCGGGAGACGTCATCATCTGGGTCAGTGGGCTCACCGCTTTCATCGGCATCCTCACCCACTGCAATGTCCGGATGCGCTTTGGCTGGCTCAATCTGGTCTTCAATACGCCCGGCCTC
>Ga0114969_10004305_pt1 | contig 11279 bp, 9 predicted proteins | sample M_130807_MF_Meta_FD_87316 | JGI IMG/M metagenome (GOLD analysis project Ga0114969, IMG submission 87316) | Freshwater microbial communities from Lake Montjoie, Canada to study carbon cycling - M_130807_MF_MetaG | ecosystem: Environmental > Aquatic > Freshwater > Lake | place: Lake Montjoie...
AAATTGTCATACAAAGGATGCGTGACTTGTATTGCCGATTTAGTGGTCAATGTTTTCAAATCATTCAGCACTTTGCCACTCATTGTGATAAAGGCGTCCACAGGTTTTATGAAATATCGGGTAAACGGTTCATCACCAATGCGTTTCTCATGGGGAATAATATTATCAGCGATACAAATGACCTTAGTATGCTTATTCCCTTTGACGATGCGTAAGATTGTACCAAGACAAGGCCCCATAAAAGGCAACCAATAACGAACGATGATAATGTCTGGCCTTTTGTTTTTAAGTTCATTCCCAACCTTAATCCAATTGAATGGATTGACGGAATTAATGCACGCCTTACTCGCCAAATCAGTTGGTGGCGGCTCTGTCGAATATTGAGTCGAACCAGGAAACAGAAAGGACGGGTATTGAAGCGAAAATGTGTAAAGGGAGGTCTCGCTGCCTTCAGCGATGAATTGCCTTGCTAATCGTTCATTAAACGAAGAGAGTCCACCTCGTAGCGGATAAGCAGGACCAATGATAATGACAGATGGCTTCATAATGTATAAGGACTGCAAGTTAATCTGAACTGAGAGTTTTTCCGCTTTCAGTCAGTTTTTTATGAAGAATGATACATTCCATTGCTTCCTTCACATCGTGTACACGAAGTATAGAGGCACCTTGTTGCAGTGCAATCATATGCAGCGCCGTGGTGCCGTTGAGGGCTTGTTCGGCACTTGAGTGCAACGGTTTATAGACCATCGACTTTCTAGAAATCCCTGCCAACAGCGGTTTATTGAGAGCAAGAAAGGTTGACATAGCGCTGAGTAATTGGTAATTATGTTCGAGAGTTTTACAAAATCCAAAACCGACATCTAGCATCACATGATCGATCCCCTTACTATGCAGGCGTTCAAGTTTGGCTGCAAAAAAATCATAGACATCCATGACAACATTGTCATATGCAGCTTGCTGTTGCATCGTTTGTGGTGTTCCTTTCATATGCATACAGACATAGGGTGCTTTGTATTGCGCGACGATATCCATCATAGCGTTATCCATATCACCACCACTGATATCATTGATTATATTAGCCCCATTTTCTAAACATACTCGCGCTACCTCACTTTGAAAAGTATCGACCGACAACAACACATGAGGAAATTCAGCACGAATCATTTTCAATACAGGAAGCACCCTACTACTTTCTTCATCAACTGGAATCAGCAAGGCGTTTGGCCTTGAACTTTGCCCCCCGATATCAAGTATAGTAGCGCCTTCATCAATCATCTTACCTGCACTATTGACTAATTCGTCTATACTGCTTTCGCGCCCTTGATTATAAAATGAATCGGGTGTGGCGTTAAGTATACCCATAACAATGGGATTGGCGGAATTGATGTCTATTTCGTTACACTTCATACTTCAAGAATAGAGAGATTGAGGGCGAAGATAAGGATAGAAGATGATTTACAGCCACACCGCAGCTTGCGGCATACTGCTTTTAGTATGAGATGGATTGGCTTTAATCCATCGATGAGATTATACACCACGATTTTTTTTTCATTTCGATAAGGGTTTGGAGAAGCTATTTTATCCATCGTTCAAACTATAAAGACCGCACGCTGCGTAGGAAAGATGAACAGGTTGTGCGACTATTCATCTTCTTCTTTTTTATAGCCTTCATAATAGTACGATTGCTCTATTCCTTTGAAGATTATTTCTCTGTCATTGACGTTATCTGTTAAGTTAGCCTTTAGCAATGTTCTTAATTCTAAATCATTCACCGGACTCCTTTCCATGGCCTGCAAATAAAGAGTTTTGTCAACATATTGCCAATTAACGACATGCTTGATTTCTTTTTTAAGAATTAAATCTAACCATATGCGCATTGTTCTGCCATTTCCTTCAAGAAAAGGATGGGCTATATTCATTTCTACATACTTCGCAATAATTTCTTCAAAATTGCTTTCTGGCATTTTTTCAATTTTCAATAAAATTTCTTTTAGGTATAAGGAATTCGCAAACCTAAAACCACCTTTAGAAATGTTAATGGTCCGCAGTTCCCCTGCAAAATCGAATAGCCCGTTAAACAGATAGCTATGTAATTCCATTAGTCCTTTAGTAGTTCCTACTTCAATATTGTTAATGTCATCTGATTCAAACAAGCGATATGCATTTTGCAAACTTTCTTTGTCTATATTCTTCATCATAACTTTATTGTTACAGGTGTACTAATTTCTGCCAAATTTCGTATTTTTTTTCATTCTAGTTTGAATAAAATTTACACGATTGTTGATTTTATTCAACAGCATTTCTTTTTCATATCTGCATGCTGGTTCGGATAGGCAATTTCATCTGATGTTCAGGATGAATCAAGGCATAGATAACAAGCAGCGTGATTATTGCTGAAGAAAGAAAAGCTACTTCGCCCTGCTAGCTTTCTCCCCCGCATTGTCTCGACAAACATAAACATCTCGCGCTATCAATCAAAGTGTCGGACGTTGCGGATGTATAAGACTAACTTCAATGAGTAACGGTGTATTCGTACTCAATACTGATGATACAAGATTTGAACAATAAGCATTCGCCAAACCATACCGAATTCTAGCAGGACGACATACCGGAAATTATCTCTATTTTCTTACTTCTATGGATACGGAATTGGCGTAGAAATTAACATTGTTGTTGATGCCCTTAAAAAAATTACTTATGTCTAAACCAGCAATCTTGGCGTTCGGATTCGTACATTTTAAATACGGTATTAACAGGCGAACCGTGTATCAAATGTCGATTAAATTGTGTTCTTGCTAAATAATTAAACGCTCCCATATCACCTGTAAACGCTGTTTGGTTTGCGTTATTCGCGTTTTCGTGAATAGCACAAAGTTTTTTTATGAAATCAACTAATATCAAAGCTTTACTACCTATTACGCCGCAATTCAAAAGAGTTTCAGATCCAAACTTACTTTCATATTCGGCATAATCGTTTATGTTTTTACGCAGATTGGTAGAATGACCCCTCATCCAATCATCATTGAGCTTTTTTGGCTCATCACCACAAAAAATCGATGTCGAATTTTCAATAAAATAGGGATCAATAAAAGGATTTTTAACTAGCGTAACATCTGTAATATCAGTAACAAAAATACTGTCAAAGAATTGTACATGATGTTGCAGAAAATCATGGTATACAAAATACCGATAGACATTGGGATTAAATTGATGATTGTACTTTATTTTAATAAATGAAATAAAGTCATTGTTGAACTTTTCACAGGTTTCTGCCGTAAAATTGTTATGAAAAATTATACCTTGCACTTGTTGTTTCGCAACAGACTCCGCCCAATCACGCACTAATTCATACTTATCATTTTCAAGTGTTGTATTTCGATTTACATCATGCACCCCAGTTATTTGGCATGCTAGAATAACATTAGTGTTTGGATGAAAACGATGAATTTCGGACGCCATAGGTTAAGAATTGATAAAGTTCTCTTTTTTCACAGTTGAACAAATACTGTTTGGCATATTTCTACGATAAATATACGTTCTTAGGTCTACTTTTTTTACGCGAAACTGAGTTTGCGCTCTTTCATAAAAATCAGCATCGGCAGCAAAGCCACTTTTAAAGGAAAAACTTGAAAATACTTTTTTACGTCCGAATAATGTCCCAAAGAGAATCGCTTCATCTAAATGGATGAGTTTTTTTAAATCATTTTTATCTGGAACATAATAATCATCGTTGGTATCCACGATTGTTTCAGTAGTAGAACAAATCAAATCTTCCTCCTTTACCTCCCGTAAGCAAGATCTTAAATGATGCGATTTATATTCGTCGTCACCATCAATAATCGTAATAAATTCGCCTACACTATTTAAAACACCACGATTGATTGAATCTGATTGCCCTCGGTTACTGTGTCGGATATAAATAATTTTGTTTTCGTGTTTTTCAACATACTTCAATAATGACTCACGATTTGAATCTTTACTTCCATCATCGATAATAATCAGCTCGAAATCTTGAATATCCTGGTTTAAGACTGAATCAATTGCTCGTTTGATATAATAAAAATCAGTATTATAAACAGCCATTAGTACTGAAATTTTTACTTGTTTACGCATAGAATATTTGCTGTTCAACATTGATATACATTCAATGATTTTTATCTTGCACATTTACTTATACGCAAAAGCAATCACAGGCCGCAAGAAACTCCTTTTTATAGCCGAATCGGTTAACTGCTTGTTATTTAAACAATTCATTATATTTCTTCAAGCTCATACTGAAGAAAAATCAAAATTGCTTTTTCGACAAAACGTCTGATGCCCATACTATTAAATCCATGAACATATTATAGTCAACATTATCTGTGACATTATTCGTTTCAAGATCTTACATAGATTCAATTGTATTTACAACCAAACGCGTACTTCTATTGATACGTTTAGTTCCGAATTAAGCGATGTTCTCTTAAATCATCTAAGGTTAATGCTTCTCCTTTATTCAGATTTTTATAATCAATGACGGTGCATAAAAACAAGGTATGATCTCCGGCTTGCATTGTATTCACAACCATTAACTCAATAAGCGCTAAAGCATCTTTTAAAATTTTGTATCCATTCCATTCGGCTATTAATTTTCTTTTTTCTAACCGACTAATTTTATCAATGTTTTTGCCACTTTTTTTACCAAGCAAATCGACCATTCTATATTGCTTAGCAGCCAATAATTGCAAGACAAATGCTGTTGAATTATTTACAATTTCAAGCGTTTTTGTATCATTATAGATAGCAACCATTAGTTGCTTTGGCTTCATACTAACGGCAGATGTATACGTACAGATATTCATATTATACATATTGTCAAATCGACTGCTAATGCTATAAACAGGCAGATTAATACGATTCCATGGTTTTTTTCTTATCATAATTCAAACAAATATTCTTCTGCATTTTTTAGATGTAAATTTTTCTTTTCATCAGACATCTTATCAAAGGTTCTTACCAACATTCCTAATCTTGGATTTTGCAAAAAGAAAGTCCTGTGCGTATGCATAAATCGCCAGAATAATCCGTCCCATATCGTTTGCCATGCTCCTTTTTTATAATCGCTCATTTTCATTAAATAGTTACTTCCACTAATATAAGGTTTAGTGGCCATCAATCCTCCATCAGCAAATTGACTCATGCCATACACATTAGGGACCATCACCCAATCATACGCATCAATAAAAAGTTCCATAAACCATCGGTACACTTCATTGGGGTCAAATTCGCACAACAACATAAAATTACCTAACACCATTAATCGTTCAATGTGATGACAATACCCTGTTTCCAATACTTTTTTAATCGTACTATCTATTGGTTCTATTCCTGTGGTTCCCTTCCAAAAAGAGTCGGGTATTTTTCTTGTAAAACCCCAATAATTTTTTGTGCGTTCCTCATTTCCTTTCAATTCATACACGGCTCTTATAAATTCTCGCCAACCTACAATTTGTCGCATAAACCCTTCTAAAGAATTTAAGGGGATTTCGTGATTGCTTGCATACAACAATGCCTCATCAATAATATATTGTGGTGTTAACAAGCCTACATTGAGCATGGGGGTTAACACACTGTGATGCAAGATATTTTCATCAGCCACAATAGCATCTTCATACGCACCAAATTCAGAAAATCTAGATTTAAAAAAATCAAGTAACCAACTTTTACTTTCCGTATAGGTTGTTGGGTAAATAGAATCAGGGTTTAGACTGCCATAGTTATCAGCAAAGTAGTTATTTGTGTATGCTATAGCTTCTACGTAAAAGTTGTTTGCTTGCACCTTGTTCATCTTTGGTGCTTTCTTCCCTTTCGGATATCTCAAACGATTTTCATCATCAAAGGACCATTTCCCACCTAATGGCTTTTTGTCTTTTTCCAACAATATATTTCTACTAATCCGCTGCTGCTTATAAAAATCGGTTTGAAACATTCTTTTCTTTTCCGAAAAATAAGCAGTGAGCTCTTCTATAGAATTTAGAAATAACGGTGTATCGTTTTTATTTAATTCTATATTCTCAATCTTGCAGGACTTGGCAATTCGTTGCTCAAGCCAATAATCGCTGGTATCCATATATTCAAAAGCATGAACACCTTGATTCTTCAAGTAAGGAATTAGTTTTCTTACATCCGCTAACTCATCAAATGAATCAATATAAAGTACGTTAATTTTTTTTGACTGGAGATAGCTTTCATAAAATTTCATGCTTGCTCGGTGGAAAGCAATTTTCTGTTTATGAAAATTATATTGCCTGAAGTATAGCCATTCTTCAATTAAATAAATGGTATCACATTTTATGGCAAGTAAATTGTGTTCGAATAACTGATGCGGAAAAATGATACCTATCTTGCTCATAGTTTACTTCTATTGATTCTGCATTTATCACTGCAATATTTTACTTCATCCCAAACCTTTTCCCATTTTTTTCGCCAAGTAAAGGGCCTTGTGCATACAATGCATATCTTTTGAGGTAAATTTTCTTTCTTTCTATTTTTCATTGCAGTGTTCCCGATAACAGTTCGCCGCCAAAGGCAGTCAAAGATTAAAAGTAGATTGTTTGGATTTAGAATCCAACATCCGAAGTAAGAAAAAGAAGATTAATCAGCTACTTCGCCGCCATTACTCTACTACCCTCTGTTATAGCTCGCGGGTCTTAACTATGGAGTTGGACAAAGTAAACATGAACTTTCAATTATATAGCTGCTAACATGAGGCAAAGCTTGCTGATGAACGCTTGAATGATGAACGGTGCCATCGCCACCATTGCTTAATAATGAAGATGACGCTGATAAACCAAAAAAAATATGTCTTAGTCACTGCGCAATTAGGTCTTACTCGAATGTTGCAGTAAGCCCTCGAGTTCCGCAATTTCAACAGCAGAGAGATAACGCCATTTGCCCGCCTGTAATTTATCGAGATGCACATTCATAATACGAACGCGCGTAAGCGAAATGACATCATACCCCAAGGCTTCACACATTCGTCGTATCTGACGATTGAGGCCCTGTTTTAAAGTGATTCTAAATTTCTTTCCGCTCTCTTGCTTCACCTTGCATTTCAACGTGGTAGTACCTAAAATAGACACGCCATTGGCCATGTGGGTTATAAAATCGGGCGTGATACCTTTGTTCACCACCACGATATATTCCTTATCGTGATTGTTTTCGGCCCGTAATATTTTATTCACGATATCACCGTCATTGGTCAGCAGAATCAATCCTTCTGAATCCTTATCGAGCCGCCCAATAGGAAAAATACGTTTAGGGTAGTTGAGAAAGGAAATAATATTGGTCTTGTCTTTCGTATCCGTCGTTGATGTTATACCAACCGGCTTGTTCATCGCAATATAGACAGCCTGTACTTTCTTTTTCTTGATATACTCAAAGTCAACGCTGACGGTATCGCTCTCCCTTACCTTATGTGTGAGCTTGGCTACTTTATCGTTGATCATCACACGACCTTGCTCAACGAGCTTATCCGCCTCACGACGTGAACAATACCCCGAGGCACTGATATATTTATTGATTTGAACGCCTTCCTGATCCATATGTCAACTGCAATGATACAGTGATTCGCGTGAAGAAAAAAGCAACAGTTGGCCTCAGACGTTAAAAAAGCTAATCATAGATATTTCACCTTACTAAAGCCCTTGAAAAAAATAGAGAACTCAAAGTAAAGTAAGGGAGTAATAAACTTCAGCTAGCTTCGTGGCAGCATTGAATACTATAACTCACCTTCCTCGCGTTGATTATTCTAACTTTTCGTTTTATCTTGTCCCCAATCTTATGCTATGCAACACAAACAACTTTCACTATCTATTTTATTGACCGCCTTGATGATACTACTCATTCATCTTCTCAACGCCCCTTTCTTACATTTGAACAATGATGTCGTAATGACGTTGCGTTTACTGGGTCTTGCCTTGTTATGCTATTATGGCCTTCGTCAGAAAAAACTTCCAACATGGATCCTTATCTCCATGTTAGTAGGCATTGAAATCGGATACGACTTTCCCGAGGTGGCAATTAAGCTTGATGTACTCAGCAAGATTTTTCTTCGTCTGATCAAGACCATCATTGCACCGCTCATCTTCGCTACATTGGTCGTAGGCATTGCCGGTCACTCCAATCTAAAGCAAGTGGGCAGAATCGCATGGAAGTCCATGTTGTATTTTTATATTGCAACTACCCTAGCCTTGTTCTTAGGCTTAGGCGTGATCAACTTCACGCAGGCAGGCTCGGGTATTGTGCTGCCAGCAGATGCGGTGCAACAAATGCCTGAGACTAGCAAACAAAGTTGGCAGGATATCCTGTTGCATATTTTCCCCGAAAACATCGCTAAGTCTATTGTAGAGGGACAAGTACTGCAAGTAGTGATCTTTAGTATCATCTTTGGTATTGCACTCGCCATGCTGAGCGACAAACTACGCAAACCGATGCTTGACTTTTCAGAAAGTTTGGCTGAGACGATGTTTAAGTTTACCAATATCATCATGTATGCGGCTCCATTCGGCGTAGGTGGTGCAATCGCCTATACAGTGGGGAAATTAGGCATTGGTGTACTACTCAACGGCATTTATCTTGTACTAACATTATACGGCGCGTTGATTGCGTTTGTGTTATTGGTGTTGTTGCCTATATGTTTCTTCGCTCGACTGAATATCAAAAATTTATTCAAGGCGATTTCAGAGCCTTTCACCTTAGCCTTTGCCACAGCAAGTTCGGAAAGTGCATTACCGAAAGCCATGAGGAATATGGAACTCTTTGGTGTACCTCGAAAAATAGTTTCCTTTGTAATGCCACTCGGTTATAGTTTCAATCTTGACGGAACGACCTTATATCTTTCATTGGCTAGTATTTTTGTTGCACAAGCCTGCGGCGTTCATTTGAGTTTCGGCAATCAAGTCTTTATCGTCTTCACATTGATGCTCACAAGTAAAGGCGTGGCAGGCGTGCCAAGGGCATCATTTGTCATTTTATTGGGCACTATTGCATCGTTCTCCTATCTCGGTTTAAAAGAATGGCCGTTGTATATCATACTCGGCATTGATGCGCTGATGGATATGGCGCGCACAAGCATTAATGTGATGGGCAATTGTGTTGCGAGTGCCGTGGTGGCCCGTTGGGAAGGCGAACTCGATGATACCAAGATGAATCAGGAGAATCTATTTGAACATACACAATGATAGCCGCTTAAAACAAGTACGATAGTGGTGAATAATTAGCGACTATATTTGCTTTTCCGCTGATTAAAAACGTGCCCCACACATGAAATATTTCGTATGCTCTTTCCTTCTGTTGATTGCTGTATGCACTTGCTCTAGTCAATCGATTGTATTATCGGATCTATTTATCAATATCGGACAAACGGACGCTGGATCAGCATCATCATCGTCATCATTCAATTTTGTGGTGAATGGTAGTATCAATAGTTTTACCGTCGATGTACCTCCGCCCTTTGAAGTATCAAACGACAATATTTTCTTCACGAATCAATTGAGCTATTCAACATCGATAGCCGGTATCGCACAATCTGTGTTTGTACGTATCCATCCAACCGCAGCCGCTAAGGTGTATAGAAAACAAATCAACTTTGTATTGAACGGCAATACGATGCCGCAAAAGATTATGTTATTAGGCACTTCATTACCCGACAACAGCACCTTGCGTGTCATGAACTGGAATATGCGTTGGTTTGGCGATGCATCAAATTGCGGTTGCGATACCGTTGAAGCCCGCATGAATGCAATACACATTATGAAGGATATCAATGCAGATGTGTATTGTCTGCAAGAAGTGGTCAATGTAAATGAATTGGCACTAGTCGCGGCCGACTTAGGTGCTAAGTATCAGTATGTAGTGTCTCCATTTGGGTCTTTTGCGACAAGCCCATCCGATCCTGATTATGCCACCAACCAAAAACTTGCTTTTATTTACAATACCGATAAGGTTGAGAATCTTGGCACCTTCGGTTTGTTGGCATCAACGTATCCAGCAAATGCAGGAAGTAACTCACCCTATTATTATTTTGCATCCGGTCGTTTCCCATTTATTTTACAAGCTAAACTAACACTCGACAATAGCTTGACGGATACCGTGATCTTCTCCAACATTCACGCCAAAGCTATTTCCGATGTATCGTCGTACAATAGACGACAAGCAGGTGCTGTAAAAATGACGGATAGTTTGAATGCATTATTTCCTGGCAAAAAAGTAATGGTCATCGGCGATTATAATGATTTCTTAGAAGGCACAGTGGTCAGTAGTTTAGGCGTGTCGCCTTATCAATATATGCTTGATCACGGCTTTACAGGCATTACCTTACCTTCTCATTTTCCTAATCAAACGACTTACGTAGGCGCTGCGAATACAATGTTTGACAATGTGGCCTGCACATCTAATTTAATGGCTACCTACGCCGATAGCAGCTGCTTTATTTTTGATGAAGTTGAAAAATATATTACTAATTACAGCATGACCACGAGCGATCATTTTCCGGTAGTGAGTTACTTCAACTTTAATTTTCCAATTGATGTGGCTGTAACGGATATCAGTCAATCTGCGTCTTTTTTCAACATCATCAATCCTTCGTCGAATACCTTGCAACTTTTATGGAACGAATCGACCACAGATCAATGCAACCTATCGGTATACGACATTACAGGCCATAGGTGTTATACAAACAAGGTGAGCGCACGTGAAAAACAGACCGCTATTTCATTGCCTTCCCTACGCGAAGGTTTTTATGTTGTTGATGTGCGTCATGGTCAAAAGCACACCATAAAAAAATGGTTGATCCGATCATAAAATCAAACCAACCATCTATAAAAGAATCTACTTGTTTTTTATTTCTCTCCCAAAAATGCATACCGATAATCCGTCGGCGGATTAAATGTTTCTTTGATTGTGCGTGCGCTCAACCAACGATAGAGATTAAGCATAGAACCCGCTTTATCATTCGTACCGCTTGCACGTGCACCGCCGAAAGGTTGCTGACCAACCACAGCGCCGGTAGGTTTATCATTGATATAGAAATTACCAGCGCTATGCGTTAAGGCCTTCATGGCCTTTTCCAATGCATAGCGATCTTGACTAAATACGGCACCTGTAAGTGCATAATCAGATGTTGAATCCACTAGGGCGCAGGCTTGATCAAATTCGGTTGCCTTGTAGGTATAGATCGTTAATACTGGCCCGAAGATTTCTTCACACATCGTGGTATATCTTGCGTTGGTTGTTTCGAT
>Ga0114969_10004306_pt1 | contig 11278 bp, 14 predicted proteins | sample M_130807_MF_Meta_FD_87316 | JGI IMG/M metagenome (GOLD analysis project Ga0114969, IMG submission 87316) | Freshwater microbial communities from Lake Montjoie, Canada to study carbon cycling - M_130807_MF_MetaG | ecosystem: Environmental > Aquatic > Freshwater > Lake | place: Lake Montjoie...
AAATAAAAAAGAAAATTTTGAATTGTCCGACTACCAAGAAAAAATCCCAAGTATAGATAATAGTCAAGAAGTTATTGATATATTAAAAAAATTAAATATTATTACTGAAAATTATACTGATAAAATTTTAACAAAATATTTAAAAAAATGGTCATATTAACAGGATTTTATAATGCCGAAAAATACGTTGAGAGAAGTATTTTATCCATGATGGGTCAAACTCATAAAGATTTTAAATGTTATATCACTCATGATATGTCAACTGATAATTCTGTACAGATTGTTAGTGATTTAATTAAAAATGATGAAAGATTCGTTTTAGTTAATGATTACGAAAAAAAACTATATCAAGCCGGAAATTTTGACAGAACCATAAGATTTAATTCTGAAATAGAAGATGATGAATTACTTATTGAGGTTGATGGTGATGATTGGTTACCTGACGCAAAAGTATTTGAAAGGATTAACGAGGTTTATAAAAATCCCGACGTATGGATTGCTAATGGTAGTTTTAAATATTCAAATGGACATCCAGGATTCTCAAGCCCCCAAACAAATTTTGAAAATTTAAGAGGGGCTAGATTTACTGCTTCTCATATAAGAACATGGAGAGCATTTTTATGGAGAAATATTAAAGAAGAAGACCTAAGAGATGAAAATGGTGATTACTGGCAATGGAGTGGCGATTTATGTTTTATGTTCCCTATGCTCGAGATGTCTGGTAAAGAACATTATAGTTTCATGACAGATATAAATTATGTCTATAATGCTGAAAATCCGATAAACGAACACAAAGTAGATATGTCAATGGTAACCGACCACGCAAACAGAATTAGGAATAAAACCCCTTACAAAAAACTAATAAGATAATGATAAGTTGTAATTTACAAGGTGGTTTAGGGAACCAAATGTTTCAAATATCGGCCACTTATGCGTTATCACTTAGAAATAACGACACATGCTGTTTCAATTTCAACCAATGCTATACACCGTTACAAGGCAAACCATCTAGTAATTATAGAAACAATGTCTTCATAAATATTGTTGAAGACAATGAGTATAAACCTATCGTTGGTTACACTGAACCTAAATTTGGTTACAAAGAATTACCTTACACTAGCGGATTAATTTTAAACGGATATTTTCAAAGTGAAAAATATTTTTCAGATTATAAGAATGAGGTAAAAAAATTATTTATTGTAGATAAAAATAACGCTGAAAAATTCTTAAATACGATAAAAAAAGATGGTCTTCCAATAACATCAATCCATATTAGACGTGGCGATTATGTTAACTTATCTGACATGCATCGTCTATGCACTTTAGAGTATTTTCAAGAGGCTATGGACATTATTGGAAAATCAATTTTTGTAATTGTTTCAGATGATTTAGAATGGGTTAAAGAAAATGTAAAAGGGGATATGATTTACTATTCACCGTTTCAAAATGAACTTGATGATTTGGCTATAATTATGTGTTGTGATAACAATATTATATCAAATAGTAGCTTTAGTTGGTGGGGAGCTTATTTAAATGAAAATACAAATAAACGAGTAATCGCCCCTAAATTATGGTTTGGTCCAAGGGGGCCAAAAGACACTGAAGACATTATCCCATCAACTTGGGTAAAAAGGTAAAAACTTTAACTCTATAAATACATTAAACCAAAAACACAACAATGAATTTAACAAATTTAAACTATATTTTAAATGATAAACCGTTTTTTTCTATTGCTATACCAACATATGAAATGAATGGATATGGTGAGGAATTTTTATCATATAGCTTTGGTTTACTTAGTAAACAAACATTTAAAGATTTTGAAATAATAGTTTCAGACCACAGTAAAACTAATATCATTAAAGAAACATGTGATAATTGGTCTAAAATTTTAAATATTAAATATTATAAAAACACCTATAAAATAGGTGGTTCATCGCCCAATATAAATAATGCTATCAAATTATCTAATGGCCAATGGATAAAATTATTATTTCAAGACGATTTTTTATATGATAATAACTCTTTAGAAAACTTGAAGAAACATATAGATGGTAATAGTGGTATTACTTGGATAGCCACGGCTTGTGAACACACAAATGATGGTATAAATATGTATAGACCTTTTTATCCTTCATGGAATAAAAATATTCATATCGGTATCAATACTATTAGTTCACCAAGTGTAATAACAATAAAAAATACAGATAATAAACTTTATTTTGATGAAGATTTAATATGGTTAATGGATGTTGAATACTATAAACGTATGTACGATATTTATGGTGAACCATCTTATATGCAAACTATTAATGTTGTAAATAGAACGTGGGGTAATAGCCTTTCAAATACTTTACCACAAATAATTAAAAATAAAGAAGTGGAAATTGTTAATCATAAATTTAATAAATAAAAAAAATGACTAGAACTGAAATAATAAACGGATTTATTTATAAAAATAATTATAAATCTTATTTAGAAATTGGCGTTAATACTCCATCACAACCTGGATATAATTGGGTTGGTGTTAAAATAGATATAAAACATGGTGTAGACCCTAATGTTGACACAACATATAGGATGACATCTGATGATTTTTTTGAAAAACATATTACACAAAAGTATGACATAATTTTCATTGATGGTTTACACATATTTGAACAAGTATACAGGGATATAATAAATTCGTTAAATAATTTAAATGAAGGGGGTATTATAGTTGTACACGATTGCAATCCAGTAACAGAAATAACACAACGAAGAGTAAGAGCGTCTGACGCATGGCATGGGGATGTTTGGAAGGCAATAGTTAAATTACGTATTGAAAACTCAGATTTAGATATTTGTACAGTTAATACTGATGAAGGGTGTGGTATAATTAAAAAGGGTAAACAAGATTTGCTTTTTGTTAATGATAATGTAAATGTTTATGATTATAGTTTTTTAGAGGAAAATCGTAAAATTGCTTTAAATTTAATAAGTGTTGATGAATTTATAAAAAAATATTTAAACTAATTTATTATGATTAATTTAGATAATGTAACGTTAGTATCGGTAACATCTGTTAATTTAGATAGAACAATAAAGGCTCTAAAATATTCATGTAAAAACATAATTTTTAACGATGTTATTTTATTAACAGATAAAGATGTGTCAACAGACAACATAAATGTTATCAAAATTGAAGAATTAGATTATATTGGGTATAGTAAATTTATCGTATACGAATTACACAAATATATTAAGACTGATTTTGCTCTAATAATACAAGAAGATGGTTTTGTGGTGAATGCAAATAAATGGGATGATAATTTTTTAAAATACGATTATATAGGCGCGCCATTTATATTACCAAGACAAGACGATAACATATCGTATAGAGACTCTTTTGGTAATTTAATTAGAGTTGGTAATGGAGGGTTTAGTTTAAGAAGTAAAAAATTGTTATCATTACCGACATTATTAAATTTTGAATGGAAATCGTATTTTGGTTATTATAATGAAGATGGTTTTTTTGCGGTACATAATAGACATATTTTAGAAGAGAATGGTTGTGTTTACGCACCAGTAGATGTTGCTGCTAGATTTTCACACGAAAGACAAACAGATGAAACAATTGGTATAACGCCTTTCGGGTTCCATGGTAAATCGCACCATAATAATAATTTGATATAAAAATGGGAAAGAAAAAAATAACTCTTGTAACTTTAGCACATAAAGATGAATTATATGTACAAGAATGGATTGATTACAATTTAAAATTAGGTTTTGACGATATTCACATATTTCAAAATAATTGGAGATGGGAAAACGCATTAAACAATAGTCGTGTGCACTTGCATGAATATGATGGACAAACCTATAAAAGTGATGAACCTATTTGGGTTAGAAACATTCAAGCTAAATGTTTTACTGAATTCGCTAGAAAATATCATAATGAATATGAGTGGATCGCTTTTTTTGATATTGACGAGTTTCTTGTGTTAAAAAAAACAAACGATGTTAAAGTATTTATTAAAGATTATGAGGCACATGATTGTCTTATTATAAATTGGGCGATGTTTGGTGATAATGGTTTAAAAACATACGATGAAAAAAACACTAGCCAACTTAAAAGATTCACCAAAAGACAAAAATCACTACATTTACAATTCAAAAGCATATGTAAACCTAAACCAACTTTTGAGCATCAAGTACATTGGACTACTGGTGAATGGGTTGATACAACGTTTCATCGTGGAAATATCCCTTTTAATTATAGTGCTAGTGATGAAATTGCACAATTAAACCATTATTATCTTAGAACTTATCCTGAATTTTTAATTAAAAGAGAAAGAGGTGGTGTTGATGATGTAAATGTTAAAAAACCTATAGAAACTTTTGATGAAAATAACCATAACGAAATTGAAGACACACTTGCAAGAGATTTTTTATATAACATCTAATAATTATGAGGCCTAAAAAAATATTATACGTTAACTATGGTGGTTTAGGAGACCATCTAGCCTTTTCAACTCTTCCAGAAGTTTGCGATAAAAACGGATATGATTTTTATTTAAGTGATAAAACTAAATTTAGGGATAATGAAATATTTCAATTAATTTATAACATAAACCCTTTTTTTAAAGGGGTTATCGATGAAGAACCAAATTGTGGTCATGATGGATACACCAATCTTGATGGTGGGTATGATTTAAAATTATCAGTCAATAGAAATTTTGAAATTAAAATTGGTTTTGTTGATTCATTAACGGAAAATCAAAGCGAATATCCAATAATTTATTATACCCCTAAAAAAATAAACGAATATGATGATTGTGTTTTATTAGACTTAAACGCTATTAGTAGTTTTGGTGATTATGATTTAGAAATAGTTAAAAATTACATCATTAAAAATAAAAAGGAAAGGTTTTTATTAATATCCCCAACTTATGCTAAGGCAATAATTGGTGATGAATTTTTTAAAGATTTTAATGTTGTTAGAATCACGACAACTGACATATTTAATTATTGTGATTTAATTTTCTCATGTAAAAAAATTATTTGTCTTTGGTCAGGTAGTTCAGTTTTAAGTGCGACTATAAAAAATCAATACAAAAAAAATCTAGAAATAGATTGTTTCAAAAATTATAAAAAACACCAAAATTTTGGCATATCAGATAAAACACATTTTTGGTATGAAAATATAAATTATATAAACTCTTAAATAAATTAAAATTATGTTAGAAAACTACAAAACAAACAAATACGGTGTTATTGAACAAATCGTTAAAAATAAATTTAATTACGATAAAGTATACGGTGATAGATATGACATGTTCAGTACAAAAAAAATTGAAAACCTTAGATTAGGATACATCATAGGTTCAATAGGTGGGGTACCAAAATCATTGATGGATGTTGGATATGGAAATGGGGATTTTTTAATAAATTCAATTGGGTTAATCAAAGAATTATACGGAAATGATGTAGAACCTGCGTATGATTTACCAAATAATATAAAATTTATATCAAATATAACAGAACAAGAAGTTGAAGTAATAACATTTTTTGATAGTCTTGAGCACTTTCATGATATTGAATTTGTTAAAGATTTAAAAGCAAAATATGTGGTGATTAGTTTACCTTGGTGTACAAATGGATTAGATGAGACTTGGTTTAAGAATTGGAAACATAGAAAACCAAATGAACATTTATTTCATTTTAATGAAATTAGTTTAGAAACATTCATGAAGAGTCAAGGATTTAAAATGATTAATTTCTGTAACTTAGAAGATAATATAAGGGTTGATAAAACTTTAACCCCTAACATACTAACCGCTTGTTTTAAAAAAATATAATATGTACATAGAGTTATTTGGTTCTAGCGATAGATTGGGGGGTAATATTGTTGATATGGTATCTCAAATATCATACGCCATCAATAACAACATGGGTATAAAATATAACAGGCAAAATGTTAGGGTTTACAACGGAGGATACAATCAACGTTATAATAATAGTGTTTTTATGCAGACGATATTTGATATAATTGATAAACATAATGACACACTAGTAAACGAAACTTTTACCGAATATGTTGAATTAGCTGCACCGTCACATTTTGAAGTGCTCAGTAAAACAACTTTAAATATTGGTCAGGATTTATTTACATATTTCACAAAAAACTTATATTATGATGATATAAAACAAGCGTTCATAGATAGGGCAAAAGCAAATAATTATACAATACCATTTGACCCAAAAAAAACAATATTAGTACATCTTAGATTAGAAGACGTTAGAGAAAGAGTAGATTACGATGGTAGACCATGTGCTGATTATATGAAAGATAAAATTGAAAATGATGTTATACCTAATAATGATGTTTTGACGTTAACAAATCCATCACCATGGTGTCAAATGCAAGCCACTATACCAGTAGAAAAAATAAAAACCATTATAGATAAAATTTTAATTGATAAACCAAATCATAAAGTGATATTGGTAACCAACCCTAATGAATATTTATCAGATTTACCTTATGAAGTTATTTCAAATAGTGATGAATTTTACGATTTATTTTTGTTATGCAATAGTGAAACGGTTATTTTGTCTAAAAGTAATTATGCTTTAAGTTCATTATTTTTTGGTATTGCTAAAGACGTTTATTTACCCATATGGGGTCACATACCATGTTATGGACTATACACAAAATATGATAAAACAAATTTCAAATATTTCTATTGACGTGATTAAATACAAACAACCAACAGAAGTTTACAAGACAATCTCTATTGAAAATAGGATAATACAAACTGGTGCTAAATTAATAATAACCGATTTTAACATGTTACCAACAAAAATTGAAGAATCTTGGGTGGTTGATTTTACTGATAATTTTTTAATTTATGACAGAGCAAATCGTTATCCTGAAAGCGAAAAGATAAAACACCAAAAAAATGTTGGTGCCAACATCTATGATATCTTTGATTTTATAGTCAATAATTATGAAAATCTACCAAAAATAATGATATTTTGTAAGGGTAATGTTATACCAAGACATTGTGGTATTAGAAAATTTATTGAAATATCTAACAACACTAAATTTACCCCTATTGAGAATTATATAAGAGAAACACCGGCATTTCATGATGGTATTTATTCATATGTTGATAAAAATGATTCTTATTTTGAATGTTTTATGGAGGTTAACAATACAGTATCTGGTAGATATAGGTCAAAAACATTCTTTAGTTATAAAAGTTTATTAGATGAAATTTTTGAAAACGGGACACATGGGCATTATTTAAGATTTGCTCCTGGTTCAAATTATATAATAACAAAAGAAGATGCTTTAAAATATAACAAACATTTTTATGAAACTATGAGAGATTTGGTGTCTTGGGGTGTGCAACCTGGAGAGGCCTATCTATTAGAAAGAATGATGTTTACATTATTCGAAAATAATTTTATAATTAAAGAAAAATACAAAAATGATAACAACAAATTTAACGGGTAATCTAGGGAACCACATGTGGCAATATGCTGTGTGTAGAACCATTGCTGAAAAATTAGGCTATAAATGGGGTATAAACCCTACCACTAGTCACGATTATTTTGGTGGACAAAGCCAAATGACGTTTATGAATGTCGATTTTGGTAGACCCGTGGACGGTATCACAACAGAATACCACGAGGAGTGGAAAACAATTCACCATGCAGATGAGGTAAATATAACAATGTTAAACAAAAGTTTATACAACATTGGTGATAACACTATTATGTTAGGAGATAATGGATCCAAGGGTGGCATCTATCAATCTGAAGATTATATAATTGATAGGAAAGAGGATATAAAAAAATGGTTTGAGATTAAATCAGAATCAAAAACTAACTATGATAATTTATTAACTGAGATGGGGATTGTTATTGATGATAACCTATGTGTTATTAATTTTAGAGGTGGTGAATATCGCGGGATACCAAATGTTTTATTGAGACGTGAGTATTGGAAGAACGCCATTGATAACATGGTTTCCATTAACCCTAATATGAAATTCTTATTAATTACCGACGATGTGCTATGCGCTAATAGCTTCATGCCATTTCCAATACAAGCGGTTCATGTTGACGTAGGGTTTGACTATTATGTTGTAAACCAAGCTAAATATTTAATCATATCAAACTCGACTTTTGGTTGGTGGGCGGCTTGGTTAAATATTAACGCTAAAATCATTATAGCACCAAAATATTGGGCTAGACACAATGTTAGTGATGGTTATTGGGCCACTGGTGATGCATATACAAGATGTTTTACTTATATGGATAGAGAAGGTCGTTTATTTGATTATGAGACTTGTAGGTTGGACGCCAATAATTACTATAAACTTAAAAACATAATTTAAAATATGAAAAAAATTTACGATTGTTTTACTTTTTTTAATGAGTTAGAATTACTTGAATTAAGAATGGAAATTTTAAACAAATACGTTGATAAATTTGTGATTGTTGAATCTACGGTTACCTTTTCAGGTAAAGAAAAAAAATTATTTTACGAAGATAATAAAGAAAATTTTAAAAAATTTAACGATAAAATTATACATGTAATTGTGGACGACACTCCAGAAGATTTTGTTAATTTACCATTTATTAAAAATCCAAAAAATAAACAAGAAGAAATTAAAAATAAAATACTTAATTATTTAAATATTTCAGAGGGTTGGGGAAGACATGAAAAACAGTGGGGTAGAGAAATATACCAAAGAGAATCTATTTTTTATGGGCTGTTAGATTGCAATGATGATGATTTAATAATCGTATCAGATTTAGACGAAATACCAAACCTTGGGGGTGTAAGTTCTTTTAATTTTAATGACGTTTTTGATTTCAAACAAAATACGTATTATTATTATTTTAATTTATTAAAAGAAAAAAATTGGAGTGGGTCAAAATTAATTTCATGGGAAAATTTAAAAAATACGTCAACAAATTCGGTTAGACAAAATAAACACACCACTAAGATAATAGAAAATGGTGGGTGGCATTTTAGTTTTATGGGTGGTCCGGATAGTGTAAAAATTAAAATAGACGCATATTCACACCAAGAATATAATAATCATAGAATACTATCTAATGTTGAAAACAACATAGAATCGGAAAATGATCCGTTTTTTAGAGGTAAACTATCTAGGGTTTTAATTGATGAGACATACCCTTCAGAAATTACGGAAAACATAGGTAAATATGAAAATTTTATTAAAAAATGAAAAAGGCGCTAATTACCGGTATTAACGGTCAAGATGGTTCTTACCTTTCAGAATTTTTAATTAATAAGGGTTATGAAGTGTGGGGAACAGTAAAAAGAAATTCTGTTTCCGAAACCCAATCATCAAGAATTGAACATCTACATACGAACAATTTAATTAATTTAGAGTATGCCGATTTAACCGATATGGCATCTTTAGTTAGGGTATTACAAAAAGTACAGCCTGATGAAATTTATAACTTAGCCGCACAATCACATGTAAGAGTTAGTTTTGACCAACCTATCTACACCGCAAATGTGACCGGTGTTGGGACTTTAAATCTTTTAGAATCAATTAGAATGGTATCACCACACTCTAAGGTATATCAAGCATCCTCTTCAGAAATGTTTGGTAATTCAATTGATGAGGATGGTTACCAACGAGAGTCAACACCAATGAATCCTGTGTCACCATACGGATGTGCTAAAGTATTTTCATACAATATTTGTAGAAATTATAGAAATTCATACGGAATGAAAATATGGAATGGCATTTTATTTAATCACGAATCACCAAGACGAGGAACCAACTTTGTAACTAACAAAGTTGTAAAGGCGGCAGTAAGAATTAGTTTAGGATTACAAGACAATTTACATTTAGGTAATCTTGACGCAACAAGAGATTGGGGCCACGCTAAAGATTATGTTGAGGCGATGTGGATGATGTTACAAACCGACAAACCTGATGATTATGTGTGCTCCACCGGCATATCTCACTCAGTAAAAGATTTATGTGAATATACCTTTTTAAGTTTAGGTTTAAATTTTCGTGACTATGTTATCGTCGATGAAAAACACTTTAGACCTGAGGAGTTGAAGAATTTAAAAGGAGATTCTTCTAAATTAATGGACGAATTAAAATGGGAACCAAAATACACATTTGAAACCATGTTAGATGAAATGATTGAATATTGGATTAATTATTATGGAAAATAAAATTTTAGTTACCGGTGGCCATGGTTTAGTTGGTTCTGAATTTATTAGTGGTCAATATTTTAAACCAACATCAAAAGATTATGATTTAAGAAAAAGAGAAGATACAAATCGACTAATGATTAAACAATTCGATAGCGTTATCCATTGCGCCGGTAAAGTTGGTGGTGTTGGCGGAAATATGAACCATAAGGGTGAATTTTTTTACGATAACATTATGATGAACACAAATGTTATTGAGGGAGCAAGAATGTCAGGTGTCAAAAACTTAGTCGCGTTTCTATCTACTTGTGTTTTTCCTGATAAAGTTGAATACCCCCTTACAGAATCAAAAATACATCTTGGTCCCCCACACTTCTCAAATGACGCATATGCATACGCAAAAAGGATGTCTGACGTTCAAATTAGGGTATATAAAGAACAATACGACTTAAACTATAAGTCAGTAATACCAACAAACATTTATGGCCCTAATGATAACTACGATATTGTTAATGGGCACGTAATCCCCTCTTTAATTCATAAATGTTACTTAGCAAGAGAAAATAAAACACCATTAACAATATGGGGTTCGGGTAAACCAATGAGAGAATTTATTTTTAGTAGGGACGTGGCAAAACTAACAAAATGGGTTTTAGATAACTATAACGAAAACGAACCAATAATATTATCAACCTCAGAAGAAATATCAATAAAAGACGTTACAAATATCATCGTTGAGTTAATGGATTTTAAGGGTAAAATTATTTTTGATTCATCAAAACCTGACGGACAATTCAGAAAACCATCAGATAACTCTAAGATTAAAAATTATTTACCTGATTTTAAATTTACACCACTATATGATGGTCTAAAAGAAACTATTGAGTATTTTGAAAAAAATTATACTATTATAAGAAAATGATGAATAATAAAATTGTAGGGATAACCTGTAGTACGTTTGATTTATTACACACCGGACACATCATTATGTTAGAAGAATGTAAAAAACATTGTGATTATTTAATATGTGCATTACAGAACGACCCAACAATAGATAGAAAAGATAAAAATAAACCA
>Ga0114969_10004309_pt1 | contig 11274 bp, 6 predicted proteins | sample M_130807_MF_Meta_FD_87316 | JGI IMG/M metagenome (GOLD analysis project Ga0114969, IMG submission 87316) | Freshwater microbial communities from Lake Montjoie, Canada to study carbon cycling - M_130807_MF_MetaG | ecosystem: Environmental > Aquatic > Freshwater > Lake | place: Lake Montjoie...
AAAAAAAAATAATTTAAAAAAAAAAAAAAAAAAAAAAGAAGGAGAAAATTCTGAAATTGAAAAACAAATTGAAGAGTTAAATACCCAAAAGACAAGTGAAAAATTTGAAAATAATTCTGCCACTTTTTTTGCTATTAATAAATTTAACAATTCAAATGACGAAGAAATAGAAAACCTTGAAAAAATGTTAAATAGCTTAAACTCTCAAAAAAGTGTTGATAATAAAAGCGAAATAGAAGCTTTGACTCAAATATTAGCAGATCTAAAATCAGATGAAAACATACTTCATAAAATTAACGAACAACTAGGCAAAGAAACACAATTTGAAGAATTTATAAAAAATTTTGTATTAATAGAACAACCAACTAAATATTTAGAAAAAGAAAAAGGTAAAATAACAAATGGTGAAACTATATCTTCAGACACAAATAACATTTTAAAAAATATACAGGACGTAATTGGAGAAATAATGGTATTTGACCCAGAAACCCCTGATAAAACTGCTTTAAATAAAATTATTGCAAAAATACAAAATGTCATTACTCAACTTACAGGACTTATTGAAAAATTAAATAAAGAAGATATATCAAGGGATAGCGAAGTTGAAAACATAATTAAAGGACCTCTCTTAGGGGACCTAACAGAGGCCTTAAAAATTTGGACAGAAAAACTAGAAATGTATAATTCATTAGCAAGTTCAAAAGCATTAAACCCAGGAGCAGCAAAAGTAGTAGGTACAGTATTAAACCAAGGATCAGCAGCACCAAACCAAGGATCAGCAGCACCAAACCAAGGATCAGCAGCAAACCCAGCAGTAGTAGCAGGCCAAAACCAAGGACCAAAGGCAGCATCAACTGTAACAACTGTAACCCAAGGACCAAACGTAGCAGCAGCAAACCTAAAATTAAACCCAGGCCAAACCCAAGGATCAGGTCAAATCCAAGGATCAGGTCAAATCCAAGGATCAGGTCAAATCCAAGGATCAGCAAACCCTGTAACAACTGGAACCCAAGGATCCGGTCAAACCCAAGAATCCGCTTTTAACCAGTACTTAACAAATCTACTATCATACTTACAAAACGGTACTACTCTAGGAGAAACCTCTGTTTTTCAACAATTCAAGTCGGAATTTCCTACCACAATACCAGATTTAAGTACTCCTGCTCCTCCTGCGGTAAAAAATATATTAAACGCAATTATTGCGTCTGTTTCCAAAGGTGATAAGGACTTATTAACAGACAAAGATATTGGTTCAGTTGATAAAAACGAAGTGCTTCTGATTATCAATAAAAACATCATCATATTGTTCAGTATGTATTTAATTATTATTAGCAAACTAACAGTCAAAGATCCATTCCTCGTTTTAAATATGTACAATGGTTTTAGAGCTTCTTATGATCAATTATATGCTTTGATCGCAGCTCAAGACGCAAATGTAGCTGATAAAGTTGAAAGCAGTGCCGACGAAATACTTGCTAATAAGAATACAGTCGCATTTATTAAGTCTATATTATTAGCTATTGCGTTTTCTGTTACTGCCGGAGGCATTTCGGCTTCTGCGTCTGGTATGCTTCTTGGTTCATCCGGTGGCAAAAAGTATACAAGGCGGCGAAAGGTGGTTAAGAGACAATACAAGACAAAGAGACAGAGAAAAATCAATCTTAAGGGCAAAAAATATGTCACACGAAAAATGTTAAGAAAGAAAGGAAAGGGAAAGGGAAAAGGGAAACAGAAAGGAAAAATGTAAACCGATTTGTTAAAACTAAATTAAATTCTTAAATAATCTTATATAATAATATTATATGAAATTAGAGTTAATTATATTTGGAATTACGGGATTTATGCTATACAATGCGTATCACGATGGCAAATATACCAAAATATTCTCGGCATACAAGAAATATTACAAAATGGCGACCATTGCTCTAGTGGCCATCTCATTATATCTATTATTGAAACGCAATCCAGACAAATCTAAGCAAATGTTGTTATATACTAACAATCTAGTGAAATATATGCCAATTGACAAGTCTGCTATTAGTATGTTGACGCCAATTTTTGATTTCACATCCAAATCAGACACCAGTTTTATGGGTGCTATGAATGGGTTCACTAATAATAATAGCCAGATGAGCCCTGTTCTTATAGCGCAGCAGCAACGTATGTCATTGTCTGGGCATAAGGGCACCAAACGCTCAGTGAGCGAGACCAAGAAGAAGTATGTGGCATTTAATCAAGACTGGAAATGTGGGCATTGTAATAATAAATTGACGCATACATTTGAAGTTGATCATAAAATTAGATTGGAGCACGGTGGCGGAAATGACCCGTCCAATTTAGTCGCATTGTGTCGCGAATGCCACGGACAGAAAACTGCGAGTGAAAATATGTAATAAGGATTTGTTATAAAATGTGTAAATAATATTGTATCAATATATATTAATATAATATGAGCAAAAATAATAAAGTAGATTGTATAATTGAACCGGCAATTAGTGAAGAAGACGCATATATATTAGGTTTAGAAGGGAATGTGAAAGGATTTAAGATGGCATTAATTGTCATATCTATTATTGTATTTGCCGCAATATTGTTATACATTTTCAATCCGGTGGCTTTACAAGGAGATGTAACAGACATAGATTCTACCAAATCTAAGATTGTGTATATGACAATATCAACCATTGTCTTCTTTGTATGTGCTACGTTGCTGGCGAAGATGTTCATAAAGATGAAGCAAGGATCAAGCGCAAGCGCAAGCAGTAGCAGTAGCAGTAGCAGTAGCAGTGAAAGCGGTAGCAAAACATATACGATTGTCAATCTGGTCCTAACCGTTTGCTCCCTAATTACTATTTTAATCATAGCATTTAGTGACGATTTCAAGAAAAACACTGCTTTATCAATGAATTATTTCATTATGTTTGTTCTAATTGTGGTATCGTGTTTAATTTATTTGTTTTCAACCAAAGACGACTATGTTAGTTTCAATAAATTGCCAAGACCAATACAAATGTTTTACAGTGACCGAGCAAAATACTCCATCCTCTTTGTATTGTATATATTCACCCTTGCTATTCTGTATTATTACGATCCATGGAACATAATGACCAAATATATGGGTCTTACCATTTTCTTCGCATCCATTGTTGGCATCACGATCGTTTTGATGATTTATTTATATCAATTTTATTTCACGAACCCTTCTCATTCAGCAGCAACCAGTGAATCGCCAACATTTGTAAAATTTATTGCGACATCGGTCTATATTTTGTCGGCTATGAGCATTTCTGGTCTGCTATTATATGGCCTGCTATCTTTGTTAGGTACATTCAATCAAGACTCTTATAACAAGAGCAACTTGGGGCACACTGTGCTTAATTACATTATGCTTGTTGGTATGCTTGCTGTCATCTGGAAACTAGCAAACTCGGGTGGTTATTTAGCAAAGAACCCCGTCTTTAAATTGGTTCTCAATATTATTCTGTATATTCCTTGTCTTCTTGTAAACGTTGTAGACTACTTTACAGGGCAATATAATGCGAGCAAACAAACCGAATTGAAAATGCTGCTTATAGCTCTATCATTATTTGTTAGTTACTTTCTTTTGAAATACCTTATTATGCCATTGTATTCAAAGAAATACTATGGACAGGGTGGTAATTCCATTGTAAATGAACCTTTAACCACTGAAAAGGCCACATTGGTTGCGTCGTATCAGGATCTAAATAATGGCGCATATGTAGATCAAAGCAATATTGGTGGAAAAGATGATGGTTCTGGATTAGAAACCAATTCAGTTTCCAATTTTTTCAGACAGTTACTTCAAATAGATTCAGATCCTAAAAGGAATTATCATTATGCGTTGTCTTTCTGGTTTTATTTAGACTCGTTTCCGCCTAGCACCAGTACAGCATATAATAAAACATCCAATATAGTATCATTTGGCGGAAATCCAGCAGTCAGATATAACGCAGTAACAAACAGTCTAGTAATATCAATGAAATACAATGATCCTAGTTGTAAGATTGCGACCGCGCCTAGACAAAGAATGAACAGCAATGTTACTGCTGAAAGCATAAATACATTAGAAGGATTTAACCAAATGCGAAATGAAATACGAAATAAGATAGAAGATGTAAAAGCAATGCCGACGCAAGTTGAATTGGATGAAGATGGAAATATGATTGTGTATGTAAATGAAGGAGTATTGCTTCAAAAATGGAATAATGTGGTGCTCAATTATAATGGCGGAACTTTAGATATATTTTATAATGGTCAACTAGTAAAATCGGCAATTGAATTGGTTCCTTGTATTACATTTGATTCGTTGAAAGTTGGTGACGACAATGGTGTTAGTGGAAATGTAGCAAATTTGTTGTATTTTAATGAATCCATTGATTATATTAAGGTCAACACGCTGTATAATTCTTTAAAGGGTATGAATCCACCAATTATTCCTGGATCTGGACCCACAATGTTACAAAGAGTGATTACATCGTTACAATAAAAAAGGAATAATAAAAGAAATTTCTATTTGTAATATATAATATAATGGAAGCCAAAAATGTATTATTATTTGTGATTATTATTGTTTTGCTATACATAGTTATAAAATACGTTATAAAGGATGTAAATACATTGACTGGATTAGTATCAGCGCAAACAATGCAGAAAATTGAAGCCAGTAGTTTAGCTTCATCTTCTAGTGCTGGTGCTACTAGTAATTATACTTACTCTATATGGTTTTATGTTGATGACTGGAATGTAAAGTATGGTGAACCAAAAGTGGTGTTTGGACGTATGGCTTCCGAAATGGATAAAACACAGCCGTGTCCTTTGGTATCTCTTGCTCCACTAGAGAACAATTTAATTGTTTCTTTAGCAATTTATCCGGGAATGGATACGGCGCCAATTGAAGACACAACTACTGCTACTGCTACTGATACTACTGCTACTGATACTACTGCTACTGATACTACTGCTACTACTATTCACCGTTGTATGGTCGCAAACATTCCTATTCAAAAGTGGGTGAACGTGTTAATTAGCACATATGGACGTTCTCTTGATATTTACATTGATGGTAAATTGGTGCGAACTTGTGTTTTACCAGGTGTCGCACGCGTTGAGAGTTCTACACCTGTTTACATCACACCTAACGGTGGGTTTTCTGGCTATACTGCTAAGTTTCAATACTGGCCGGACTCTTGCGATCCGCAAAAAGCTTGGAATATTTATAAGGCTGGATATGGTGCGAGTATGTTGGCAGGATTATTAGGAAAATATACTGTAAAGGTTTCTCTAATGGAAGGTGATGTAGAGGATAGCAGTTTTAGTATTTAAAGGTGACTGTTTTTCTTTTGTAATATATATATAAGATGAACTTTGGAAGCAGTGAAAATACAGGAACTGTATCAGGAACTGGTACAAATCCTTTAAGCAAATTTACTTCAGGAATAATGGGAACATCAGGGTCTGGGTCGGAAACAATTGGGTCTAATGATTTTATGCAATCTAATAGTCTAGTAGCACGCATCGCATTTTTATTATTAGTTTTATTTGGATTTGTTGTATTGTTGCGAATTGGAATTGGAATTTTAGGATATTTTTATGGGCCCAGTAGTTCTCCAAAATTGATTGACGGAATGGTAGACGCTTCGCAATTAATGATCATTGAACAAGATCCAAGTGCTGTTGGCGCGAAGACTGTACCAAGATCTGTAAACGCATCTGATGGTATTGAGTTCACGTGGTCTTGCTGGATATTTATAAATGATCTGAATGATAATGGTGGAAGATATAGATGTGTCTTTTATAAGGGTAACGATTTTGCCAGTGGGGTTGATGAGCCTGCTGGTATTAATTTTCCCAACAACGCCCCTGGCCTTTATATTGCTCCAAATACGAATGATTTAGTAATCTTTATGAATACATTTAATGTCATTAATGAGGAAATCACAATTACTAATATTCCCTTGAATAAGTGGTTCAATGTAATCTTAAGATGTCAGAATACAACTTTAGATGTGTATATTAACGGAACAATTACCAAGAGTGAAGAATTACAAGGGGTTCCTAAGCAGAACTATGGAAACGTGTATGTTGGGATGAATGGTGGATTTTCTGGTTACATTTCTAACTTGTGGTATTATGACTACGCACTTGGCACAACAGAGATCCAAAAATTAGTGACAAATGGTCCTAATACAAATATGGCTGGAAATTCAGCAATGGAGATGAAGAATCCTAATTATTTGTCATTAAGATGGTTCTTTTTTGGCGCCAATGATGGGTTCAATCCCTAAATCCACCTTTTTTCCACCTTTTCCGCTTCGCTTATAAAGGTGGAGCCAAACTAACAATTTTTACAAAACTTAACAACAATTATTCTATCTTTTTCATAAACAAATTGAAAAAGATAAAATTACATACCTAATGTTTGGCTCCACCTTTATAAGCGAAGCGGAAAAGGTGGAAAAAGGTGGAAGAATGTAAATACTATAATATATATTTATAATAAATATGTATTGTTTCAATGGGAAATGTTATTTACCACGGCCTCCAAGAGATTGGTCAAGAGTTCAAAACAGTTGCTCTCTTATAACGACTTCAACTATGGATCAATTTGTTCAAGTGCCATACACAGGCGAAATTATACCTAGTGCTCAACTTGGACCAATGTTAGCAATGATCAACAAAGGTAATGTATTACAATATAAGAAAAATAGCAGCAATCTAACAAAGTTACAAAGATATTCACAGATTGCCAAGGGGCAGTGGACCAATCGCACAAAAACGTGGGCTACACAGTCAACGCGTGGTTACACAAACCCCAATAATTTGAGTTTGATACGGTCAGGTGGTGAAAATGTAACCTTGGCTGGTGTTCCAACAGCGCTGCCAGTTACGTGTCCTTTTCCGCCAATTAATAATAATAATGTACTGCCTTCAACTGGTGGTGGTGGGACTTCTCAGCCGCCATTACCTCCACCTCCTCCTACTCCGTCTGATGGTGGTGGCACTGTTATTCCAATTATTCCTATATTTCCAATATTGCCAATTGTTATTCAAGATTTTGGCAACCTTATTTGCGGTACCTACGAGAATTTATGTACGGGTGAAATTTTTGAGCCGATCAAATTGGACAATTGTCATCCTACAACGGATTCAGATGTTCCTGGGCCAATTGAATCGCTATGTTGGAATGATGGTAATCCAACTTTTTATCCTAGACAGCGTTATATAATGACAAATAGTACAAATAAGTGGCCTGTAAATGCGGTTTTAGGAAGTGCTGTAAAACCATCTACACCTATTTTAATTGCCATTCTTATTGATTGTAATATTATAACATTATCTTGGACGTTTGACTTTGAATGTTTGCCTATATCTAGATTTAATATTTATCAAGATGGTCAATTAATTGACAATATAGATGGGACATTAAATAGTTATACTATAACTATTAATACTGGTGGTACATATAGTTTTTCAATTACAGCTGAAAATAATGGAATAATTTCCGATATATCAAACGTTGTAGAAGCAATTATTACAGAATTTATACAGCCTACAATTTTTGGACTTGTTTATACACTTAATATTACAAATAATGTTTATACATATCAATTTACAAGTGGTACAGGAACAATTACGTTTAATAGTGACATTACAAATGCTGAAATATTGGTAGTTGGACCTGGAGGTAATGGGGGGTCTGGTTCTGAGGGTATAGTTAGTTATGGTGATGGTGGTGGAGGTGGCGCAGGTGGACAAATAAATTATCAATCAAATATATCATTTACTACAAGTCAAATTTGTAATGTAACTATTGGAACAAATCCTACTAGTTCTGTATTTGATACATATAATGCAGCAGTAGGAGCAAATGGCACTACATATACGGGTGGAAGTGGTATTAATGGTGGTGGTTCAGGTGGTCTTGGACAAACTTCTTTAGGTGTACATGCTACAAATGGTTCTAATGGAACTCAATATTCAATTGGTTCTATTATTAACACATATTATTCAGGTGGTGGTGGCGGTGGCACAAATTCTCCTGGCGGTGGTGGTCTAGGAGGACATGGGGGGGTATCAGGTGGAGGACACGGTCAAGACACATATGTAGGAACTCCTGGAAATGGTACAGTAAACACTGGGGGAGGAGGTGGAGGTAGTTCGGCAACAGATCAATCAGTCCCAATTCTTGGAGGTTCTGGAGGTTCGGGAGTAGTTATATTGTCATTTCAAATTTGTGGTAATAATATTTCCAATTCATCACAGTCATTATTATCAGAACCTTTAATGATGCTATCTACAAACGAATTTGAAACTATAACTCAACCAAAATCAATAAAAAAAATTGCCCCAATTTCTACACCAAAACCTAGAATTACAAAAACTACAAATACAAACAATCCACCCACTTTTAAGATAATTGATACTATACCAGAAATTGGTTACTTTGAAATGCCGCCATTTTCAAATAATTTTGAAAAACTGGTTATCTTTAACAAGACATCAAGTATGTTGCCAGTTAAATCCGAATACAAAATATATAATTTATTGTATTATCGTTACGGTGAATATGACATATTGCTTCCACCAAATTCTCATACAGACTTTATTTATGTTAAACAAGACAATAATATAGTAATTAACGCATCTATTATATAGTATAATTTTAATACTAATTATTATATGTTTTATCAATGTAAGTTATTTTTTTTGAGTATTTTATTATATTAGCAAATATTATAAAATGGCTCCTGGTCCTTTGCCCAACTTTACTCCCGTTGCTGCCATAACTACTGGCATTGAATCCGATTTGTCAGTAATTTTATCGTCTAATGCCACTCTAAAAAATAATTATTCTGATGGTTTTAATATTAATAGTTTACCATTTTCAACAAGGTCTATTATTAATGCTGGTGCTTTAAATATTTCCACTCTTTCAGGTCAATCTAAATTGACAATTGATTATACTGGTAATGTTAACACATCTGGATATATTACTGCCACTGGTGCTATTACATCTGAGGCTGCGTTAAATTCTACATCTTTGTTTGTCAGATCTAGCAGCAGCAGTACCGATAGTAAATTTTCAGTCTCTTCTACTGGAAGAGTGATTGCTAGTGATGATATGTCGGTTGGTTCTATATTTAAGGTTACTTCGTCAGATGGTTCTATTACTTCTGGTTCTATTACTTCTGGTTCTATTGGTGTAACTGGAACAATAACAACAACCAGTCATATTAATATTAATTCTAGCAAGATTGTTTTAGGAAATGATGGAACAATTAATGCTGCTAGTAATTTAAATATTAAAAATGGAAATTTTACTGTAACTGCTGTTAGTGGCGATGTTTATTCTACGGGTGCTTTATCCATTGAAAAGTCGTTGACTATTGCGACAAATAAATTTATGGTTGATTGGAGTACTGGTAATACTACAATTGCCGGCACTACTTCTGCTGCTGGTGATTTAATGATCAATACTGATATGTTTAAAGTTACTGCTTCAAGTGGTGATGTTAAACTTAAGGGCATTTTAAATGTTAATGATAAATTTTCGGTTAGTACAGCGGGAGTTGTTGCTGCTGCTGGTAATTTTGCGATTGCTACCGATAAATTTAAGGTTGACGCATCCAATGGTAACACAATTATTGCTGGTACTACTTCTGCTGCTGGTGATTTAATGATTAATACAGATAAATTTAAGGTTACCGCGTCAAGTGGCGCAGTGGATTTTAAGGGTTCTATGAATATTAATGATCAATTTAAGGTTAACTCTAGTAATGGTGCTGCTACTTCTGAGTTTAAGTATCAAGATTACACTCTCAATGCTAGTTCTTCAAACATTACTGCTACTGAACTTAATGGCGAAGTCGTAACATTTGTGTCTACAACCAATAAACATTTAACTACTCAAGAATATGTTGATAGGGAATTGTTTAAGCAAACAATAAGAATCAACACAATGTTGGGATCTGATGAAACAGTTGCGTCTTTTAGAAATGTGTTACAGGTTGTTACTGCTATTGCTGGCAGCGGCGAGGCAGTTGACACACTTAATGGTTTAAATTCCAAATATGATACTTTGGTTGATAAGCAAGTTGAGGTTAAAACATCTCTTAGTAAGGCTCTTGAGCAGGCTTACAATACTGAGCTTGTTGCGTGTTTGCCTTCTGTTTGGGCTGACGAGTGTATTCCGTTGCCTATTCCAAATGCTACCATTTCTTTAATGAATGAAAAAGTTGACGGATGGTTTTTTGAGAATTTAGTGGAAAATACCGCTACCAATAAAACAAACAAAGCTAATTGGTATCTTCCTGTGAATAATGATATGACTGTTGGTGATATTAAAAATATGTATTTAAATGCGTTCATTGGCAGTAATCAATCATTGCCTATTATTACTATATACACAGTCCCTAAAGCAAGTAACAATTATGCTAGCTGGGCAGGATCAAGAGTAAACTTTCTTTTTTCAAATGCCAATCCCTCGGCTAGTTATAATAAGACTTGCTGCTTATACACTGGTTCTAGTCCAATGAATATATATGATGCTATTCCTACACAAGTATGGAAAATTACAACTGATGATGGTACCAGTAATAAGAGTGCCCCTGCTGAGGATAGTATTAATTTCGGTCGTGTTTCTCTTACAGACAAAATATTATATATTGCTATTCAAACTGCGAGTACTGCGACTAAAAGTCAAGTTAAATTCATTGCTAACTCGTTCAGTATTGCGCTTAAGACTGGAACTACTCAATTTACATTTTCCAACGCTGGTCCTGCTGCTAATTTTCTGTTTATGAGATCATTTGGTATGTACAGTGATATGAGTGTTGTTTCTCAGAAAAATGCGGATTATTATAAATGGTATGTTCGGACATATTTGACACCCAATATTAATCCTATTAATAATTTTGATGCCACTAATTGGGGTCCTTTACCTTAACCATAAACATAAATTAAATAATACTAAATTTAATAAATTTGTTAGTATTATTATTTTAGACACGCAGATTCGGGTTCATACAGACGTCTTGTGTTGGAAAAATGTCGCCACTCATACACATATCATTAACGCCCACTTGGGAGCACGAACGGATTCCACGATCTTCGCCAATAAAACACCAACCGGCCTTTCCTGTGGTGTAATTGGTTGATTCACTTGGCATTGGTTCGGGTTGTTTAGACGCGTCATTTAACGCGCTATCTAGTGATCCCTGATTCCATTCATAAACGCTTCCTGCTTCTTGTATC
>Ga0114969_10004310_pt1 | contig 11269 bp, 14 predicted proteins | sample M_130807_MF_Meta_FD_87316 | JGI IMG/M metagenome (GOLD analysis project Ga0114969, IMG submission 87316) | Freshwater microbial communities from Lake Montjoie, Canada to study carbon cycling - M_130807_MF_MetaG | ecosystem: Environmental > Aquatic > Freshwater > Lake | place: Lake Montjoie...
ATTACTGAAGTCGCTTTAATTGCAGAAGTATTATTAATAGGAACTGTATCTATTGAATTATATGGGATTGTAGAAAATGAAATCCCAATGTTGTTGGTCGCTGCAACATATTTTTCAGTTCGGCAAACCTTCATACTGAGATAGTATTTTGTTCCAATCACTAGGGGAGTTAAAAGTTGACTTCCTGCTACTTCTCTAAAATTAGCACCAAGTCCAGCCGCTGCCCATGTTCCAATTCCAATGTAGGCATTACCAGTTGCAGGCAATTGATAACCCCATTCATTCCTAGGCACATCTGCCATCGGATTTTGGCTGCAAGTATTAAAATAATCGGGCGATTCCAGATAAGAAGACCAATTCTGGGCATAATCAATAAGTGTCAAATCATAAGGACATGCTACCGTATCCTCAAAACTTGGATTAGGCACTAAGTTTTGTGCATCAACCAAAACAGGAAAAAGAAAAAAGAAGAGAAGGAGGGTTTTACTCATGATGTTTATATTTTTTTAATGAATTCGTGAATCTTCGATTTCATAATAAAAATTTTAGATCAAAAAGGTAAAAAAAAATTGCCTGGTGTTTTGGTTTATTGATGTGAATATATAGTTAATAAAAATGAAATTTCAAATAGCTTGAAAAATAATTACCGTAGATATACTATCGCTTATTTAATAAATAATGTTATGGAAACCTGAAATACCTTATTGTTTTAATGTTGCTTGTGTGAAGGATTGCAGCGGATATACTTTTATTGTAATCAATAAAAGATAGAAGCGAAAAGCCTGACAGCTTTTTTTTTCTTCGATAAACTCAGAATGACACCGCTTCGCTCAAAAAAAGGTGGCACACCCTAATTAATTAAGATTTTTAATTGATTTCAATTAAATTAAAATAATTAATTCATAACCCAAAGAAGCCGTTATATTTGCGCGCTCAAAAAATAAAAAGCCGTAACTTTTTAAATTATGAAATTATCACAATTCCAATTCGATATCCCTGCAAATCTTATTGCACAAACCCCGGCTAAAAATCGCGAAGATGCCAAGCTGATGGTGATTGAAAGAAAAACCGGAAAAATCAAACACAAAAAAATAAAAGACCTGCTTACCATTTTTGGTGAGGGCGATGTGTTTGTAATGAACAACACCAAGGTATTTCCGGCGCGCATGTATGGCCGCAAAGAAAAAACAGGTGCCAAAATTGAAGTGTTTCTGATGCGCGAACTCAATAAGCAAATGCGCTTATGGGATGTGTTGGTTGACCCTGCCCGAAAAATTCGCGTTGGTAATAAATTATACTTCGGAGCTGACAGCTCCCTGGTAGCTGAAGTGGTTGATAATACCACCAGCCGTGGAAGAACCATTCGTTTTTTATTTGACGGCACTGATGATGAGTTACGCGAAACTTTATACTCATTGGGTGAAACTCCTATTCCAAAATACATTAAGCGCAAGCCCGATGAACTTGATAAAGAACGCTACCAAACAACATTTGCCAAAATTGAAGGAGCTGTAGCAGCTCCATCTTCAGGTTTACACTTCAGCCGTGAAATGTTAAAGCGACTGGAAATTGTAGGTGTTAACTTAGCTGAAATTACTTTGCATACCGGTCTTGGAACATTCCGCCAGATAGAAGTGGAAGATTTATCGAAGCATAAAATGGATGCTGAATTCTTTATGATGAATGAAGAAGCAACAAATATTGTAAATGCCGCTATTGACCAAAAGAAGCGTATCTGTTCTATCGGAACTACAACCATGCGTGTACTTGAAAGTTGCGTAAGTGCCGGTAAACATGTAAAGCCACAAGAAGGCTGGACCAATATTTTTGTTCATCCGCCTTATGATTTTTCTGTTGCAGATAGCCTGCTTACCAATTTCCATTTAGAAAAAACAAGCCTGTTAATTATGGCTTGTGCTTTTGGCGGGTATGATTTGATTATGGATGCATACAAGTTAGCGGTGAAGGAAAAATATCGTTTCGCCACTTATGGAGATGCAATGCTCATCATGTAATTATTTAAGTTTATGAGCGCAGCTAACAAGCGCTATGTAATTATACCGGCCGGAGGAATAGGTTTGCGAATGCAAGCCGCTTTACCCAAGCAATTTCTATTACTAAACAATATTCCGGTTATTGTTCATACACTCCGTTTGTTTTTAACCGTAAATGGAATTGAAAAAATTATTGTTCCGGTTGCCGCAGAATGGAAATTGTATTTCAATGAGTTGAAGGACCAATATTCATTACCATCTTTAATTGAATGTATCGAAGGTGGAGAAACAAGGTATCAATCGGTAAAAAATGCTCTGGCTGTTTTACCTGATGAAGGATTGGTTTCAATTCATGATGCTGCAAGACCATTGGCAACTCCAGGTTTAATTGAAAAATGTTTTACTGAAACAATTTTGAATGGAAATGCCATTGCAGCAGTGGGTTTAAAAGATTCAGTTTATGAATTGACAGCTATCGGATTTAAAAGTGCAAACAGAAATAATTTCAGATTAGCGCAAACTCCGCAATGCTTTAAATTATCAGGAATTAAAAAAGCATATCAAAAGGAGTATCACGAGAGTTTTACTGATGATGCTTCGGTATTTGAAGCAGCTGGAAATAAATTGAATTTAGTGGAAGGTGAATCAACCAATTTCAAAATCACCAATCCTGAAGATTTATTGTTTGCAGAAACTGTTCTGAAGCATAGAAAATAAAAAAGCGAAACTGTTGGGTTTCGCTTTAGTTAAATTGAAATTTTTATACAATCAGTACTCATCTTCGTTGAAGAAGAAATCGTCGTGCGTAGGGTAATCAGGCCATATATCTTCAATGCCTTCATACATTTCACCTTCGTCTTCCAACTCCTGCAAATTCTCTATTACTTCCTGTGGTGAACCACTTCTAATAGCATAATCAATCAGCTCATCTTTGCTGGCAGGCCATGGTGCTTCTTCAAGATAAGATGCCAATTCAAGACTCCAAAACATAATTTTTCAGGTGGTTTTAACTTTGCGCAAAAGTATCTTTATTCTTTACACCTCAAAATGTTTTTTTTAAAAGATTAAAAGCACCTGTGGATAAGACTCAAACCGCTTATAGGCGTGGCTTCCAGGGTATTTCGTCAACACCAGCATCTATTGATATTTTACGGGAGAGCACAAAAAGGTAGTCGGAAAGTCGGTTCAGGTACTTAATTACAAGCGGTTCAACTGTTTCATTTTCTGAAAGAGCAACTGTTAACCGCTCGGCCCTACGGCACACACATCTTGCAATGTGGCATATAGAATTAGCTGCAATACCTCCGGGAAGAATAAAAGATTTTATTTCTGGAAGCCGTTCATTCATTTTATCCATTTCCTGTTCAAGAAGTTCTACATCCTCCTCTTTTAAATCGGGGATTTTCATTCTTGATTTTTCAGGGTCACTGGCTAGCGTAGAACCAATGGTGAATAAACGATCCTGAATTTCTTTTAACAGATCCTTAACAATATTATCAGTCAGACTATCACTTGTTAGGCCAATGTAAGAATTCAATTCATCAATTGTTCCATAAGCTTCAATACGGATATGATTTTTAGAAACACGGGTTCCTCCAATTAACTGTGTTGTTCCTGAATCACCTTTCTTGGTATAAATTTTCATAAATTAATTTGAAATTAAATATTCGCTGCAACCTGAGTCGGATTTTGATTTGTTTCATCAGAAGCTACTTCACCATCCTTTAGTTTTATAATACGCTGCGCATATCTGGAAATATCCTCTTCATGGGTAACCAATATTACAGTATTACCTTGTTTATGAATTTTATCGAGTATTGCCATTATCTCATAAGATGTTTTGCTATCTAAATTTCCCGTTGGTTCATCTGCCAGAATAATAGATGGGGAATTAATTAGGGCACGCGCAATGGCAACTCGTTGCTTTTGGCCGCCGCTCATTTCATTTGGTTTATGTTCCTTTCTATCTGCCAATCCAACTGCATCAAGCATTTGAGAAGCCTTATTGGTTCTATTGGTTCGGTTTGTTCCATTGTACACAAGTGGCAAGGCTACATTCTCTAAAGCCGTCATTCGTGGCAAGAGGTTAAATGTTTGAAAAACAAAACCGATTTCGCGATTGCGAATTACTGCCAGTTCATCATCAATCATATGACTGACATCTGTACCATTAAGAAAATACCTTCCGGCTGTAAGAGTATCAAGGCATCCTAAAATATTCATTAATGTTGACTTACCAGAACCCGATGGGCCCATTAAAGCCACATATTCATTTTTATTTATTGAAAGAGTTACATTTTTTAATGCAGGAATAACTACTCTCTCCAGCACATAACTTTTAGCAACATTTTCTAACTTTATTACTTCTTTGGCCATCATTTCCCCTTTAACACTTTTGGAACTTTAATATAATCGCTATCCTTTACCGGCACATTCTCCATCGCTTCTTCATGACTTATAGTTTGTTTCACTTCATCTTCCCGAAGCACATTAACCTCATCTGTTATGTAAATAAGTGGCTCAACATTGTCAAGTTTTAATTCATTAATTTTTTCAACGAAACCCAAAATATTTTGCAAATCCTTTTTGATTGCCTCTCGTGAATTATCATCAAATTCCAATCTTGCAAGAACAGCAAGTTTGTCAATTAATTCGTTATTTACTTCCATATTCCTTTATTGTATTTTCTATTATATCGTGAACTTTTATTTGAAGAAATTCTACATCGTCCAAAGTTAATCCTATTGTTGAAATTGGTTTATGAACTACTATTCTTGCAATTCCTGGACGACCCCATATTTTTTTATCGACATAAAGCATTTGCCAATTGTCAAGAAAAGTTACAGGAACAACCGGAACTTGTTTTTCTATTGCCAGCCGGAACGGACCAGCTTTAAATTTCTCCAGTTTAGGTGGATGATGAGCAACTTTCCCTTCCGGAAAAATAACGAGGCTGGCACCTTCTTCAATGCTTTCTGCTGCGATTCGCAAAGCTTTATAACTTTCTGTAATGCTGCCTCTGTTTACAGATATATCTATAGTTCGAAAAAAAATATTGAATAAAGGAATATTGCTCAATTCCAATTTTGCCATGAAACGGAAATAACCATGATAACACATAGCAAACAATGGAATATCGAGGTATGAAGTATGATTCGGGCAAAAGATATACGCTTGATTTTTATTCAACTTAGATTCCCGCTTAATTGAGTAAATAATTCCTGTAAAAAGAAAAATCAACCATGCCCAAACTCTACGAAGATTATTTGCAACCGGATACCATTTTTTGTTGCTTAAAAGAATATAGAAGAATGGAAATAATAACAGAAACAACAATACAAAAACAAAAAAGTACCAATAAGCCCATATAACCTTAAGAAAGTACCCTGTTTTTTTCACGCTGTGAAAATAGTTTTAAGAAGGAATACTGTTTAATTAAGAAACAAGAAAGTTTTGAATTTTATAAATACTAAAAAACCCGGCAATCTTTTAAGATTAACCGGGTTTTAATGAGACATCATCTTTACCAAAACACCTTTCAGAAAAAAAATCAGTCCATTATCTTGATTTAAAAATTTAATTAATCAGAATCCAACCAATGCAATTCCTGCCGATACAGGAGTTAAATCCGGCGCGATTCCATCATTAAACAGAGGAGTTAAACTATAAGTGACATATATGTCGAACCAACTATAACCAATACGAGCGGTTAATCCATAATGCATTTTATTTAAATTGAAATCGTCGTGAACTTTATTTGACTCCTTGCTTTGCTTAACTGTTTTAGTGTGAGCACCAAGTAAAAATCCTGCATAGCCTCCTATCGCTAAATTAAATGATCGCTTTGGCTCCTTTGGATTAGTTTCAAATCTTAATGTAACAGGTAAATTGAAATAGGAAGAAAACAATTTGTTCTTCTTATAACTTGCGCCGCTTTCTAAACTAAAACCTACAGTATCAGTTTTAGGGATAATTATAGCATCATTGGCAAAACGATAGTTATTAAGCTCGGCATATAAACCCCAGTCAATACTTGCATAATGCTTAATCAGACTTATGTTCTGATGAATAATGTGAAGATTAACATTTATACTTTTTCCAAGATTTAGTTCAAGTGGCGTATAAGGAGCTTTAATAGTTGAGCCTCCATCCTGCAGAAATGCACTAACTCCTAAATCCAACCCAAACATTTTTGTTTCAACTTTTTTTCTTCCGCAACCGTCATCGTCAAAAGCAGTATCAATTTCTTCATTTTCAATAATCATTACTCTTTTATCTCCATCTTCATTTATTTCAATTTTCATTTTTTTTCCTAAAGCAACTTCCAGGCTATCTCCAAATATTTCCATTGCATTTTCAAATTCCTCCAGACTATCTCCAATAATTTTTATTACTACATCAGCATCCGGAGAAAACCCAAATTCCGGCATTGGAGGTATCGGCGGAATTGGTGGTATATCAATTTTGTATCCACCGGCACTAACACTGTCAATCTTTTTTAATGATTGATTCAGATTTTGAATCGCTTGGTTCAATTGAAGCATTGCATCATCATAAGCCTTTTGCTGTTCAGCTGACATTTCCTTATCAGGAGAACGAGGTGGCGCCGGAACATCTGCAATCTGCGCATTTGACAAATTAATAGAAAATGAAACGAGGAGGAGTAAAGCAAAAAGTTTACGCATGATTATTTGTTGTTTGAATTTTTCTTTTTGAATGATAAAAATTTATTAAGTCTTAAGTAAGGATTATTGATATTTAACTGAACCGGTTTGTTTTTGAATTGCAATTCCAGTGGTGCTTTATTCAGGCGTTCACCTCTGCCACTTAATCGAATAATTTCTGAACCAAGAATACTTGCTACTTGAAGCCAGGCGCCGGCTTCATTTACAGATCGACTTGGCGAATGAGGTACAGTTAATCCTTTTGTCCAAATAAAACTTGCATAAGAAACTCTTGGGAAAGTTCTCACAGCCCCAGCAACTATCGGTTTCATTGGTTGAATGTCACCTGAAATTCTAACCTGAGTAATTTGATTTGTTATTAGACTAGAATTAGTTTTTTGTAAATTATTTATTGATTTATTCTCAGAACCATTTGACGATTGGTTTTTTGATGAATAATTTTCAGCAACAATCAAATTATTATTTAATGGCTTAACTTCAGAAGTGTCATTTTCAGTTTTATTATTCTTAATGGAATTATTTACCGCAACTAATGATGGATTTTTTTGTGTTTGATTAATAAAATATTTCTGTGAAACAAAAAACACCAATAACAACGAAGCCGCTATTGAAGTAGCATACATTAAAGTTCTATAAAAAGGAATAATTCCTACGCTTTCATTTTTCTTCAGCAATTCCTTATGTTCATAAACTAATCTTTCATCAGGAATCAAACGAGTTAATTCGAAAGCTTCCCATTCAGATTGAATATCAGAATTGTTATGAAGGAATAAGTCCAGCTCTGCATTTTGCTCGTTGCTTAGTTGTCCTTCTAACTTTTGAATGAGGAAGTCTTCGTAATTGTTTCTGTCGATTTTCACTTTATTGTTTATTACTAATTTTTGTATCTAATTTTCAAATTACCCTTTCAACCCCCACCAGATAATCTTTTAATGTTTGCCTTGCTCTGAAAATGTAAACTTTTACCTGCGATTCTGTTAGTCCGGTTATGTTTCCGATTTCTGCGTAATCGTATCCTTCGTAATCTCTGAGCATCACTACATTTTTTTGAATCTCCGGAAGTTTGCTCAGCGCCTGGTTAACAATTTCTTTAACTCCTTTGTAACTTCTGTCAGGAGCTTCCATCAGGTCCTCATGATGTTCTTCCATTCTGGTAATCCGTTTCATTTTTCGAACATTATCAATGAAGTTGTGATAGGCGACCGTGAAAAGGTAACTCCTGCATTTTTCAAACTCCACCTTTTCGTGATTTTTCCAAAGAATCTCAAAAGCATTTTGAACAACATCATTTGCATCATCTCTATCTCTTGTATTCTTATAAATGAACCGAAAAACCCGATCGGAGAAGAGTTCAACACTTTGGTTGTATTCCTTAACCGTCATTTAAGAGTGAAGCGTTAAAATGGAAAGAAAAGTTACAGGCAAACATAAATTTGATAAACATATATTATTAATTATCAAAAACAAGCTAATTACCATATAAATGAGAGATACAAAGATTGATTATCCTCATTAAAATTCTCAATAAAAATTTAAAAATCTATTTGCCGCAGAAATTATATTTTACACCGGCTGTTGCACCTACTACAAAGTTATGAGGAGCGGTAAAAGGACTTATTCTATTATCCTTAAGAAAAATATTATTGCTATAAGAAGCTTCAATTCCTGTACTGAAAGAGAACTTCTTAAATAATTTGATATCAATTGATACATTTCCAATACCAGCAATTTCGGACTTCTTAAGTCGAGATGAAATATCCATATCACTTGTTGTAAATCCGCTCCTTAGTAATTTACCATACATGGCTCCGATGGCCAAACTATAAGAAACATGTGTTTTTAAAATGCCAGACCAACACTCAACACCATACCTTATTTTAATTGGTATTTGAGTATATCGAAGAGCAATTTCATAATCCTTTCTTGTAGCCTTTGTGCCGGGTTTTCTTGATAATGAGGTATATCCATAAGACTGGCCTTCATTCGAAAAAATATTCCAGCCCAACTCAGCACTTATATTTTTTGTGATATTATAACCAGCAAAAACACTTATCGCTTTTTGTATATGAAATTTATCTACGAAATTCAAATTTTTTCTAAGCGAAGTATCAGAAAATGAAGTTCTATTTAACTTAAAGTTGGCACCTGAATAAAATTTGTCTTGGCAATTACAATTCTCAATTTCATTAACAGTGACATCAGAAACAAATTTATCAATTGCGAAAACTCGATCTTTATTTATTAAGGTCATATTATTCTCCATATAATCCTCTAATTGAAAAAGAAAGCCTTTTATGCTATTTATCTTTTTAATTTCACTAATTGGCTTTACAACAATGTCTGAACCAGCAATATTTGTTTCAAATAATTGCGAGTAAGAAACATTTGAATTTAAAACTGATTCTTTAGAATTCGTTTTAATAGCTGAATTAAAAATTTCAGCATTAATTAGTTCGGCTGAATGCAAATGCTTTTTGCTAATAGCTCCAATTATCTGAGGAATATTTCCGCTTGTATTTGAAATTTTCTTTCTGGTAGCAACAGGGTCTAAAACAGCTGTTAAAACAATTCCGGTTAAAAGAACAACCCCTATTAACACACCAATCACTCTGCGCTTTCTGTGCGCAACAAGTGCTGCTTCCCGGTCAAGACCAGCAGACACGCGATACCACACCCGTGAGCGTGGTTCAACGCGCAACCCGCCTAACTTTTCGCGGAAAGCTTTGTCAATTTTGTTATCAGAGAACTGCTGCGGCATATTGTACTTTATTCGATTGCACCACCATCTTTTGAAGAATGTAGCGCGCTCTTGCTAATTGTGATTTTGAAGTTCCTTCGTTAATGTTCATCATTTCGCCAATCTCTTTATGCGAATAACCTTCTATGGCATAAAGGTTAAACACTGTTCGGTAACCAGGTGATAAACTCTGAATCAGTTTCATTAAATCGTCTGCGGCTAATTGACTGAAACAATCTTCCTGAACTATATGAAGCGGTACATTTTCAATTTCCTGCATCTCGTTCATCACTTTATTTCTCCGTAGCCATTCAATCGCTGTATTCACAAAAATCCGTTTCATCCATCCTTCAAATGATCCTTCGCTTCTGAAACTTTTAAGGTTGTTAAACACCTTAATAAAACCTTCCTGTAACATATCTTCAGCCTGGTAATAATCATTTGCATAACGCAAACAAATAGAGAACATAGTTGAACCATGCTGATTATACAGCCCTTCCTGAAATCTGCGCTCACCACGCAAACAACCGGTTATTAATTCCTGATCAGAAAAGTGCTGCTTGATTCTGAATTTCATTAGAACGATAATTTAGAGAGTTAAAGATAGATGAAAGAGTTGCATGAAGAAAAAAACTTATTTTCTGCTTTTGTACCGTTATCTGAAATAACAAATGCTATTCGGCAAATTCCGACTCCAAAAACTCCTTCATTTTAGTAAACGCAAGCGCTCTGTGACTTATTGCACTCTTTTCTTCTGCATTCATTTCAGCAAAAGTTTTATTAAATCCTTCTGGTTGAAAAATAGGGTCGTAACCAAATCCGTTGGTTCCTTTTTTTTCGGTGGTGATTGTTCCATTGATAAAACCTTCGTACAAAAATTCTTTACCATCAATCACCAATGCAATTACAGTCCTGAAGCGCGCATTTCTATTTGCAATTCCATTCAGTTCCTTCAAAACTCTGTTCATGTTTTGGTTTGCATCTTTTTCTTCTCCGGCATATCGTGCACTCAAAGCGCCAGGTGCACCATTCAGGAAATCAATTTCCAGTCCGGTGTCTTCCGAAAAGCAATTCATTTTGAATTCATGATAAATGTGATTCGCTTTTTCCAACGCGTTTTCTTCTAACAACAGCGATGACTCCTGCAATTCCTCATCGTAATTCAAATCGGCAAGTATGAACAATTCGTGTTGCGTGCCAATCAATTTCTTTATTTCGTTAACCTTGTTATTATTCTGTGTGGCAAATAATAATTTCAAATCATTATGGTTTAAAGTGAAAATATTTTTTTCAGGGAAGGAAATATTTCTTTCTTCTTTGAGTCAGATTTATACAACTCAGCGAAAGAATCAGCCAACAATATTTTACAGTCATTCATTTGTATTACATGATTTTTTTCTGCTTCAATCTGTAGTCCGACCTCAGCAGTTTTCACTCCACATAAAATAATTGTTTGTGGTTGAAACATTTTTTTCAATTGAGAAAAAGAAACAGCATTACTTTTCAAATCAAGTATTCCGATTTCATTTTCATTTGATTGAAGGTTGCCAATCATTCGCTGAAACATGGTTTCAATTTCAGGAATAAAAAAAGGAACTCCCTCTCCATTTGTAAGAAAAAAAATTTTGCGTTCAAATCTTCCTCTTAAATCCGGCGGATTATAAGAATTTTCTTCGGCAATAATTATTTCATCCTTATAAAAAGAATTGAACAAAGTGTTTTCTGTTTCTGCAAATCTTTCCAATTCAGGTAAATCTTAGTTCAAAAATATTAAATCAAAATAATTGGGCAGATTTATTTATTGATGAATAAAAATTAAAAAACTGAATCAGTTGAAAGTAAATACATTTCGC
>Ga0114969_10004311_pt1 | contig 11268 bp, 9 predicted proteins | sample M_130807_MF_Meta_FD_87316 | JGI IMG/M metagenome (GOLD analysis project Ga0114969, IMG submission 87316) | Freshwater microbial communities from Lake Montjoie, Canada to study carbon cycling - M_130807_MF_MetaG | ecosystem: Environmental > Aquatic > Freshwater > Lake | place: Lake Montjoie...
CTGTCACCGCCGCCGTCGGACGGAGCGACTTCATCGCGGGGATCGGGGTGCTGGAAGTTCGGGTCGCGCGGTGTGCGGTTACCGCCCCGATCACGTCCACGACCGCGGCCACCGCGGTTGCGTCCATCGCCGCCGTATTCGCCCTCACGGCGCGGCTCGCGACCGTCACCGGAGGCGGGAGCTGCGGGGGTTTTCTTTCCGCCGAAGAGGCCCTTAAGCCAACCAAAGAAACCACCGGATTTTTTCACCGGTGCCGGTTCTTCCCGGCGCTCGGGACGGTCGGAGCGGTCCGCACGTTCGCTGCGGCCGGAGCGTCCGCCGCGGTCTTGGTAGGGTTGGTTCGAGCGCGGCTCGAATGTGCGGTCGTCGCGGCGCGGCTCACGGGGAGCCCCGGGGTCGAAGGGCTTCGGCTCGCGGGTATCCGCGGGACGGGCGTCGGCGGGACGGGCGTCCCGGTTCTCGTTGTCGCTGCGGCGACCGCGTTCCGTGCGGAACGTTGGACGATCTTCGCGGCGCGAGGGTGGGGTGGCGGCGTCGCCGGCAGCGGCGGACGGAGCTTCCCAGTTCACCGCGGCGCGTTTCTCGCCGCCTTGGGGCGGGAGAATGTTCAACGCGGGCTTCGGAGCGTCCTCGTTGCGTTTTTCGTCGTCGAACGGGAACAGGTCGGCGGTCTGAGCGGTTGCCGGGGCTGCCACTGGCGCGGCCACGGGTGCGGCCACGCGTGCGGGTGCGACTGCGGCCACGGGGGCCGGAGCCGGCGGGGGGATGACGGGGGCGGCCTGGGGTGCAGGCTCGTTGACGACGGGCGCGCTCGCGGTGGTCTCACCGGTGAACGGGTTTACGTATTCGCTCTTCGAGGTGATGACTTCGAGGGCGCTGGGTTTGAAGCCGCTGGAAGCGGCGGCACCGGCGGCAGGGGCCGCGGGCTGGGTGACACGTTTGCCACGGTTGAGGCCGGAGCCTCGGGTGGAGCCGAACGTGCCGAACGGCTGGGTCGCGGCGGGGGCGGCACCGCTCGCCGCCGAGGCGGGAGCTGGGGCCGGAGCCGAGGCGCCGGACTGATCTTGATCTGACATGTGCTGTTGTTTTGTGCTGAGGCGCTCATCCTGCGTAGGCGGGAGAGCAACCGGTTTGGTTGGGCACACACGGAGCGCGGGGACCGCGCTCGACGCGTGCATGAAGTCACTAACGTCGCGGCGGCTCTCCCGGGGAGCAACTGCAAATTCCGCCGCCGCCGAAGGCGGGCTTGCCAGCGCTGGGGCGGTTTCCCACCTTCGATTTCATGGACAAACTCGAGGAAATCTTCCGGATGCAAGATGCGTTGAACCAGCGGATCGGCGTCAGCCTCCCGCCCCCGACCGACGAGGAGAAGGCCAAGTGGATCCTCAACTACACCCGTGCCATGCAGCAGGAAACGGCCGAACTGATCGACTCCGTGCCCTGGAAATGGTGGGCGAAATACCAGAAATTCGACGAGCAGAATGCCAAGGTGGAGGTCGTGGACCTGTTTCATTTTCTCGTGTCGCTCGCCCAGACGCTCGGCATGACGGCCGACGATGTTTACCAAGCCTACCTCAAGAAAAATCAGGTGAACCACCAGCGGCAGGACAGCGGCTACGCGAAGAAGGACGAGGCGGACTCGAAGCACATCTGAGCTCAGCGTTGCCGTGCTGCAGATCGTCGCGACCTTGCGCGGGGCTGCGTGGAGTGAAGAGATCCACGCAATTTTGCCGGTGATCTAGGGCAGCCCATACATTTCGACGATCAGCTCCCGCAGTCGGGCGGCATCCGCCACGGTGAGCGCGTCCACTTTCTTGACGATTCGCAGGGTGCTGATCGTGCGACTATGATCGACGGCGATTTCGGCGGGTTTGCCGGCACTGCGCATGGAGATTCGCGAGCGCCACGTCGGGTGAAGCTTCGTCGTGAGCGGGGATCATCGATCCCACGCCGCGAGGCCGTCGCCCGCCGCGCTCTCGAAATCGGAAAACTCGTCGCCTTTCCTCCGCTGCTCCGCGCCCGTCGCGCGAAATGTGTCGTCCCATGACAGCCGACCATCGCGGGTCGGCCGGAGCAAAATCCCCTCGGCGGTCCGTTCGGCGATGACGGCGTGGCCGATGCGATCATGCGAGAGCAGTGGCACGGGTAGACGCACGCCGCGGGAGTTGCCAATCCGCACAATTTTAAGGGTTTGGCTTTGCATCAGTAGTTACCGTGCTCACGCCAATCGGCTAGTCGAGCGAGGGGTGGGGTGGGGAATCCCGTGCGGCGGCTCACCGCCTTTCCGGGCGAAATCAGCGCGTGACGACAAACGCTGCCGTCACATCCACGGCAGTCTCGCCGGCTTCGATCACGCGGGCGCGGAGCTTGAGCTTCGCTTTGCCGTAGCGGTCGAGGGCATCCTTAAATTCCGCGATGGCGGCTTGCGCGGGGCGTTCGCAGATCGCGCGGAGGTCACCGATCACGGGGCGGCGGTAGGCGGCGCGGCTCTCTTTTACGACGATGCTCCACTCGGCTTTGTCGGCGCCTTTTTCGTTCTTCATCAGCTCCCACACGACACCGTAGCCGGCGAGCGTGGCGAGGGAGACGAGGCTGCCGCCGAAGGCCGTATTGAGCGAATTTTTATTCTGCTCTTTGGGGGCCGTGAGCGTCAATGCCCGCGCGTCGCTCACCTCCACGCCGACCCCCATCGCTTTCGCGAGCGGGATCATCTCGTGGAGAAAAAGCTCCAATGCGGGTACCTTGACCAATTTCATGAGTTTGGACCGTGGAGCGATTTTATCGGCGCGTCAAAGCTTCAACCGGAGAACTTTCGACCGAATTTTGGGTCGTCGGATTTGACGTTTTGGGGCGAGCGGCACTCGTTAGGTTCACTATGATTTCCAAGGGCAAAAAGTTGCGGGCCAAGTTTAAGCTGACGATCGTCCAAGACGGCGCGGTGCGGGAGGTGGTGTTTGCCGACCTGCTGACCCGGCGCACGATCGTCTCGGTTTACATGAAAAATAACACGGGGAGCTGCGACAAACAGAACGACAGCCTCGCTGCGCACGCCGCCGAATTTGACCGGGCCGGCTACAACCTCGTCGCGCTCAGCCGCGACACCAGCGGCTCGCACCTGAAGTACTCGGTGAAGAAAAAAATCTCGTATGTGCTCGCGAGTGATCCGGGCGATCTCTTCGCGCAGGCGGCAGATTCGATCGTCGAAAAATCGATGTACGGAAAAACGTATCAGGGCCCCGCCCGCGCCGCCTTCGTCCTCGACCAAGACGGGACCGTGCTCGCAGTCGCGGAGAAAGTGGACACGGCGGACCACGCGGCGCAGTTACGGGTATTGATTGCGGGGCTGTAAACGCAGCTGCTCGCAGTGGAGGTGAAGTCAGTATTGCAGTTGCCCGAGGCCCGGACCGGCGAGCTCAGCGTTGCGACGGGCGGAACTTTGCACTGACTACGCGGATGTTGGAATTTTTTCGCCCTCGTTTTCGCTGGCTCATCCTTTGTGGGTTGGTCGGGTTTGGTGCCATCTGGCTCCACGAGCGACGCCCGCCCGCGGGCCGGCCCGCCGGCGTCGCTAACGGCCGCGCGGTCACGCCCGCGGCGCCGAGTTCCGTTTTATCCGCTGCGGTCAGTGACGCTCCGCCGGCCTTCGCGCGAGGTGCGCTATTTGCCCCGATGGCGCCGCCTCCGACCGTGCTCGCCGCGCTCGACGCCGCGCTGCCGGCTCCGAGCCGCGAGGTTCACTACGTGCGCGTGAATACGGCTTGGCTCGCTGGCAAGTCCTCACCGTTTTGGCAGCGTCCGGGGGAAGGGCGGGTCACCTGGCCCCTCCCGGATGGACGCGTGCTCACGGTCGTGATCGATGCCAGCGAAATGCTCGGGTCGGATCGGTTCACGAGCACCGGACATCTGGCGGGTCGGCCGTCGAGTCGGGCGATTTTCGCGTATAACGAAGGATTTTTCCACGCCACCGTCGACGACGCTGAACAGGGCGCGCACGTCCTCCGGGTCGCGACGGCCGAGCTTTCCCAATATTATCAAGTGGATCCGGCCCTCGTGCCGCCCTGCGGAGGCGAACGTCGCAAGGTGGTTGACGGAGCGGTGCTGATCGCGGCGCGCGAGCGGCAGGCGCGGGCCGCCGCACTCGCCTCGGCCGCGCTGCCAGCCGATCCCTCGGCCCCCAGCGAGCTGCCGGAGCGCGCCGGGGCGGTCACAGGAAACCCGCAGAGCGTCGAAGTGCATGTGATGATGGCCGTGACGCAACAGGTGCTGTCCACGCTCGCGGGCGCGCAGCGCACGGCAGCATTGGTGAGTGCGTTTGATGCCTCGATCGCGCGCGTGAACCGCGATCTCGCCGCGAGCCTCGTCTCAGCGCGGGTGAAACTCGTGAAGGTGGCGGAGACGACGTACGACGAGACGAAGAGCACGGGCAACAAAGTGCAGGACGAGGCGCTCACGGCGTTGCAAGGTACGGCCGACGGGCAGATGGACGAATTGCATGCGCTCCGCGACCAGTCCGGTGCGGACCTCGTGTGCTTGGTGCTCAACCGGTCTGATTTTTCGAGCAGCGGTCTCGCGTTCGTGATCGACACGCCCGGGGACACGACGAACGCCCTGTTTGCGTTTTCCGTCGTCCAGTATTTTTCGGTCGCGGGCACGAGCGTCATCGCGCACGAATTTGGCCATTCGTTTGGCTGTGCCCACGACCGGGAAAACGCCTTCGTCCCCGGAGCGTATAGCTACAGTTACGGCTACCGATTTTTTGGTGCGGATGGCGTGCGCTACCGCGACATCATGGCCTATCCGCCCGGCATCGAGCTCGGGTATTTTTCCAACCCGAGCATCATCGCGCCGGCCCCCATCAACGTGCCCGTCGGCTTGGCCGAGGGGCGTGCCGGAGAATCGGATACGGCGCGCACGATCGAGCAGGCGGCCTTCGAGGTCTCGACGTATCGCCTCCAGACCCAGACGAAGCCGAGCCTCGGCACCCTCGTGAATGTTTCCACGAGTGCCAGTGTCGGGCCGGGCGAACGCGCGGTGATCGCCGGCTTCACGGTCGAGGGCAGCCAGCCCAAAGCGATGCTGGTGCGGGCCGCGGGACCGGCGCTGGCGGCCTTCGGCGTGCGCGCGCCGCTGGCCACACCGGTGCTTGAGCTTTACGCGGGTCCGCTGCGATTGGCGGACAATTCCGGCTGGTCGGCCCAGCCGGGCGCGGCGGCGGTCTCCGCGGCGACGCAGCAGGCTGGTGCGTTTCCCTTTGTCGCCGGCAGCGCCGACGCCGCGCTCCTCCTGACCCTGCCGCCGGGTGGCTACACGGCGGTCGTGAGTAGCGAGTCCGCCACGGGCGTGGTGCTCGTCGAGGCCTACGAAAGCGGTCCTGATGCGGGGCGTATCGTAAATCTCGCGACGCGGGCCTACGCCGATAATCGCGGCCGCCCCATCGTGGCTGGTTTCGTCGTGCGGGGCTCACCTGCTGCCACCAAACGCGTGTTGGTGCGGGTGCGCGGTCCGTCGCTGGCGCGGGCCCCGTTCAATGTGCCCGACGCCATGGACGATCCCTTTATGGAGATCCGCAACGCTGCGGGGCAACTGATCCTGCGCAACGACGACTGGAGCACGGGCGCGGCCGGCGGAGCGAGCGAGGAGAACGACTTCACGCCGCTCGTGCGTTATTACCATGAAAAACAATTCGTCGCCACGGGCCTCGCGCCCGCCAACCGCCGGGAACCCTGCCTGATGGCCGATCTGCCGCCCGGCAGCTACACGGTGATTGTAATGCCCTTCGAGTTACTTCCGGACGAACCGGCGCGGCCCGGCGTGGCGCTCGTGGAAGTGTTCGAAATTGGCGGACCGTAATGGATCGCGGCGCAGCGCGATCCCCGCGTGACCTACCGCTGAGACCGGGAATGAAAAAAGACGGCCTTTCCGCAGGAGCGATGGCTACGAAGTGGAGCGGGTGTTCACGCTGCACCGGCACCTCGGGGCGATTGAGGTGAAGCTCACGTCGAATCCGGCGCAGACGGATTGCGCCCGCTTCAACGCCGCCGACGACCGGCGCGTGCTCGTGGCGCACGTGAACGAGACGGCGTTTAACGGTCGGAGCGGCGTAGCCTCGCTGCCGGGATTGTTGAAATTGCCCAACAAGGAAGTCGCGTGAACAGCGGTAAAAAACGCTCCTCGCTAAACGCTCAGTGAGCCGCACCCGCAGCCGGGATTATCGCAGGGACGGCGTGCGCCGCCGTGCCGCTGACATCCCTTCACCTTACGCCCTTGTTCGCCGAGGCGAGCAGGCCCGACCTTGCCTTTGCTGGGCGCGCTCGCGTTGATCGTGGCGCAACCCACCCCTCATGAAATTATCTCTCGTTCTGCTGGCTGCTCTCCATGTGGTTTCGACGCTTTCGGCGGCGCCGCCCAATATCATTGTCATCCTCGCCGACGATTTGGGCTACTCGGATCTCGGCTGCTACGGAGGCGAGATCGCGACGCCGAATCTCGATGCACTCGCGGCGGGCGGGCTGCGGTTCACGCAGGCTTACAACACCGCCCGCTGCTGGCCGTCGCGCGCGGCGGCGATGACCGGCTACTACGCCCAGCAGGTGCGACGCGATGTTGTGCCCGGGATTGCGAGCGGCGGCGGCAACCGCGGCATCCGTCCGGCGTGGGCGCCGCTCCTGACCGAGTTTTTGCGCCCGGCCGGTTATCGGAATTATCACTCGGGCAAATGGCACATCGACGGCCGTCCGTTGGGCAACGCCTTCGACCACAGCTTCGAAATTGGCGGCGGCCAGAGTAATTTTTTCAAAGCTTCCGGTAATACCGACGACGGGGTGCCGAATGTGCAGACGCCCGACTACTACGTCACCACGGCGACGGCTGATCACTCGGTGAAGTATCTACAGGAGCACGCGGCGAAATTCCGCGGGCAGCCGTTCTTCCACTACTTATGTTTCACTGCGCCGCATTTTCCGCTGCACGCACCCGCAGCGGACATCGCAAAATATCGCGACACTTACGGCCAGGGTTGGAACGCGATCGCGGAGGCGCGTTACGCGCGGCAGAAAAAAATCGGGCTCGTCACTCATGCGCTGCCCCCGATGGAGCGCGAGATCGGTCCCCCGTATTCGTTTCCTGACGACATCGCGAAACTGGGACCCGACGAGGTGAACCGACCTCTGCCGTGGAGCGAGCTCACGAGTTCACAGCGGATCTTTCAGGCCGCGAAGATGGCGATCCACGCCGCGATGGTCGACCGCATGGACCAGGAAATTGGCCGCATCATCGCGCAGCTGAAAGCGATGGGGGCTTACGAAAACACGCTGATCCTCTTCGCGTCCGATAACGGCGCGAGCGCGGAAATGATGGTGCGCGGCGACGGCCACGACCCAGCGGCCCCGATGGGTTCGGCGAAAACGTTTCTCTGTATCGGCCCCGGTTGGTCGAGTGCGGCGAACACCCCGTTTCGCCGTCATAAGACGTGGGTGCACGAGGGCGGCATCTCGACGCCGCTGATCGCGCACTGGCCCGCAGGCATCGCCGCGCGCGGGGAACTGCGCCGCAGTCCGACCCACTTGATTGATATTTTGCCCACGGTGCTGGAGCTCGCCGGCGTGAAGATCCCGACCGAGATCAAGGGCTTTCCGGTGCCGCCGTCTCCGGGCCGGAGTTTTGCGGCGGCGCTCAAACAGGACGTCGCCGTCGCGCATGATTTTCTTTGGTGGGAACACGAAGGGAACCGCGCGATCCGGGTCGGCGATTGGAAACTCGTCACGGTTAAGCAGGGCGAGTGGGAGCTCTACAACCTCGCCCGCGATCGGGGTGAATCGGAAAATCTCGCCGCGAAAAATCCCGCCAAAGTGCGCGAGCTGGAAGCGAAGTGGACGCAGCACCTTGAGGAAACGATGACGCTCGCGTTGTCTGCTCCGGCGAAGGACGTGCCGGCTCCCGCGGCGAAAAAGGGGAAACGTGCGCAGCAGGACTGAGCCGCCGCTCTCATGAATTTCTCCTGCGCGCTCGCTGTCGTCGGATTGATCGTCGTCGCTCGCGTGGCCGCCCAAGAGGTGCGCCCGCTCAAAGAGTATCGCGACTACGCCGTGCGTCGCGACGGCAGCGCCGAGCGCGGGCGGGTGTTGTTTGCGACGACTGAAAAAGGGGCGTGCGCGGCGTGTCACACGGTTGACGGCACGGGCGGGAAAGCGGGCCCGGACTTGATTGCAATCGGCGAAAAATTTCCGCGCCGCGAGTTGATCGAGGCGGTCCTCGAGCCCTCGGCGACGATCGCCGTCGGCTACGATGCGACGATCGTGGAGACGACATCCGGCGAGACGTTTTATGGGGTGATCAAGCAGGCCGATGCCGCGGCGGTGACGTTAATGGGCGCGGACGGGAAAGCGGTGCGCGTGCCCACGGCGACGATTTCAGCGCAGCGCGGCAGTCCCGTTTCGCTCATGCCGGCGGGGCTGCACGCGGCGCTGTCCCTCGCGGAGTTTACCGATGTGGTGGAATACCTCGTGAGCTTGAAGCAGCCGGAGACGTCGCTCCGCAGCCATCAAGGTATGCCGGACGTCATCGCTGAATTGGCGCAGCCGGTGACGCTGCGTCCGCTCTTCGACGAGGCGTTACGTTTTCCGGCGACGGTGGTGCGCAAGCCGGGAGACGTCCGCACAGGGCTCACGTGGTTCGGACAGGTGCCGGGCAGCGAGGGCGTGTTTTTGGTCGCCCACCAACTGGGCCAGCTTTGGCGGATGGAAAAAACCGCCGAGGGTTTTGTGAAGACGCTGTTCGGCGATTTTTCCGCCGGCGTGTTTTCGCAACGCGGGCCCAACGGGCTGCTCGGCGTGGCATTTCATCCGAAGTTTCGCGAGAATCGGAAATATTACCTTAAACACCAGGCGATGGAGGCGGGGCAGATGGTGACGGCGCTCGTCGAGCTCCGCGCCTCGGCGGACCTGCGCGCCGATTCGGGCGAACCGGCGCGGCGAATCATGGCGATCCCGGCGGTCACGCAAAACCACACCGGCGGCTGCATCGCGTTTGGGCCGGATGGATTTCTCTACCTCGCGATGGGCGACACCGGCCCGCAGCAGGATCCCAATGGCCACGCGCAGAACCTCGGGCTGCTCCTCGGCAAGATGCTGCGCATCGATGTCGATCACCGCGAAGGCGGGCTCGCCTACGCGATTCCAGCGGACAATCCGTTTCGCGGGCAGGCGGGTGCGCGGCCGGAGATCTGGGCATTGGGTTTTCGCGAGCCGTGGCGCTTCAGCTTTGATTCCGCGACCGGCGATCTCTGGGTTGGGGATGTCGGGCAGGATCGCGTGGAGGAAGTCGCCCTCGTGCGCCGCGGCGAGAACCACGGGTGGAACGTCATCGAGGGCTTCGAGCGGTTCTCCAACCTGCGCCAGCGGGAGGGCGCAAGCTATTCGCCGCCGGTCGCGGCCTATCGCCGGCGCTATGGTAACTCGGTGACGGGCGGACACGTTTACCGCGGCGATCCGGCCTCGTCGTTTCACGGGGTGTATGTTTTCGGCGATTACACCTCGCGGTATATTTTCGGAGTCGCGCAAAAGCAGGGGCGGCTCGAGGCGATGCGAATCATCGGAGTGGCGCCGGAGAGCCTGGCCTCGTTTGCGACCGACGAGCGCGGGAAAATCTACGTCGTCGGCTATGAGGGTATGATCTTCGAAGTGGATTTTTCGGGCGCGGACTTCGGGGGAGCGGCGAAGGTAGCGACGCAGACGAAGCTGAGCGGCGCGTCCGCAGTGAAACGCGAGACGGTGAATTGGGAGCGGCGCGCGTATGCGTTGCCCGAGTCGATCTGGAGCGTCGAGGCCCTCGACACGAATGGCGACGGCGTGAAGGAAGTCATCGCGATGGGCGTGACCAAGGTGTTCGCGGTTGATGTGGCGAACTGGAAAACGGAGGTGCTGTTCGACGCGCAGGAGGGCAAGCTGCTCTACTGCGTGGCCGTGGATGCGGACGGCGACGGCGACCTGGATCTGGTGCTCGGCCGCTATCAGATTCCGTGGATCGAATTTCGTGCGCCGCGCGTCTCGGGCAAGCGTGTGCCGCCAGAGCCGAAGGGGCCCGATTTCAGCGTGGCGTGGATCGAGAACCGCCGGCGCGCGGGCACGTGGCCGCTACACGTCGTCGATCGCGAGCTCAACGGCATTCACGGTCTCGCGGTGGGCGACGTCGATGCCGATGGCCGGCCCGACGTGATCGCTGGTAGCATCAGCGGCCCGTTTTTTCAGAACAGTGTCGCCTGGTTTTCGCTCGCGGAGAAAGCCGCCGCGCCCGCCGCGCGCCACGTGGTGACCTCCGGTGGTGCCGATGGCCGTCCTCACTATTTGGATTTCGCCGATCTGAACCGCGACGGCCGCGGCGACATTTTGTTGGGCGATTCCGGCAAGGGCACGTTGACGTGGTGGGAGCGCGGCGTGAACGACGCGGCGCCGTGGACGAAGCATCTGATCGCGCAGGAGAAAGGCGCGACGAATATCAAGGCGGGGGACATAAACGGCGATGGTCGCGCTGATGTGGTTGGCGCGTGTGGCCACGGCAAGGGCGTGTTTTGGTTCGCGGGGCCGACCTGGACGAAGCACGTGATCGACGCGGACCTCGCGACGCCGCACGCCTTGGCCGTGGGTGATTTTGATGGCGACGGTGATCTCGATGTCGCTGTCGCGTCCTACACGGCGTTTACGGTTCGCTGGTATGAGAACGACGGTCGCGGTGGCTTCACGCCGCACGACATTGACGTCGGCCACAAACAAGAAGCCTACGATCTGAAAGCGACCGACCTCGATGGTGATGGTCGCACGGACTTGATCCTCGCCGGTCGCGAAACGCGTAACGCGGTCGCGTATTTCAACCGGAAGTAGGGCGGCGCCGGCAGACTCGGCGGTTCACTGCGCTGGCGGTAGCCGTCGCGCACGGCCGTCGCGCGGCGGTGCATTTGCTCGCCCTCGAGGGTGCCCAGCAGCACGTCGGCCGGTGTCGCGGCGTTGCCACTGCGAGAGGAAATCATCCGGCGTTCGGGCTCATCGTCGTCTTCGAGAAAGAACGGCGAAATTGAGCCAAGTATCAGATGCCGGGCACGCCACGCTCGGACCTGGGCGCAGCGTGCGCCGAGAGAAAACCCCAGCACGACCTTGCCCGCCGTCTGGGCTTCGACCATGGGAAAGATTGCGGCCACGGTGGCCCCCGCGCCTGCACCGAGGCCGTGAGCGCGCGCGTGCGCTTAGAAAAACGCTGAACGCTGAACACTCAACGCTC
>Ga0114969_10004313_pt1 | contig 11265 bp, 11 predicted proteins | sample M_130807_MF_Meta_FD_87316 | JGI IMG/M metagenome (GOLD analysis project Ga0114969, IMG submission 87316) | Freshwater microbial communities from Lake Montjoie, Canada to study carbon cycling - M_130807_MF_MetaG | ecosystem: Environmental > Aquatic > Freshwater > Lake | place: Lake Montjoie...
AATGCATTATGACACCTTTCCTACTATAAAAACGGATCATGTTGAGGCAACTGATAAATTTAAAAGTTCGGGAAAGAGTTTAATTCTTATCCCAATTGGAGATAGTATAGTTTTGTAAATTAATTAGTTAAAGATGACACTTAAAGTGTTACTAAAGATGGCAAAAGTAATAGCAATAGCAAATCAAAAAGGCGGAGTTGGAAAAACTACTTCTGCTATCAACCTGGCAGCTTCTCTGGCAGTTTTGGAATACAAAACTCTTTTGGTGGATGCTGACCCACAAGCAAATGCAACATCAGGAGTAGGCTTTGATCCAAGAACAGTGAAAACCTCCATTTATGAATGTATTATAAATGATGTTTCTCCAAAGGATATTATATTAGAAACAAAAACGCCTAATCTATACCTTCTTCCTTCTCATATTGATCTTGTAGGAGCTGAAATTGAAATGATTCAACTCGTAAATCGCGAGCAAATGATGAAACAAGTTTTTGAAAAGATTGGTGCTGATTTCGATTTTATAATAATTGACTGTTCACCTTCTCTAGGCTTAATTACTATCAATGCACTTACAGCAGCGAACTCGGTAATTATTCCAGTTCAATGTGAATATTTTGCATTAGAAGGCCTAGGCAAGTTATTGAATACCATTAAAATTGTTCAAACAAGGTTAAATCCTGAATTAGCAATTGAAGGTATTCTACTTACCATGTACGATATGCGTCTTCGTTTATCAAATCAAGTAGTTGAAGAAGTAAAAACGCATTTTCAAGACATCGTTTTTGATACCATTATTCAACGCAATACCAAGCTTGGTGAAGCACCTAGTTTTGGAGAAAGCATTATTATGCACGATGCAACAAGTAAGGGAGCTATTAATTATCTGAACTTAGCACGTGAAATACTTCAGAACAATAATATGACAGGCATTTCAGCTGAAGACAAAGTTCTTACTGATAAGGTAATGGACAAGTTAAAAGTTTCTGATAATTAATTTATTATAGTGGAGTATAAACTCTATCACATTTGAATCTACCGGTTTCGGTTCACAATTAAAATTATGTCTACAAAAAAATCAGGTTTAGGAAGAGGCCTTGCTGCTCTTTTAGATACTTCACCTCTTAACGAAGAACAAATAATTCCATCTATAAAAGACGCTACTAAACCCGTTTTAGACACTAACGTAGTTACTGGAATGGTTGCTCAAATATCCTTAAATCATATTGAAGCAAACCCCTTTCAACCACGAACTGAGTTCGATGAAACAGCTTTAAGAGAACTATCTGAATCAATTAGTATTCAAGGAATTATACAACCTATAACTGTCCGAAAAATGGGACACGATCGTTACCAAATTATTAGTGGTGAACGTCGTTTTAAAGCATCTCGATTAGCAGGCATTGAAACTATTCCAGCCTATATCCGCACTGCAAATGACCAATCGATGCTCGAAATGGCATTAGTTGAAAACATACAACGTGAGAACTTAAATGCTTTAGAGATCGCAATAAGCTATCAACGATTATTAGAAGAATGTAAATTAACTCAAGAGCAATTAGGTGACCGAGTTGGGAAAGATAGAAGTACAGTTACCAACTACCTTCGATTATTAAAATTACCTCCACAAATCCAATTTGCAATTCGTGATGGCCGTTTAACAATGGGTCATGCTAGAGCTATTTTAGGTGTGGATGATATTGCAATGCAGCTTCGTCTTTTTAATGATATCCTTCTAAACGATTTATCCGTACGTAAAACAGAAGAACTGGTAAGAACGGTTTCACCGAAGAAAAACTCCCCTAAAACGGAAGCAAAATCGGCTGTAAACGCAGATATCCGTAATCTCTCTGATAGATTAGCATATCGTTATGAAACCAAGGCCGAAATCAAACATAAGGATAATGGAACAGGACAAATCATCTTAAATTACTTTTCAACGGATGATCTTAATCGCCTAATTGAATTATTAGATTTCGATTAACAGCTAATCTTGTTTCACGTTTTTATTTATTACTGCTGGCAAAATTCGAATTTGGAATCCGATAACTTCGGTTCTGAATTAATTTCATTTCTGAAATCCTATCTTTGCCGATATTATCAAAAATATAGCGTGCATTTATCTCATCGTTTCCAACTTTTTCTTCTAAAAGGCATGATAATGCTCTTTCTCGGAATAACATTTCAGGTAGTAAAGGCTCAAAGTCCTGTTGATACTCTTCCTAAAGTTCATTCAATAAAACGAGCAACGAACTTATCAACATTTTTACCTGGAGCAGGACAAGTTTATAACCATAAAGCATGGAAGGTTCCAATTATTTATGCTGGGTTCGGGATTACTGGTTATTTAATCCATTTCAATAATGTAAATTATAAAAAGTATAATAGTGCGCTAATTTACAGATTGGATGGAGATTCTACAACAAATGATAGCTACTCTCAATATAGCGAAGCAAACCTTAGAACATTGTCAGATTATTATCACCGAAATAGAGATTTCTCAATCATTATTACAGGAATAATCTATGTTCTAAACATTATTGATGCTCATGTTGATGCTCATTTATTTACTTTTAATGTAGATGACAATTTAAGCTTAGAAGTAATGCCTACCTTACTTAATGATAGTTTTAATAACCATGCATCTAATGTCCCTGGTATTAATTTCAATTTAAAATTTTAATCATATTCTTGCTTAATACTGACATAATGAAAATAGCTTTAATAGGAACAGGGAAGATGGGTTCTGCTATTGAAAAATTAGCATTAAGTCAAGGACATGAAATTCTCTATAAAATTAATGAACATTCTTTAAACCTTTTACATCCAGAATATCTTTCTAAAGCCGACATTGCAATTGAGTTTACCAGCCCTGATGCTGCCGTAAATAATTTGAGAAGTTGTTTAATTGCAGGTGTCCCTGTAGTTTGCGGTTCAACTGGATGGCAGAGTCAATATGAACTTATTGCATCCGAATTCATCGAACAAAATGGAACCCTTTTTTATGCTAGTAATTTCAGTATTGGGGTAAATCTTTTATTCGAATTAAACCGATTACTTTCTGGATGGATGAGCAAACTTCCTGAATACAGTGTATCCATAACAGAAGTTCATCACCTTCAAAAACTAGACAAGCCAAGTGGAACGGCGGTGACCATTGCAAATGATATCATAAAATATGATTTGAATTATGAAAAGTGGGTTCTAGAAGAAAACAACATTCCCAAAAACAAGGCGTTTGTACCAATTGAAGCGTTGCGAGCACAAGATGTAGTTGGGATCCATACAATTAATTGGAAGTCGGCAGTTGACAAAATTACAATGCATCATGAAGCCTATTCTAGAGAAGGATTTGCTGCTGGAGTATTTCTAGCAGCCCTTTGGCTAAAAAACAAGAAAGGTGTATTCACGATGAAGGATTTACTATTTCAATCTTAAACAGTTACAATTACCTAATTTCGAAACCAAATAATTATTATGAACTGGAAATTCTGGCAAAGCAGTGGAAGAAAAAGCAAATCACGTGAATGGTTTGATGCGATCATTTTTGCTGTTATTGCGGCAACAATAATCCGCACCTTCTTTATCGAAGCTTTTACTATACCTACTCCTTCGATGGAGAAAACATTAATGGTTGGCGACTTTCTTTTTGTAAGTAAAATAAGTTACGGGGCTCGAACTCCAATGACGCCACTTTCTGTACCTTTTGTTCATCAAGAGTTACCTATTACAGGTGGAAAAGCGTATTCAGAAGCTATTAAATTTCCTTATTATCGATTACCTGGTTTGGGCTCAGTAAAAAATAATGACATCGTTGTTTTTAATTATCCAATGGAAGATGATCGTCCAATCGACAAACAAACTCATTACATCAAACGATGCATTGGTATTCCGGGTGATACATTACAAGTTATAGATCGGGTTGTTTATGTTAATAGTAAGAAAAACATGCAACCGAAGAAAAGTCAATATGTTTATGATATAAAAACAAATGGTATCGGTTTAAATGAAAAAGTACTACGCAAAAACGATATTAATGATGGTGGCGAAACTTTTAATCAAGGTGAATACCGTTATTGTTTAACTGCTACTTCAGCAAAAGCTTTAAAGGAATTACCAAATGTTACTTCACTTGAAGTATTGAGCCAACCTAAAGGACAATATGCAGATTATATTTATCCTTATGATCCAAAACTTGGCTGGAACATGGACAATTACGGCCCTATTTATATTCCTAAAAAGGGAGTTACTATTTCCTTAAATCAAGATAACATTAGCGTTTATAGAAGGGTGATTAGTAAATATGAGAACAATAAATTAGAAGAACGTGCTGATGGTAAAATTTACATCAATGGCAAGGAAGCAAATTCCTATACTTTTAAGATGGACTATTATTTTATGATGGGAGATAACCGCCACAACTCTGCAGATTCACGTTTTTGGGGATTTGTTCCTGAAGACCATATTGTTGGAAAGGCCGTTTTTATATGGATGTCGTGGGATACAAATGGGACTTTCTTAGGAAAAATTCGTTGGAGTAGATTATTCAATCTTATCCACTGGAATAACGATTAAGATAATTTAATGTCCTTAGTTTTTAAGAAAGAGCAATCTAATAGCCGAGCAATTTTTAGTACAGCATATCTTCCTTCGGTGGAATATTTGATGTTATTAAGCAATCATAGTGAGTTGTTTATCGATCAAAATGAAAAATGGCAAAAGCAAACTGTTAGGAATCGCTGTTTTATTTTATCTCCAAATGGCTTACAAACTTTAGTTATTCCAGTAAAACACAAGCAGGAAAAACCGGTTTTAATACGTGATATTCGAATTAGTTATGAGGAGTCTTGGATTCGTGTTCATAAAGGAGCTATTCTAACAGCCTATAACACTTCGCCTAATTTTGAATATTTAAAGGATGATTTATGGGCCTTTTATGATCGAAAATTTGAGTTTTTAATAGACCTTAATCAAACCATCCTTGAATGGTTATTGAAAAAATTTAAAGTAAGTACGCAATTTAAAAATACAAATGACCCGTTATTAATTGCTGAAAACAAAGACTTTAGATCAATTTCAGATTCTGCCTCTACTCTACCTATTCTATTAAAACCTGATCAGTTTAACACCTATCCACAAGTTTTTGGATATAAACATCCATTTCATCAAAACGTTTCTTCCTTTGATTTACTGTGTAATGGGGGTAAATTGTAAGCAAATTTGATGACTTAAAATCGTTGAAATATTCACTAATCTCAATTTTGCTTAGATTTGCTCCTTCCCAGTCCTATCAGGGATTTCAAAAATTAAAAACAGTTAATTATGTCATTGAAAACTATCAGTGAATTACTTGGAAAAGACTCCGACTCTTTATTAAATCATACTTGCAAAACAATTTCTAAAGAGCATATCCATTTACCTGGAGCTGATTTTGTAGATCGAATCTTTACCCATAGTAACCGTAGTAATCAGGTAATGAAAAGCCTTGCTTCTATTTATAATCATGGTAGGTTAGGCGGAACTGGATATGTAAGTATTCTTCCTGTTGACCAAGGTATCGAACATTCTGCAGGAGCTTCATTTGCTCCAAATCCAATGTTCTTTGATCCAGAAAATATTGTTAAACTAGCTATTGAAGGAGGATGTAATGCTGTTGCTTCTACTTATGGAGTTCTTGCTTCAATATCTCGTAAATATGCTCATAAAATTCCATTCATTGTAAAGATCAATCATAACGAGTTTTTAACTTATCCAAATAAATTTGATCAAATTATGTTTGGAACTGTGGAGGACGCTTGGAAGATGGGCGCTACTGCGGTTGGTGCAACTATCTATTTTGGTTCGGAAGAATCATCTCGTCAAATAGTGGAGGTTGCTGAAGCTTTCGAACATGCTCATGAATTAGGAATGGCTACCATTCTATGGTGCTATACTCGTAATAACGCCTTTAAAAAAGAGGGTGTCGATTACTCTACTTCTGCTGATTTAACAGGACAAGCGAATCACTTAGGAGTAACTATTCAAGCAGATATCATAAAACAAAAATTGCCAACCAATAACGGTGGTTACAATGCTGTTAATTTCGGAAAAACAAGTCCTTTAGTTTATTCTCAATTAACTACAGATCATCCAATCGATCTTACTCGCTACCAAATTGCAAATTGTTATATGGGACGAATGGGATTAATTAATTCAGGTGGTGAAAGTAAAGGTGCGAGTGATTTAGCTGATGCAGTTAGAACAGCGGTTGTAAATAAGCGCGCTGGTGGACATGGATTAATTTCTGGTCGTAAGGCATTCCAAAAACCATTTGCCGAAGGTATTGCAATGCTTAATAGCATTCAAGATGTTTATTTAACTAAGGAAATTACTATTGCATAGTTGTTAATTAAAAAGGGTCTTAATCAAATTATCAACCGAGCTAAAGGATAAAATTCAAATATGAAATTTGAATTTTATCCTTTACTCTAAAGCACTATTATGAGTTGGTTTAATAGAAAAAACACAGGAATTACAACTGAAACTCACGAGAAGAAAGAAACTCCTGAAGGTCTTTGGTATAGATGTCCGTCATGTAAATCGATCCTTCCTTCGAAAGAGCATTCTGACAATAGTTGGGTATGTGTAAAATGTGGATACCACGAGCGAATTGGATCTCAAGAGTATTTCGAAATCATTTTTGATGATAATACTTACGAAGAACTAAATGCAAACTTAACATCGGCTGATCCATTAAATTTTTCAGATACAAAAAAATATAGTGATCGTTTAGTGGATACTCAGGATAAAACAGGTTTAAAGGATGCTATCCGTACTGTAACAGGAACGTGCAACGGCTTTCCACTTACTGTAGCGTGTATGGATTTTAAATTTATTGGTGGATCGATGGGAAGTGTGATGGGTGAAAAAATTGCTCGTGCGATTGATTATAGCATTCAACATAAAACGCCTTTTATGATCATTTCTAAATCTGGTGGAGCACGTATGATGGAAGCAGCCTTTTCATTGATGCAAATGGCTAAGACGTCAGCGAAACTTACTCAACTTTCAGCAGCAAAATTACCTTACATATCGTTTTTAACAGATCCAACAACAGGTGGTGTTACAGCTTCTTTCGCAATGCTTGGCGATTTAAACATTGCAGAACCTGGCGCATTAATCGCCTTCGCTGGACCTCGTGTTGTGAAAGAAACAATAGGAAAAGATTTGCCAAAAGGATTTCAAACTTCCGAATTTGTTTTAGACCATGGTTTCTTAGATTTTATTGTTGTTCGCCAAGAGTTAAAAGCAAAGCTTACGCAAGTATTAGGGTTTGTGAAAAATTAGGTGATTAAGTTTTGAGGTAGTTACAAGAATTAATGTATCACCAAAACCTTTGCACTTGCTTTTGTTGCTGCATCGCTTTGTACTTCTATAAAATACAATCCATTTTTTAAAGCATCGGTATAGTATTGCAATTGTGTTGTGCTACAGTACAACCTACGTTTTTGTACGAGCTCACCTTGCGTGTTATAAATGCCCATCCAACCATCTTTGTTGTTAGGTAAATTATATTTTAACCAAAAATAAGAAGTTGCTGGGTTTGGATAAATATGTATTTCTTTTAATGATAAATTATTATTCTCCTCTATCCCAACTCCCAAACTATCACAAATACTCCCCACAACAGGCCCCAAAAAATAATTTGGAAATGTTGGGCAAGTACTCGCATTGATGGTTGGCAAAACAATAGAATGTTGGCTTACATGGCATGCCATTCCTGAACTATCTGGGTAATCAATAGTATGTAATGTAGGAGTGCCATTGCCAGTTGTAATATAAATTTTACCATCAGGTCGTAAGGCTTGAATTAAAAAATAAGTTGCAAATGGTGGTGAAGGCGCATAAGTCCCATCCCAAATTGCTACAGTATCATAAGCAGCTAAATTTGCCTTATCTAAATCAAATTGATATAAAAAAAGTGTAGAAGATGCATATATTTTTCTTCCATCCGGTGAAAAGGCTAATCCAAATCCTACCATGCTATCATTAATTGCTACATGCCGCGCATTACTAAATAGGCCACTGCATCTATCAAAATCATAAACCTCTAAATCACTATAAGTATCATAACTTGCATAAACACTTCCATCTGGTGAAAAAGAAGCTTGACCAGATGCAATAGTACGTGTTCCGATATATTGATGTGAACTAATTGCAATTCCTGTTGGTGTTAAAAGTAAAATATAGTATCCATTATTATACCTTTCTGGTGCTATAATCCACCAATCTCTGCAATGTATCCTCCATTAAAAACCTCCGACAAATTCCAGGTGTTGGGGTTTCAATTGCTCAAGATTTAATAAACCTAGGTATTTATGAGGTTGAAGATTTAGTTGGAAAAAATCCTGAAAAGCTTTTTAATGATTCAAATCAACTTGTGGGGCAAGTTCAAGATCGATGTTTGCTTTATGTTTTCCGCTGCGCAGTCTATTTTGCAGAGACTCCTGACCATCAAAAAGAGACCGAAATGCTGAAATGGTGGAGCTGGAAAAACAAGACTCATCGTAATGAACTTTAAATCAGCAATTTGCAACAAAAAAATACTTTATACGAAATTGTTAAAAACCTCGTATCCAATGTTGTCGAATCAAAAGTAGGTTTGTATCTTTGCCCTCCTTATATTAGAAATAAAAGAATTAAAATCACCATGCTGTTAACTGCTGAATCGAAAAAAGACATCTTCAAAAAACATGGAACTACCGATACAAATACCGGTAATTCAGAAGCTCAAATTGCTATGTTCTCTGAGCGTATCAATCATTTAACTGATCATTTGAAGGGTCAAAAGAAAGATTATAATACTCAGCGTGCGCTGATTCGTCTTGTAGGTAAACGTAGAAGTTTACTTGATTATCTTCAAAAAACAGAAATTAATCGTTACAGAGCGATCATCGCCGTATTGGGCATTCGTAAATAATTTATTGCCATCAGGCAAATTAGAAAAAGGCAATTGTGAAAATTGCCTTTTTTAGTTTAACCAAATCCGCCGCTTAAGCTGCCAAAGAAAAATGAAACCAAAAGCTATTGTAAAAAGTATCCGTCTTGATGATGGAAGAGAAATCACTATTGAAACAGGTCAACTTGCTAAGCAAGCTGATGGTTCAGTAGTTGTAAGAATGGGTGATTGTATGATCCTCGCTACTGTTGTTGCTAGCCAAGATGCTAAGCCAGGAGTAGATTTCATGCCGCTAACTGTTGATTACCAAGAAAAATTTGCATCTGCAGGCCGTTTCCCGGGAGGTTTCTTCCGCCGTGAAGGTCGTACTACTGATGCTGAAGTATTAATTTGTCGCCTTATTGATCGTGCATTACGTCCAATGTTTCCGGAAGATTTTCATGCCGATACTCAAGTAGTTGTTACCATGATTTCTGCAGATCAAACTGTATCTCCGGATTGTCTTGCAGGTCTTGCGGCTTCTGCTGCATTAGCTGTTTCTGATATCCCTTTTAATGGACCAATCTCTGAGGTACGTGTTGCACGTATTGATGGTAAATTTATCATTAATCCAAATCGTTTAGACCTTGATCGTGCCGACATTGATATGATTGTTGCAGGAACTGCAGCCGACATTACAATGGTTGAAGGTGAAATGAAAGAAGTTTCTGAACAAGAAATGGCGGAAGCTATTAAGATTGCTCATGAAGCTATCAAGGTTCAATGCCAAGCTCAAATTGAACTTGCAGAAATGGTGGGGTCACAAAAGAAACGTGAATACACTCATGAAATGCATGACGAAGAACTTCGTGCTAAAGTTTGGAAAGAGACATTTGATAAAGCATATGCTGTAGCTCGTCAATGTAATCCTGATAAACATGCTCGTAAAGTTTCTTTTAAAGCAGTTTTAGAAGAATTCACTAAGCAATATACTGCTGAAGAATTAGCTCCAAGAATTGGAATGATAAAAACTTATTATCATGATGTAGAAGCGGAAGCTGTTCGCAGCATGGTATTAAAAGAAAGAATCCGTTTAGATGGTCGTGGATTAACGGATATCCGTTCAATATGGTCAGAAATTAATTACCTTCCCTCTGCTCACGGATCAGCTCTTTTTACTCGTGGAGAAACTCAATCATTAACAACTGTAACGTTAGGATCAAAATTAGATCAACAAATCATTGATCAAGCAATGTATGAAGGAACGAATAAATTCCTTTTACATTATAATTTTCCTGGATTCAGTACAGGAGAAGTAAAACCAAATCGCGGACAAAGTCGTCGTGAGGTTGGACATGGTAATCTTGCAATGCGCTCATTAAAGCAAATGATGCCAGGTGATGATTTGAATCCTTATACTATTCGTATCGTTTCTGATATTTTAGAATCCAATGGATCAAGTTCTATGGCAACAGTTTGTGCTGGTAGTATGTCGTTATTTGATGCAGGTGTTAAACTTAAGAGTGCAGTTTCTGGTATCGCGATGGGTTTAATTACTGATGGAAAAGGAAACTTTGCTGTATTAAGTGATATCTTAGGAGATGAAGATCATTTAGGTGATATGGACTTTAAAGTTACTGGTACTTCAAAAGGTATTTGTGCTTGCCAGATGGATCTTAAAGTTGATGGCTTACCATATGAAATACTTATTCAAGCATTAGAACAAGCTAAAGCTGGTCGTTTACATATCCTTGGCGAGATGAATAAAACCATCGATGCTCCACGTGAAGACTACAAAGCACATGCTCCTCGAATTGTAAAACTTCGTATTGCTCGTGAGTTTATCGGTGCAGTAATCGGGCCTGGTGGAAAAATCATACAAGAAATCCAACGTTCTACTGGAGCAATTATCTCTATAGTTGAAGAAGGAAATGAAGGAGTTGTTGAAATTGCATCACCTGATAAAACATCAATTGACAAAGCTTTAACATGGATTAAAGGAATTGTAGCTGAACCAGAAGTTGGTGAAGTTTACGAAGGCAAGGTGAAAACAATTACCACTTTTGGTGCATTTGTTGAGTTTATGCCTGGTAAAGACGGCTTGTTGCATATCTCTGAAATTTCTAATGAAAGACTATCTACTATGGATGGTGTTTTAAAAGAAGGAGAAATGATTCAAGTGAAATTAGTAGAGATTGATAAGAAAACTGGTAAGTATCGCTTGTCACGTAAGGTTTTGCTAACAAATCGTCCAGAACGTGTTGCTCCTGAAGCATAAGTCTTAAGTTAAATATTATTATATCATATTGAAAACCCGCCACTTAGGCGGGTTTTCGCTTTGTATGGCTGAG
>Ga0114969_10004318_pt1 | contig 11260 bp, 6 predicted proteins | sample M_130807_MF_Meta_FD_87316 | JGI IMG/M metagenome (GOLD analysis project Ga0114969, IMG submission 87316) | Freshwater microbial communities from Lake Montjoie, Canada to study carbon cycling - M_130807_MF_MetaG | ecosystem: Environmental > Aquatic > Freshwater > Lake | place: Lake Montjoie...
GGAAAGCGCCCGCTCGCGATCGCATCCGAGAGCAGGTCCTCGCGGACGAGTCGAAAGTTGCTCTCGGGACTCGTCGGCGGGACGAGGCGTTCGTCGGCGAGGAAGATGTGCAACTTCTCCCAGGGAAGATCCAGCGCCGCGAGGTTGTGATAGATCCCGCCGACGCTGCGTCCACCGACAAGTCCGAGGACGGCGTACGGCCGCGTGCGCAGGACCGCTCGAACGTGCTCGGCGAGCCAACCCGCCGCGCGACGGTCGAGATCGGCTCGTGCTCCCGTCCAGGTCTCCATCGTCTCCCCTCGACGGGCCGGATCGCTTCGCGCCGGGCCGGGCGCGCTCAGACCCGCCGGATCCGGCTCGACCCCGCGTCGACCCGGAAGCGGGCCACGTCGACCGCACCGTCCCAGTCCGCCGACCGCACCGCCTTCGGGTCGAGTTGCAGGAACTCCACCTCGACGCCGTTCGAGCGATCGACGGTCATGACCGCGACGCCGTTGGCCATGCTTCGGGCGTAGCGGTTGTGCGGGTTCGAGCTCTGCAGGAGCGTGTCGAACTGGCCGACCAAGCTGCCGAGGCCGAGTGCAGAGAGGGTCGGGCTCGAATCGACCGTCGCCTGGGTGATCTCCTGCACCGATGCGGAGCTGATGCCGGCGACCACGAACTCGGCAGCCATGGGTTCGGCCTGTGCGTCGAAATCCACGTGCAATTCGCCCGCGTAGAAGGCGTGGATGTCGCCCGCGATCGCGAGCAAGTTCTCCACCGAGGAAAGGCTGCGCAGCAGGTCGGTGCGTTCGCTGCGGTAGCCGTCCCACTGGTCGCAGCTGAAGTAGAACTCGGCGCGGAACTGCGCCGGCAGCAGCGGGAAGCCCGAGAGGTCGACCGCCATCTGGGCGAGTTGCACCCCGCTGCCGATGATCTTCCAGGTCGCATCGGAACCGCGGACGCCGTCGGCGAGCCATTGCTTCTGCTCTGCTCCGAGCAGGCTCGGGCGCGCCTTCTCCTCGCGGGCGTCGAAGCCGGACTTCAGGACGAAGTTGCGCGACCCGAGCGAACTATTCGCGGAGAACTTGCCCACCTCGAGATCGATCGGTCCCTCGGGGACCAGGTGGTCGGCGCGGTAGAAACGATCGTCGATCATGAACATCTCGACGTGCTGCCCCCAGCGCAGCCCGCGGTAGATGCGGATGTCGTTCGGGAAGCTCGCGCCCTCCACGTAGGCCACGTCGGCCGGCTGGTTCTCGAACCACGCGCGGTCGGCCGCCTCGCGCTGCGCCGTGGACTTCTCGTCGCCCTGCTTCTCGTCGAAGTGGGTCGTGTGGTCCTGCCAGCAATCGTTTCCGAACTCGTGGTCGTCCCAGATGTTGACGAAGGGAAAGAGCTGGTGGGCGCGCTTGAGCCACTCGTCATTGCGGTACTGGCGGTAAAGCGAGCGGTAGTCGGCGAGCGTCACGGCGGCCCGCCCCGAACCTTGCGCTTCGCCGAGTGCGAGACCGTCGGGCAGCGTGATCGAGCGGCCCTCCCCGGGCGTCTGGAAGTCCTGGTCGCCGTCGGTCTCGTAGACGTAGTCGCCGAGGTGCACGACGAAATCGAGGTCGTCGGCGTGGCGCTCTACGAGCGCGCGCCAGGAGTGGAAGTAGCGCCCGACGAAGTCCTGGCAGGAGGCGAAGGCGAAGCGGACCGGCACGTCCTGTCCCGGTTCGGGTGCCGTGCGGGTGCGCCCGACGGGGGAAGCGACACCGAGTCCGACGAACCGGTACCAGTAGGTCGTGTAGGGCGAGAGGCCGACCGGTTTGATCTTGACGGTGTGGTCGCGGTCCGCATCGGTGGAGGCTTCGCCGCGTGCGACGACCTGCGTGAAGGCCTCGTCGAGCGCGATCTCGTAGCCGATCCGATCGCCCGAGGCCGCGCCTTCTACGCGCGTCCAGAGCACGACGCTCTCCCAGGTGGGATCGCCCGAGGCGATGCCCTGCGGGAAGACCCGGGCGACGTCGGCCGGATCGGTGCTGAGGGGCGCGGCGGAGGAGGTGTCGCCACAACCGGCGAGCGGGACGGCGCTCGTAGCGACGGTCACGGCGGCGAGCCGGAGGAAATCCCGACGATTCATGCGGGGTGTCATGCTCGCCATATGGTGCGAGCCCGCGGGGTCTGGCAAGCGGCTTTCGGGTTTTTCGCGTCGGAGGACGGACGCCCCTGCGGCTCGTTCCCGGTTTTTCCGCCGGGAGAGCCTCTGCTAGCCGGTTCTGCGATGGTAGCCAGCAATGCGTCCGCGGCGGCCGCCGGCAGGCTCCGGGCCGTCGGAGCCGAACTCGGGCGCTGTTTTCTCGAGCGAACCGAGGTGATCGAGGGAGCGCTCGCCGCTCTGGTCGCCCGCCAGCACCTCCTGCTCGTCGGTCCCCCGGGCACCGCCAAGTCGATGCTCGCCGACGAGTTGTGCCGCCGCATCGAGGGCGCCGACTACTTCGCCTGGCTGCTCACCAAGTTCACGACACCTGAGGAGGTCTTCGGGGCGGTGAGCCTGCGCGCTCTCGAACTCGACGAGTACCGACGGGTCACGACCGGCAAGCTGCCGGAGGCGCACGTCGCGTTCCTCGACGAAGTCTTCAAGGCGAGTTCCTCGATCCTGAACGCGCTGCTCACCATCCTGAACGAGCGCCGCTTCCACAACGGTCGGGAGACCCTCACCGTCCCGCTGCTCACGCTCTTCGGCGCGGCGAACGAACTCCCCGAGGAGGAGGAACTCGTCGCGGTCATGGATCGCTTCCTGCTGCGGTTCGTGGTCGACTATCTGGTCGAGGACTGGCGCTTCCTGCGCATGCTCGTCGCGTCGCCCGTCGCGCCGGAGGCGAAGATCTCCCTCGACGACCTGCGCCTCCTCCAGGCACGGGCCGATGCGATCGAGGTGCCCGACGCGGTGCTGCGCTCGATCGCCGAGATCCGCGGTGAATTGCGCCGCCGCGGCCTCACGCCCTCGGACCGTCGATTCCGCCAAGGCGTCGGCCTGCTGCGCGCGCTCGCCCTCGTGCGCGGCCGCGACCGCGTAGGCGACGATGAAATCCTCTTCCTCGAACACGTGCTCTGGCGCGACCCGGCCGAGCGCGGGACCGTGCGCGAGGTCCTGCGCAGCCTCGTCCACGGCTTCGACGAACAGGTGCAGGAAATCCTCTTCCAGGGCCGGGAACTCGGCGAATACGCCGCGCGCGACTGGGACTCGGGCGAAGAGCGGGCGCGCGCGCGCATCGAGGTCGAGACCAAGCTGCGCCAACTGTTGCGCCAGATCGACGACCTCGAGCGTCGCGCCCGCGAGTCGGGCCGCGACCTGCGGCGCGCGTTGGGTGCACGCGAGGAGATCGAGGCCATCCGCAGGGGCCTCGGCGGCGGTGCCGCCTGAGCGGCGGCCCTTGATCGACGGGACGGAACGGGCGGGGCGATCGATGCGGAGCGAGTTCACCGGGGCGCAGACGATCGAGTCGGACTCCTACGACCGCGCGGTGATTGCGCGGCTGCGCGCGGGCTCCGAGGCCTGGCGCCGTCTCGACCTGGAGGGGGCGCGCCTGTTGCCGTTCTTCCCGGCGCTCCTCGACGATCTCTTCTGCGCGCTCTTCAAGCTGAACGTCCTCCCCGCGGCCGGAGCGCCGGCCCCGGGCGCCGAACTCGCCGCGCGCATCGTGCAGGGCGTGCGGGCGAGCGAGGGGTATGCGGCGCTCCGGATGCACACCGTTCTCGACGAGACGGCGGCCGGGCTGGGCGCCGTCTCGATCGGCGAGTCGGTGCTGCGCGCCCTGCGCGAGGAGCGCACGCTCACGAGCGGCGACCTCCTCGATCTGTGGAACCTGCAGCAGAAGGACGAGCGTGCGCGGGAGGCGGAGGAGGCCTCCGAGGTCGCCGACGAACTCGCGCGCGAGGCCGACGAGCGCCGTCCCGGCGAGGAAGCGGACGCGGCGGAGGGCGACCCGGACGAGCCCGCTGCCGCGGCAAGCGCGCGGCGGGGCGGTCGGCCCGCGCGCGCGGCGGCGGTGGCGCGCGGGGCCGCCCGTTCGGCGCGACTGGCGGCGCGCGGGGCCGCCGCCGAGCGCGAGCAGAAGCGCCGACGGGTCGAGGCCTCGCTCGATCGCGTCGCCGGGCACCTCGACCGCAACGTGCGCGCGGCCGCAGCGCAGGCGGCGACCCGCGTCGCCGATCTTCCCGAGGCGCTCGCAGCCTGGGGCCGCGGCCTCGGCGCCGGTGGAGGGCGCGACCCCGGGCAGGCGATCGACCTCGGTCGCCGGCTTGCCGACAACCGCAAGCTGCGCCGTCTCGCCGAGGTCTTCGGCCGCATGCGGGAGAGCGCGCTCGCCGTGCGTCGCAAGGTGTTCGAGCGCGCCGACGAGGAGCTCCACGACGTCCGTCCCGCGACGGGGCTCGACGACATCGCGCGACTGCTCCCGCACGAGCTGCTCGCGCTCGGACACCCGCTCCTGCGCCTCGACTTCCGGCGTCGCCTGCTCGACGGCGGTCTCGCGGCCCATGCGCTTCGCGGCGTCGACTCGCGCGGCCGCGGGCCGCTCGTCATCTGCCTCGACGTGAGTTCGTCGATGGCCGGCGAGAAGGAGACCTGGTCGAAGGCGGTTGCGCTCACCTTCATCGAACTCGCGCGCCGCCGGCGCCGCCGCTGCCACGTCCTGTGCTTCTCCTCGGGCGAGGACGGCCTGCGTCGCTTCGACCTGAACCCCGGCTCCTCCTGGGAGATCTCGCTCGACCGCACGCTGGATCTCGCCGAGCACTTCCCCGGCGGGGGCACGGACTGGGAGCCTCCGCTCGAGGCCGCGATGGAGATCCTCGCGACGCGCGAGATGCGTCGCGGAGACCTCGTCCTCATCACCGACGGAGAGTGCGAGACGAGCCCGGAGTTCCGCACGCGCTTCGCCGCCGAGAAGCGCAAGCGCTCGTTCGCGCTCTACGCGATCCTGATCGATGTCGCCGGGGGCCGCGACGAAACCCTGCGCGCGATCGCCGATCGGATCTCGCGAGTGAGCGACCTGGCGGCGGATGCGGGGCCGCTCTTCGCCGAGCGGCGGGGGCGCGCGGCATGAGCGCGCCACGCGACGCCGGCGGCCCGCTCGCGGGCTTGCGCGTGCTCGACCTGACCGACCTGCGTGGCGCCCTCGGCACGCGCCTGCTCGGCGATCTCGGCGCCGACGTGGTCCGCGTCGAGCCGCCCAGCGGGGCCGCGATCCGCAGGCTCGGCCCGTTCCTCGACGGCCGCCCCGACCCCGCCCGCAGTGCCGCCGACTGGCTCTACGACGCGGGCAAGCGCGGCATCGTCGTCGATCCCGGCGACCCGGCATCGCCCGGTCGCCTGCGCGAACTTGCGCGCCACGCCGACGTGATCTTCGACGCTCGGCCGCCCGACTGGTTCGGCCAGCTCGGCATCGACGCGGCGGACCTGCAGCGCGAGCGGCCCGCGTTGGTGCGGATCGCGATCACCCCCTTCGGGCTGCGCGGGCCCCGAGCGCGCTGGGTGGGTTCGGACCTGGTCTGCGCCGCCGCGGCGGGTATGGTCTTCGTGAACGGCTTCCCCGGGGGTCCACCGATCGCGCCCTTCGGCCTCCAGTCGCATCACGCGACGGGCCTGTTCGCGGCGATCGCTGCGCTACTCGCGCTGCTGCGCCGGGCACGCACCGACACCGGTGGAACCGTCGACGTCTCCGCACACGCGGCGACCGCGGCCGCGGTCGAGCACGTCGGCGGCTTCTACCGGCAGAACGGCGCGGTCGAGACACGGCGCGGCACCCTGCACTGGAGCCGCAGTTTCCGCATCGCGGGCACCCGCGACGGCGATCTCCTGCAATGCATCCTCGGCGACTGGACGACGCTCGTCGAGTGGGTGTCGAGCGAGATCGAGCCAGGCCTTCTGCGCGAGCCGCGCTTCGAGGAAGTGGACGAGCGCAAGGGCGACTGCGAGGCGATCTTCGACGTGCTCGACCGCTGGGCGTCGAGTCGAGGCGCGGAGGAGACCGCGGTCACCGCCCAGGCGATGCGCCTGCCGTTCGCGCGCGTGCGCCGCCCGGGGGAACTCGCGGACGATCCGCAACTCGCCGAGCGCGGCCTCGACATCGTCGCCGGAGCGGGCGCGAACGCGGGCGATCTGCGCCGTCCGGGCCCGCCCTTCCACCTCTCTGAGGGGGCCTGGCGGACCGGGCGTCGACCGCCGCGTGTCGGCGAGCACGACGACGAGGTGCGCCTCGACCCGGCCTGGTCCGGCCCGGTCGCACCGACCGCGTGGGCGTCGGGGGCGGGTGGCCGCGCTGCGGCCCCGGCCCCGGCCCCCGCCCCGGGCATGCCGCCTGCATCCGCCGCGGCGGCGGTGCACCCGACCGGGGGCGCCGTCGTGCCGCGCCCCCTCGAAGGCGTCACCGTACTCGACTTCACCTGGGTGGTTGCCGGCCCGGTAGCGACGCGCATCCTCGCCGACCACGGCGCGCGCGTCATCAAGATCGAGCGCCGCAACGCCGCGAACTTCGGCGACCGTCGCGGCGGGCTCTCCGGCAACCTGAATCGAGGCAAGGAGAGTATCGTCCTCGATCTCGCGAAGCCCGGCGGCCTCGAGGCCGCGCGCCGTCTCGCGGCGTACAGCGACGTCGTGATCGACAACTTCTCCGCGCGCGTCATGGGCAACCTCGGCCTCGACCATGCGAGCCTGCGCGAGAACCATCCCGGCGTGATCTCGGTCGGAATGTCGGGCTTCGGGCGAACCGGTCCGTGGCGCGACAACGTGAGCTACGGGCCGACCCTGCAGGCGCTGGTCGGCTTCCCCTACTTGATGCGCCACGCCGGAGGTCGGCCCGCCGGCTGGGGGTACTCCTGGTCCGACATGGCGGGCGGGATGATGGCAGCCTTCGCGACGCTCGTCGCGCTCGAGCACCGGCGCCGCACCGGGCGCGGGCAGATGGTCGACCTGGGACAGTACGAGACCCTCGTATCCCTGCTCGGGCCGCAGGTGATCGAGGCGCTGCGCGGCGCACCGGTCGACTCGCCCGGCAACGCCTCCCAGGAGGGCCGGGCCGTGCCGCACGGCCTGTTCCACTGTGCCGCGGAGACGCGGTCGGGCGGGCGCCTCGACGACGACCGCTGGATCGCAATCGCGGTACTCGACGACATGGCGTGGCGCGCGCTCGCGACCGTGCTCGCCGAGGATGGCGAGGCCTGGGCGGTGTCGCCGGCGTTGAACAGCCTCGCGGTCCGCCTCGCCGAGACGGCAACGATTGAACGGCGCCTCGGCGCGTGGGTGCGGCCGCGTCGGGCAGCGGACCTCGTCGAGCGCCTCCAGGGGGTCGGGGTACCGGCGGCGGTGGTCGCCGATGGCGAGGATCTTGCGAACGATCCGCAACTCGCCTGGCGCGGCTTCGCCCGCGCACCGCTCGGACCCGACCGCGTCGCCCACGTCGTGGACGGTCTCGCCTTCCACCCCGAGGATCTCGGCAGCGACGTCCGGGCCCCGGGTCCCCTGCTCGGAGAGCACACGGCGGCGGTCCTGACGACGCTCGCTGGTTACACGGACGACGAGGTCGAGGCGCTGCGCGCCGACGGCTCGGTCGACTGAAGGCCACGGTTGAAGATCCTGCCGCCATGGACGATGGAAGGTCCGCAGCGGCGCGCGCACCGGGCGCGCCCGCTTCCGGGGAAGGGGTGATCGATTGAGCACGAAGTCGCGCGGTGCGAGTTACGCGGATTCCGGCGTGGACGTGGCCCGGCTCGAGGGTGGGCTCGGCCGGCTGCTCGGCCGTCTCGCCGCGACGAACGACTATCCCCGGCGCGGCCGCCCGGTCCTGCCCAACGGCTTCTTCGCGAACGTCCTCGACCTGGGCCACGGCCTCGGTCTCGCGATCAGCACCGACGGCGTCGGCACGAAGGTTCTCGTCGCCGACGCGCTCCGGCGCTACGACACGATCGGGATCGACGTGATCGCGATGAACGTGAACGACGTCCTCTGCGTCGGCGCGGAGCCGATCGCCTTGGTGGACTACGTTGCGATCCCGACGGTGGATGCCGATCTCATCGAGCAACTCGCGATCGGGCTCGCCGAGGGAGCCCGGCAGGCGCGCGTCAGCATTCCAGGCGGCGAGATCGCGCAGGTGCGCGAACTGCTGCGGCCGCGCGGCCCCGACGGCCGCGAGGGTTTCGACCTGGTCGCGGCGGCGGTGGGTGTCGTGGCGCTCGACCGCATGGTGCTGGGCCGGTCGATCCGGTCCGGCGACGTCGTCCTCGGACTCGACTCGTCGGGCCTGCACTCCAACGGCCTCACGCTCGCCCGTCGGCTGCTCGCACCCGGCGAAGCGCTCGACCTGCTGGCGGCTCGACCGACCGAACTCGGGGGCGCGAGCGTCGGCGACGAATTGCTGCGGCCGACCCGCATCTACGTCCGCGAGGTGATGGCGCTCGTCGACGCGGGCATCGACGTGCGCGGACTCGCCCACATCACCGGCGACGGCCTGCTGAACCTGCTGCGCGTGGACGCGCCAGGCATCGGGTTCCGGCTCGACTCCCTACCCGAGCCACCGGCGATCTTCCGCCTCGTCGCGTCGCGCGGCGGGATCGACGCGGCGGAGATGTACACGACCTTCAACATGGGGGTCGGATTCTGTGTGGTCCTTCCTGAGGCCGAGGCGACCCGGGCGATCGAACTCGTCGGAGCCGAGGGCACCCGCGCCAGAGTGATCGGTCGGGCGGTCGACGACCCGGATCGACGGATGGTCCTGCCCGGGCCCGGGCTCGCCGGGACCGGCAAGGCATTCCATCCGGTCGACTGAAGGCTGGCGGGCGAGCGGCTCCGCAGGACGCCTGCCGGGATGCGCGACCGCGATTTCCTCGCGTTCGCGTCGGCCGTCGCCATGGCCTACCCGGTAGGCAACCGACCAGGTCAGGCCCAGCGATGCCAGCATCACCCACGCGAACGCCATCCCGACGAACCAGAACACTGTCAGAAACGACGCCCGTTGACCGTCTTTCCTTCCCGGGGCCTTGCGTCGGCGGAGAAATTTCCTTGCCCTTTCAGCGGGTTCGCCTTAGAAGATCGCAACGGCCATGAGCGGAGCCTACACGAGCGCCGAGGGCGGGATTTCGCTCTCCGAGCCGCTCGACCCGACGCAGCAACTCCTCCATGGCTGCATCCGGGGCGAGGCTGCGGCCCGGCAGCGCTTGGTCGAGGAGTACTCCGGCATCGTTTCCTACGGCGTCTCCGTAATTTTCCAGCAGTTCGGCCGTCCATCTAGGAAAGAGGAAATCGAGGACATGAGCCAGGAGGTTTTCCTGGCCCTGTTCGATCAGGACGCCCGCAAGCTCCGCCAGTACCAGGGGCGCAACGGGTGCTCCCTGGCGAGCTGGATCCGACTCGTCGCCAACCGGCTGACGATCGACCGGCTCCGGCGAGAGGGAAGAACGGTCTCCTTGGATGATCCCGGAAATGCAGAGACTTCTATGGTCCGCGAAACCCACCCCGACGCCAGGCCGGGGCCCGAACCGCTGGTCGAGGAGGCCATGCGTGCGGCGAGGGTGCGCGCGATGATCGAGGACCTGCCCCCCAAGGACCAGTTGTTCGTGCGCCTGTTCTACTTCAAGGGCCTACCCATCGAGGAAGTCGCGCAGACGCTCGGGATCACGACGAACGCCGCCTACGTCCGCAAGATGCGGCTGCACGACAAGTTGCGCCGGATCGCCGGCGATCGCTTCGGAGGCGACGTCTGATGCGCCTGCTGCGGACGGGCAAGAACGACGTCCCGCGCGAGGAGGAGATCCGCTCCCTCGTGCGCCTCGCCATGGGCGCCGCTCCCCGCGGCGAGTACGGCGATCATCCGACCGAGTACGCCCTCGCGAGCTACCTCGAAGGCTCGCTCGCCGCAGGTGCGGAGGAAGTCTTCGAGCGCCATGTCGCGGCCTGCGAAAGCTGCGCCGACGAACTCGTCCTCGCTCGCCGCACCGGCGTCGAACCCGAGCCCGAGAGGACGGCCTGGGCTTGGCGCATCGCGGCCTCCCTAGCGATCGTCCTCGGCGGTCTCGTTGCCGCCCTGCTCGCGACCCGCGCGGTGAGTGGCCGGGTCGAGGCGCGCATGGCGTCCGCCCTGCGGGACCTGCTCGGAAACAAGGCAAGCGTCGGGAGCGTGGCGCTCGCGCTGCGCGGTGGCCCGGGTGTGGACGTGGCCGGCCTCGCCGTGGCTGACCCGACGGGCGGTCCTCCGATGATCACGGTGCCGACCGCGCGCTGGACGGTCGACCTCGCGGCGCTGACCCGCGGCGACGTCACCGGTGCACTTCGGCTGCAGGACCCGACGATCAACATCGTGCGCGACTCCGGCGGCCACCTGAACGTCGACGGCGTGCTGCCGACATCCCGCAGCAGCGACGATCTCTTCGCCAGAGCGCGGCGCAAGGCGGTCGATCGTGTCGAGGTCGTGAACGGCACGGTTCGTCTGACGGATCGCTACGGCGGCGACTCCCGCGAGGTGCGGATGGCCGCAGTGGACGCTCAGCTCAGCGACATCTCCAAGCCAGGACCCACGCATGTCGTCGTGCACGGCGGGCTCGAGTCGACCCGCCACAACGCCGCCTTCGAGGGCGAGGTCGGGCCGTGGGGCCAGGGGCAGAAACCCGCCTACCGGTTCTCGCACGTCGCGCTCGACGGCGTCACGCTGCGCAATCTCCCGGTCGGACGGACGGTGCGTGGCGGGCTCTCCTTCGACGGCAGCCTAGCCGGCGCCGGCGACTCCTGGGCCGAGATCGCAGGTGGTGCGCAGGGGCGCGGCGAGCTTCTGGTCGCGGCGGGGTCGATCGCCGGCCACAATCTGGTTCGCGACGTCGTCGGTCCGCTGCTCGGATCCGAGGGCGTAGCTGCGGCACCCGCCGGACTCGCGGCCCTGCTCGCGGCGAACGACACCTCCTTCGATCGTATCGGCGGCCAGGTGGCCCTCGCCGACTCGCGTCTCTCCAGCCCGGCCCTCGAAGCGGTCGCCGGCGACTTCGGGGCTTCCGGGCGCGCGGCGGTCTCGGGCAACGGCGAAGTGGACTTCGCGGGCGAGCTACACGTAGCCCCCGGAGCGGCGCATGAACTGGTCGCCCTCCTGCCGGGTGGTGCGAGCCTGGTCGGCGACGACGGCAGCCTCTCGATCCCATTCTCGGTGCACGGTACCTGGCCCGCGGTCCGAGTGACCGTGGACGTGGAAAAGTTCGCCCGGCGCACGCTCCTGCATCGCGGCTTTGCCGCGCTGCTACTGACTCCGTTCGCCGATCC
>Ga0114969_10004320_pt1 | contig 11258 bp, 14 predicted proteins | sample M_130807_MF_Meta_FD_87316 | JGI IMG/M metagenome (GOLD analysis project Ga0114969, IMG submission 87316) | Freshwater microbial communities from Lake Montjoie, Canada to study carbon cycling - M_130807_MF_MetaG | ecosystem: Environmental > Aquatic > Freshwater > Lake | place: Lake Montjoie...
CCTGACTTTTGGGATCTAACTTACACCGGAAAAGGGGCGGACACCAATGGCGACCCGCTTAGACCTACCTATGATTCCTTGCAGTTTTACACCGGCTCCGGGTTTTCCCGCTTCGCGGTGGTTGATGGCAATCTGAGGGCGCTCGTTCGCCCCCCGAGACTCAACTCTATGGGGCAGACCACGTATGTCGGGCCGGAATCCGTTGCGGTGAATTTCGCACCGCGCCGTGAGTTTGACATTTCAGTAATGAGTCACGCCGGCCTGACCGTGAAGGTGATGGCGGGCACATGGATGGGGATCAAGCAGGCAGGAGCAACCTCCGGCGGCACGCGCGACGCATATCACACGCTCACCGTCGCGAACGGCGACAAGATTTACGTGAGGTATGCCCTCAACACACACGCGGTCACAGTGCTGGCGGGCGCGACTGTGCCTTCCAACGATCAATACACCGGAGTGACCTATCGGCAACTAGCTACCGTGACCGTCGCCGCCGGGCTCATTTCCATTTCGCAAACGCTATGGGGGCCGCTTGAGTACCTCATCCGCTTCGACGACCGCCGCGAGTTTGACGTGGAGCCTTACCTCGGCGGCGCGTCCTACGTGTCGGTCAAATGCGGGACATGGATGGGCATCAGAAAAACAGCCGGAACCACCGACGCGCTCACTCGGTCTGAGTATTTCGGTGTTCCGGTGGCAAACGGGGACACTGTTTATGTCGAACTCAATGCCGGTGTTCTGTCTTACCATGCCGCAGCAACGGTGCCATCCGACGCGCCGGAGCTTGACAAGTATTACACGTCGCTCGCTACCGTGACGGTTACGGCTGGCGTTGTTTCCGTGTCGCAATACCGATGGGGGCCGCTGGAGTATTTGCAGCGTTACAACACCACGTACGCGCTGGACGATTCTTCTTCCTCGACCGCGCACACGGATTATTGGGCGAACTACAAGCCCTACAATGCGTCTGGCGTGCTGCGAACCGGCTACAACGCTGTCACTTGGACTGGTCCCAGATACTCTCAGTCAACGGTAGGCACGATCACGATCAGCGGCACAACGCTTCACATCATCGAAACGAAGGTCTTCGACCGAACGAAGACGACGGACAGCAACGGCGGAACATCCGCCATCAGTGCCGAGTTCCCGAAGACGACGTGGACGTGGCTTTCCGACACGGCTATCTGAGTGATTCCGCCCGCCCCGCGACGAAGCCGAAACGTCTTGCACCGAACCGCGCCCTGTGACAAAACGGCGTCGTGTCACCGGACGACCTCAGATCATTGACCGCGAAGGGCTACGTGCGCGGGGAGGGCGGCGTGTGGAGCAGACCGGATTCCGAGCGGCGACCGGGCGCAGTAGCAGTGTCCGAAGTCGAAAAGCTGGCGAAGGCGTGCGGCCCGAAGGTGAGCCCGCTCGTGCGGAAGTTCGAGGAAATCTGGCGGCGGCTGCAAGGCCCGCACCTGACGCCCGAGCACCGATTCATGAAGGAGCGGAAGTTTCGCTTCGACTTCGCGCATCTGGTCACGCAGGTGGCCGTGGAACTGGAGGGAGGCATCCACTCTGGCGGACGGCACACGCGCGCGAGCGGCTTCAAGAAGGACTGCGAGAAGTACAACTTCGCCGCGCGCGACGGCTGGATCCTGTTCCGGCTCTGCACCGGCATGGTCACGGACGCGAACGTGATCCCGATCATCGCGGTCATCCGCCGCAAACTTTCCGAATCATGAACAAACCATCCAAGATCAAGATCAACGTCTCGAAAATCCTGAAGGAGCACCTTTTCAAAGGACAGAAGGGCACCTACCTCGACTGCGCCATCTGGCCCAACAAGAACGGCACGGGCGAATACGGCGACACGCACTACATCACGCAGGAGATCTCCAAGGAGGCGCGCGACCGCGGCGAGAGGGGCGCGATCATCGGGAGCCTCACATGGAATGACGAACCGAAAGCCGCGCCCGCCCCGAGGCAGCCGCAGCGTCCGGCGCCGCCCGCCGATCCCGATGCGCGGGGTGATGATGTGCCGTTCTAAACGTACACCTCCGCGAACCGATCCAGTTCCGGCAGCATCTCCGCCGGCACGAGCGCGCGCAGCTTTTTGTTGCGAAGGATCGCGCCGACGACCGGCGTGGCGGCCTCGATGTCCGCCTTCAGTTCGGATTGCTCGTCCTTGAGCGCGGCGATCTCCGCCTCGCCGAATTGAACGTCCGACAGCAACCGCTTCTTCTCCGTAGCAGTGTAGTCGGCGCGCGACTTGCCGGCCCGCTTCTGCTTTTTCTGGTTCAGGCGCGCGGTCATCTTCGCCGGATCCCGGTAGAACGACGGGAACTGCTCGGGCGGGTAGCTGCGGCGCATCACCTGATGTAGTTCCCCGCCAGCCTCGGTGCAGATTTCGCGCCGATGCTTCTTCCAGATGCTCCGCTGTCCCGTCTCGCTCATGCCGTCGAAAACGCGCGCGGCCTTCATCGTCACGGACCCGGCATCCATCGCGGTCACTATCTCCGGCACGTATTTCCGAACGGCGAGCCAGTTCGTGATGCTGTCCGCGTCCACACCGAGAAACTGCGCGAGCGCGGCGTTGCTGAGTCCCATCATCTCGCGCAGCTTCACGATCAACTCCGCGCGCTGGCTCGGGAGAAGGTCTTGCTGGTGCTCGTGCAGGATGAAGCGCAGGCGGCGCACAAACACGTCCGGTGCCATGCCGTCGGGCACGCCAGCCACGACCACGGGCACCTTCGGGATTCCGAGCGACGACGCGATGGCGAGCCGCCTGGAACCGCGCACGAGGCGGAACATATCACCATCCGCGATCACGACGAGCGGTTGCTGAATGCCTCCGGCGCGGATCGACTTCGCGAGCACGTCGTCGTCCACCTTGCTGGACTTGTCGCGCAGCGCCTCGGGCGGAACGATGATTTGCGCGGCGGGGATTTGCAGGATCGGGGTGTTCATGGCTGGAATTTGGTGAGATTGACGCCTTCTTTTTTGGCGGCGGTTCGGAATGCGGGTTTTTCGAGCAGGGTTCGGATGTTCGCCGGGCCGAGCGCGTGGTGCAGTCGCAGCACCTTCAGCCTCGCCTCCAGCTTCTTTTTCCCGTCGCGCGCTGTGCTCAGGGCGGCCACGAGACCGGCTTTCGTCCACGAGTCGCCCGCGGGCATCGCCTGGCGCGCAGCCTTCGCCACGTCGCGCACACGCTCACCCTTCTCGGCGGCAAGCTCGATCACGATTCGCTGCCCTTCCTTCGGCACGGTCGCCAGCACCTCGGCGTCGTTGATCGGCAGCGCCATGATCTCGTCCTTCGCGTCATTCGCCGAGTGCGCCACGACCCGGTGATACTTCGCGGCGAGGCGGGCGGAAATGTGCAGGCGCTTCGCGACATCCTCGATGCTCGCGCCGTCGTTCACCTCGTCGCGGACGATGCGCCCCTTTTCCGCCCACGCCATCGGGCGGCGGATCATGTTCTCCGCGAGGAACTGCCCGGCAACCTCGGCGTCGGTCGCGGTCTTCACGATCGCCGGGATCGTTTTCCAGCCGAGATCGCGCGCCGCCTCCACGCGGCCCTCGCCATAGATCAGCTCGAACCGAATCTTGCCCTCGGGCTTCTTCAGCTCACGGACGCCGACGGGAACCTGCAATCCGATCTCGGGATCGGCCATCGAGTCGCGGAGCTGCTGCCAGCCTTCTTTTTCGCGTGCGCGTGAGAGGAGGACGCGGATCGCGTCGAGCGGGATTTGCTGTGCTTTCATGGAACTTTTGGAACTTTTTGCGTTCTGTTTTTGGGTTTTACCTATGAGAAACAAGTACCGACGGAGGGGCTCGAACCCGCCAAATACACATAGGCGGCGCAGGTGTGCATACAGTTGTGCGTGGAAGTGTGTATTTTAGAGGCTTCCGGGGTGGTGCGGGATGGAACTTTTGGAACTTTCACGACACGAAGGCGGCGATGTTGGACGGGGTGGACTGCGGGCGGACTGCGAACCACTCGGCGGCTTCCTCGTCATGCTTCAGATCGAGGTAGTGTTTGAAGATCATCGCGGGCGAATTGCCCATTTCCAGCGCAAGGGCGGCCATGTCCTTGATCACGGAGAGCCGGTGCGATGCGTAGGAATGTCGCAGGGCGTCGTTGCGCCAGTCGAGGTCGGCGCGCTTCAGCCATAGCACCTTGAGCTTGTCGCCGGTGCCTGATGGGGCGACAGGGCCGGACGCGCGGCGATACGGCGCCAGCCACGCGACCAGCGCGGGGAGAATCGGCACGAAGCGGCGGCGCCGGTCCTTCGCGACGGCCGCGGGAACGTCGATCTTGCCCTTCGCCCACAGGATGTTCTCCCATTTCAGACCGGGCTTCCATCCGCCCCCTCGCGGATCCGGCACGACCTCCTGCGGGCGCAGTCCGGCGAAAGCACCGAGGGCGATGGGCGCAACCCACTCGGGCGAAATTTCCGTGACGGCATCGAGCAGCCGGCGAAGCTCGTCGGGCGTGTAGGTTTCGACCTTGGGTGTGACCTTGCGGCGTTCCATGCGCTCGACCGGCGTGAGTTCCGCGGGCAGCAATCCGTCGCGGCGGGCGAAATGATGCAGTGCGACGATGGCGGCGCGCATGTTGTTCCAGCGGCGCGGCCCGATCCGGCGACTGTCCAGCCATCGCTCCACGTCCCGGCGTTGAAGGTCGGACAGCGAACCGCTGAACGCGCGGGCGAACGGCTCCAGCACGCCGGAAAGCTCGCGCAGCGTGGCTGGTGTCACTCCCTTGTTCCGTTTGGCGGACAGGAAAGACGGCACGATCTCGGCGATGAGCGCAACCCGCTTTTTCTCCGAGCGCCAGCGCAGGAACTCCGCGTATTCGTCCTCGTCGAAGCATTGCACCTGGCCTGCTGCTGCCGCGGCGAGCATTTCCTTGGCGCGAGCCTCTGCGTCGGCGGGATTGTTCAGCCTCACCTTAGCCCGCTCGCCGCCCCTCGGCTGGAAATCGAAGCCGTATCGTCCGTCCGCGTATCGGCGAACGTCGAGGCGCATGGAGCCGACGCGGATCGTCTTGGTGTGCGGTGCCGCCTTCATTTCTTACGATCGGCTTTCGTCCTGATCAGCCACTCGGCGGCCTCTGCCTTGGTGAGATTTTCGCCGCGTTCGAGCGCGACGATCGCCGCCTTCTCGATGGCCTGACTGATGCTCGTGCCTTCCTTTTCCGCTACGCCTGCGTAGTATGCCCACGCGCTGTCTGAGAGCGTGATGTTTTTGGGTTTCCTCCTGCGGTTTGGCTTCACCGGCTTTTTTGGTTTCATGGCGTAAATGTATGCACACTTGAGAGGCGCGCAAACGATTTGCGGGGTTTTTTGTGCCGGTCAGAAGACAGAGTTTTCCTATGTCGCCTAGTGTTTTTTGACGCCATGAATCAAAAAAACACCAGCAAGTGTGCATACACTTCGCAGCGGAGCGCGTGAAAAGAAGCGGTTTCTCGGTTTTTTTCTTGTGCCGTATTTGTGCATACATATCGTGTGCATACCAAACGAACCCCACATGACGAACACCAAGCGCAAACCCCAGAAACCAGCCACCAAGACGAAACGCAGCAACCGGCACACGATCATGTTCAATGACGAGCTGTTCGCGGTGTGCTCGAAGTGGGCGGATGGAACGAACGACAAGACGGTGAGCGGCCTCCTTGAGCGGCTGGCGAGGCAGGCTGTCGCCCGCAACGCTCCGGCCATCCGCAAGCGCGGCCACAAAATTCCGTCGTCGGTTTTCGACCGGGAGTAACTGGCATGACCACCTCCCCCGTCTGGAGGCAGTTCAAGGACTGCAAGACCATCGCTGACGCAGTGCGCGTCTCACACGCAATTTTTCAGTCCGTGGCGGATGACGGATTCTTCCGCGGCGAACCGCTCGCCACTGCGCCGCGCCCGATCCGGCGCGTCGATGACTTGAAGGGGTGGAAGAAGAAGGTGCTGAAATGGACGCGCACGCTGCCCGCCGCCCTCCTCGCTCACTTCAAGCAAATCCACACACTCACCAAATGAACCCGCTATCACCACTCTGGAACCGCGCCCGAATCGCCATCGCCCTTGGAGCGGTTCTCGCCATCGTCGTCGCAACTCAAATTCTCGCGAACCGTAAATGACTCTCGCCGACGCCGAAATCAAAACCGGACTCCAAGGCCGCGAAGTGCCCCGGATCGACCGGGAGAAATCCAGCATGGGGCCGTCGCAGGCCGACCACTTCAACTCCGTCGGCGATCCGCACCGCTGCCAGCTTTGCAAGCGGCATCTGGAGAAGGGCGTCGTGACGCTCAAAGACAACGACGGCAAGTATTACACGGCATGGTGGCAGGATCATATCTATCACCCCGTCGGCTACGGCCCGACGTTCGCCGACGACTGCGAAATGGCGCTCAAGTAACTTTCAACAACTAACCACACAACCACATGTCAGACCAACAACTCGCAGTTACCCCGCAACGCAAAGCCTCAACCGAACTCGCATCGTTTCTCGGCATGGAAGCCTCGATGATGATGGATGTCATCGCGGCGCAATGCTTCAAAGGCGGCTCCCCGACCAACGTGCAGCTCGCGGCATTCATCTCAATCGCCGCTGAAATGCGCGTGAACCCGATGCTGCCGGGGATGCTCTACGCCTACCCGATCCAAGGCGGCGGCATCGTCCCGATGATGGGGCCGGATGGCGTTTACAAGAAGCTCACCGAGCATCCCGAAGTGGACTCGTGGGATACGACCGTGTTCCCCGAGGACCCGACGATTCCGCCGACGCACGCGATCTCGCGCATCTATCGCAAGGGGCGCACCAACCCGATCACCTACACCGCCTCCCTGAGCGAATGGAAGGTGGACAGCAATCCAAACTGGAAGACCCGCCCGCGCCACATGCTCGGCATCCGCGCGCTCAAGCAGTGCGCAAGGCAGATCATCCACGGCCTGCCTCACGACGAGGACGACCGCGTGATCATGCGCGAAGTTACCGCGACGGAAATCCCGCGCGCCCAACTCACCGACACGCGCGCAGTCGAGGCAGAAGTGATCCCGCCGAACAAGAAGCCCGATCCGCGCCCGAAGGCAGAGAAGTTGAAGGTGAAGCCCGATCCCGCTCCCGAAAAGACGCCGGCACCCGCGAGCGATCCCGCTCCCGCTGACGAGACTCCCCACGGAAAGCTGCGCGCGATGCTCACGGAAGGCGGATGGACCGAGGACGAATGTGTGAAACTCGCGATCTCGGTGTTCCCGGCTCTCAAGCACATCAAGACCGTGGACGAGATCCCGGCTTCGAGGATCGCTGACATCATTGAGGACTGGGCCACCGCCGAGGGCGCGATGAAGACAATCAGGGGGTAGCCATGCCCGAAGGCAAAAAGATCACCACGCTGGAGCAACTCGCCGCGGCGAGCGCGGCGAAGAAGGCGATTGTCACACGCGCTCAGTTCTTCACCAACCGGCACATGCCGGCGGCATTCATCCTCAATATGTCCGGCAGCGTGCTCCACTGCATGATGAGGCAAGGAATGTTCATCTACACCCCGAAAAAATCCGAACCATGATCCGATCCTCTACTTCACCTTCCAATTTGCACAGGCGCGTGCGCTGCCCTGGCTCGCACGCGGCTGAATTGGGCCTGCCCGAGCAGAACAGCGAATACGCAGAGGAAGGCACCCGCCTGCACGCGGGGCTTGATCCTCAGTTCTTCGCCACGACGGACTACGCCGACAAGGAACTGGAATTGATCGCCTCCACGAAGGAAATCTTCGCCGAGGTCATCGAGCGCACGGTCGCTGCGATGGCTATTCCGCCGGATGCACCGTTCACGGAGGGCTACGAGCGCGAGCTTCGCGTGCGGAGCAAGCTGCGCACGGTGATGGTCGGCCATTGCGACCATTGGCGCTACTACCCCGATCAGAAGGTGCTGGTGATCACGGACGCCAAGTTCGGCTTCATCGAAGTCACGCCCGCCCCGCTCAACCTTCAACTGCGCGCCTACGCGGTGATGGGCTCGCAGGAGTGGGATGTTGAGCACGCCGTTGTTGCCATCGCGCAGCCTCGCGCCGGCATGATCGACGACGCCGAGAAACTGACGATCGCGCAGTATGACCGCGCCGACCTCGACCTGGCTCACGCGCAGATTCTTGAATGGGAGTGCGAATGGTTGAAGCCGTTCGCGCCGCGCGTGCCTTCTGAGGATGCGTGCAGGTATTGCAAGGCCAAGCTGCTCTGCAATCAGTACGCCGAGCGGATGGGATCGCTGAAGGGTGATGTCGTCGCCGGGATTGCCGATCTGCCGGAGGATCGGTTTGCCATGCTTTTCGAGGCGCTGAAAATCGCAGCGAAGGCCGACACGCAAAAAGCAATCTTGGCCGAGGCCCGAGTGCGCGTCGCCGAGGGGCGGCTACCCGGCTACCGACTCAAGCCGAACGCAGCGCGACGGTCGATCACCGACAACGCGAAGGCGTCGGCGATCCTTCGGGACGGGCTTGCGTTCACCCAGGATGAGATCGCGGAAGCGAGTTCGCTTTCACTCGGCGAGGCCGTGACCGTGCTTCGCCGCAAGGTGAAGTTCAAAAACGAGGCCGAGGCGACCAAGTGCCTGCGCGACGCGCTGGCGACTGTGATCGAACTCAAAACGCCGGAACCGAGCGTGGTTCCGGTTTCATCGCATGACGTTGCGAGGACTGTATGATCGCGCTGGTTCTGGAGCTGTCGGAAATCTTGGAGCGGAGACTGACCGAAGCTGGCGATCCGGGAGCAGATAGGTTCGAGGCCGGCTACCGGGGAAGTCTCCGACTCCGCCCAAAGCGGCGCTGTTGAACGAAAGGAACAAAAGCCATGATCTGTCCAAAGCGCTTCGAGAAAAAAAGAGACTGCGAATGCGCGCTGCCCAATAACCTCGTGCCCGAACCCGCGCGTCCAGACAAGGCGGTGTTCGCGAGCACTGTCTGGGTAGCTGCACTGGCGACAGAACTCCGAGCGGAGAGTGAAAGGATGCACGTCGCAGGAATGCAATGCACGGGTGAATACCACTTCGCCGCGTCCGTAGTCTTGGCGTCCTTGGCGAAGGCCATCGAGCGGACGATGGAAAGTGCAGCTAGCGAAAAAGCTCAACTGCGCGCCGAGACAGGCGCGGGAAAGGAACATGCGAAATGAAAACTGAAAAACTCACGCTGACAGCCAAATGGCGCGTCAGTTTGCAGCGCCTGGTTAGTCGCTTTCTGGCTTGGGTTTGCCGGAGGGTCGGACACTCGTTTTCTGCCGTTGACTTACTGATGTTCAAGATCGAGTCCGAGGGCCGATGCTACTGGCGAAACTTGGACACTGGCGAAATGCGTCCCTATGACCGCCAGCCGGAGATAACGTGTCGGCGGTGTGGGGTCCGCTTGGTGGGGAAAGCGACTAACGAAAAGCTCACGGGCAGCACCGGGAGCGCGCAACCTGAAACACCCAAACCATGAACCCAACACCGCAACCGTCCGAAACTGAACGCCAGAGTGCTGCCCCGTGCAGCGTCTGGTTATGGCGCTTAACCATGCTCGCGATTTGCGCTTTCAATGCGTATTCTTCGACGCGCGGAGACTCGCTTGCCGCCATGAATGGAGTCGGCGGCTGGATAGCAGCTTTCTGCTTTTTCATGGGCTCCAGCACGAAGCGCCCTAACGCTCCGCATGAGCTACCGCCGCCAAAAACGCTATGAATGCAACTGAGACGCCATCGGCGGTTAGCTCCATGCGGTTGTTGGGCGACGGTCAATTGTGCGATGACTGTGGTGGTCGCATCGGGTCAACGTGCGGATGCCCAATCGCCACAACATCCGAATATCTGTTCCAAGGCATCCCAGCGCTCCGCGACCATTGGGCAACCATAAGCCGCGGAACTGTTGAGAAGATGACCGCCGAAAAGCGGGACTACGAAAATGAAACAGGACTCGCGTGGCGCGGATACCGGCTGCTGAAGACCGTGACGACGTATCACACCTGCGGCGAGTCGCCCAACGATGAAGCTCAAGCGCCGCACTCGGGAGCGAGCAAGTGAGCACACAAATCTATGAACACACCAACACCATCCGAAACTGACCGCCAAAGTGCGGTCACTTGCAGCGCCTTGTTAGAGAGCTTGGCGAAAATCTCCGAGCGGGCCGCTGAAGCCTGCCGCGAATCCGCGATCAAGGTTCCAGCCCACGTAGATCAATTCTGGATCGCTGGTATCGTGCTGAACGGAATCACAACCCAACTCCGGGCGGAGATAGAAAAGCTCTCTAACGCTCGGATCAGCGACGAGCCGCCGCGCCAATGACTTTATGAGCACGAAAACTGACAACGCGGCGGATCGTTCGCTACATCCGATTGTTCGGCGAGGTTGGCGCGGATTCCTTTGTGACTGCGGCAAGACGTGGAAGCTGCCCACACGCGACCACACAAGCCCGAGCGTGGAGACGTGCCCGGTCGAAGATTGCGGACTCGACACGCAGCCCATCGCGGCATGGCCTGACGAATCTCTAGCCGTGGACAAATGGGGAAACCTCGTGAACGCGCCCGCTGCTGGGGAGTATTCGCAGATCGGTGAGCACAGCAACACGCCGGAGCCGCGCCCATGAGCACGACACCTGACCTACTCACTCCGCGCGGCAGCACACCAACAGGCGTGTTTGCTGATGCGGCTGGTTCCCCGACTCCCGTGCAAATCACCACAGGCGCAGGATCGGAACTGCCTCTTGGGGTGGGGGGTGCTTTTCCTCCTGTTCTCGACGCTTGCTGCGGCAGTCGCGGCTTCTGGTTCGATAAGCAAGACGGTCGCGCGCTGTTCGTGGATGTGCGGCGGGAGAGTGTGAAGGTGGACGACCGCCAGCGCAAAGACGGCAGCAAGTGGGGAGGATGGACAATCCATGTGAATCCCGACGTGCAAGCGGACTTCGCAGACCTCCCGTTCCCGGCTGGAACTTTCGCGCTCGTCGTGTTCGACCCGCCGCATCGGACATCATTGAGCGGGGCCGTGATGGCGGCGCAATACGGTGGTCTGACTGGCGACTGGCGCGAGATGCTGCGGCGTGGGTTTGCTGAGTGCTTCCGCGTGCTCCGCCCCGAAGGGACGCTCATCTTCAAATGGAACGACAAGGACGTGCTCGTGCGCGAGATTCTGGCGCTCACTGATGCGAAGCCTCTCTTTGGGCACAAGAGCGGAAAGCAAAACCAAACGCACTGGATTGCTTTTCTGAAGGGCGGCGGGGGTGGCTCGGAAACCTCCCATCGGCACTCTGAGTCGGGGAAC
>Ga0114969_10004321_pt1 | contig 11257 bp, 7 predicted proteins | sample M_130807_MF_Meta_FD_87316 | JGI IMG/M metagenome (GOLD analysis project Ga0114969, IMG submission 87316) | Freshwater microbial communities from Lake Montjoie, Canada to study carbon cycling - M_130807_MF_MetaG | ecosystem: Environmental > Aquatic > Freshwater > Lake | place: Lake Montjoie...
CCATGGCTTTCTCGATTTATCGTCACCTTCTGCGGCCGGTCTTTTTCCGGATGGATCCCGAGTGCGTGCATCACATGGCAATGGATGCGATGCAGTACACAAGCCGACTGCTCGGCCGGATTGTTCCGGAGCACGATCCGCGTCTGGCGCGGCAGGTGTTCGGCGTGCGCTTTCCGAATCCGGTGGGGCTCGCAGCCGGGTTCGATAAAAACGCGGTGGCGCTGGCGGCGTGGCAGGCGATGGGGTTCGGCTTCGCGGAGGTGGGGACGATCACGGCGCGTGCGCAGCCCGGGAACCCGAAGCCGCGCATTTTCCGAGTTCCTGAGATCGAGGGGCTGATCAACCGGCTGGGGTTCAACAACGACGGCGCGGATGCAGTCGCGGAGCGGTTGCGGCGGTTGGAGGCGGCTCGGCTCTGGCCGCGGATTCCTGTGGGGATCAACCTTGGGAAGTCGAAGGTGACTCCGTTGAACGAGGCGACGGGCGACTACCTGCTTTCCTTTGAGAGGCTGCGGCGGTTCGGGGATTACTTCGTGCTGAACGTGAGTTCGCCGAACACGCCCGGATTGCGGACGCTGCAGGGCCGGGAGGCGCTCGACGAGTTGATGGGCGCCGTTCAAGAGCGCAATACGGACAGACATCCTTTGCTCGTGAAAATCGCGCCGGATCTGGAATCGGGGGCGATTGAAGAAATCATCGCCTTGGCCGAGGGCCACAAGCTGGCGGGCATCATTGCGACGAACACCACGCTCGATCATTCGCCGGTGCCCGCGGGCCGCGATGAGCAGGGCGGCCTGAGCGGGAGTCCTCTGCGCAAGCGGGCGACGGAGGTGGTGCGTTTTATCACGAAGCGCACGAGCCTTCCCGTGGTGGCGGTCGGCGGCATCTTTAGCGCGGACGATGCGTTGGAGAAGTTGGATGCGGGCGCAGCGCTGATCCAGATCTACACAGGGCTGATCTACCAGGGACCGGGTCTGGTGCGGCGGATCTGTGATGCGATTGTGAACCGGCTGGCCTGAGTGCGGGCGGGGGGCGCGTGCTTTACCTTCCGGGCGATCGAACTTAAATAAGGGGGATGTCAGCAGCTCTACAGGACGTGCAGCGGGAGCGGGTCGTCGAGCGGGTGCTCGAGGGCGGACGCATTGGCGCGGAGGACGCGGCGGTGCTGTACCGTCTGCCGTTGAGCGAGCTGGGGGCGCTGGCGGACTGGCGGCGGCGGGCGGCACAGGCGGGTGCGCACGGGGGGCGCGGGAACGAGGTGGTCACGTACATCGTGGACCGGAACGTGAACTACACCAATGTCTGCAACGTGTACTGCAAGTTCTGCGCGTTCTACCGGACGGAACGGGATGCCGACCATTACGTGCTCAGCCGCGAGGAACTGGATCAGAAGCTGGACGAGCTGACGGCGATCGGCGGTGTGCAGGTGCTGCTGCAAGGCGGGCATCATCCCGGACTGGGGATCGATTTTTACCTGGAGATGCTGGCGCACATCCGCGCGAAGTATCCGCACATCAACGTCCACGGGTTCAGCCCGCCGGAGTTCAACCATTTTGCGGAGGTGTTCGGGATGTCGCTGCGCGAGGTGATCGAGCGCTTCAAGGAGGCGGGGCTCGGGTCGATCCCGGGTGGTGGCGGTGAGATCCTCGTGGATCGTGTGCGCAACCGGATCGCGCCGTTGAAGTGCGACAGCGACCATTGGTTGAAGGTGATGGAGATCGCGCATGAGCTGGGGTTGAAGTCGAGTGCGACGATGATGTTCGGCCACGTGGAGACCCTGGAGGAACGCATCGAGCATCTGGAGCGACTCCGCGTGCAGCAGGATGCGACGGGCGGTTTCAGCGCGTTCATCTGCTGGACGTTCCAGCCCGACAACACGAAGCTCCGCGCCGAGCCGGTGGGCAGCGCCGAATACCTCCGGATGCAGGCGCTGAGCCGGATTTATCTCGATAACATTCCAAACCTGCAGAGCTCCTGGGTGACGCAGGGGCCGCAGATCGGGCAGGTGGCGCTCAAGTACGGAGCGAATGATTTCGGAAGCGTGATGATGGAGGAAAACGTGGTGAGCAAGGCGGGTACAAGTTTCCGGCTTGCGAAGGAGGAGATCGAGCAGCTCATCCGCGAGGCGGGTTACGCGCCGCATCAGCGCAACACTTGGTACCAGCTTTTGAATTAACCCCGCACCGCAGCCCCTTCCTTCCCCTTTCTTCCCCTTCCTTATGGCCTTTGCCGGAATCGACCTCGTCGAGGAAATCCTCGAGCTCAAGAAGCAGCGCAATGCGGTGATCCTCGCGCACAATTACCAGGTGAAGGAGATCCAGGAGATCGCCGACTATGTGGGCGACAGCCTCGGGCTCAGCTACCAGGCGGCAAAGACGGACGCGGAGGTGATCGCGTTCTGCGGGGTGCATTTCATGGCGGAGACGGCCAAGATCGTGAATCCATCGAAGCGCGTCGTGTTGCCGGATTTGGATGCGGGTTGCTCGCTCTCGGAGTCGTGTCCCGCGGACAAGCTGGAGGCGTACTTGAAGGCGAACGCGGACAAGAACTACCACGTGATCGCTTACATCAACTGCTCGGCCGGGGTGAAGGCGCTGAGCGATGTGATCTGCACCAGCGGCAATGCGGTGAAGATCGTCCATGCCGCGCCGAAGGACCGCAACATCCTCTTCGTCCCGGACCAGAATCTCGGCGCATGGGTGATGGAGCAGACGGGGCGGCCGATGGAACTTTGGAAGGGCGCGTGTTATGTGCACGTGGAATTCACGCGGGCGGCCATCGAGAAGATTCGCTTGGAACATCCCGGGGCGCCTGTGGTGGCGCATCCCGAGTGCACGCATGCGGTGCGGATCCTTGCGGACGAGGTGTGCTCGACGGAGAAGATGATCACGTACTGCCGTGCTTCCGAGGCGAAGAAGTTCATCATCGTGACGGAGTCCGGGATGTTGCACCGGCTGCGGCGCGAGATGCCGGACCGGGAGTTCATCGCAGGGCCGACGGACAAGTGCGCGTGCGCGGACTGCCGGTTCATGAAGATGAACACGCTGGAGAAGCTGCATGCGGCGCTGCTGAATCTGGAGCCTGAGATCGTGCTGCCGGAGCCGCTGCGGCGCCGGGCCGAGCTGCCGATCCGCCGGATGCTGGAGCTCAGCGCCTGAGCGGGCTGGAGAGTCGCATGGGCGCAGGGCTTCAAGCGGGATGGCTGCGCGGGATGCTCTTTGCGGTGGGGTTGTGGATTGCCGGATGCGAGCGGCAGGCGGATCCCGGTGCGCGGGTGCGCGAGTTTTTCGAGCAGGTCGCGCGTGGTGCTTACGCAGAGGCTTACGGAGGAGCGGCGTTTGCATTCCGGGCGCATCAGGATGCGGAGCACTTTGCGCGGACGGTGCGTGAGGTGGGGCTCGCGGAGTTTGCGAAGGCTCAGTGGCAGCCGGCGGTGGTGGAGGGAAGGCGCGCGGCGGTGGAGGGTGCGGTGCAGAACGCAGCCGGAGTACGGAGCACGCTGCGTGTCGAGCTGGTGCAGGAGGACGGCCGTTGGCGTGTGTCTGTTGTATGCAAGCCGCGCAACGTCGCGCGCGGACCGGATGCGGACCTGTTCTCAAGCATCGGCCGGCAGCGCGGTCTTAATCCGTATCTGTATCCCGCGGCGCCTTCCGAGGCGGAGTTGCGCGCATTGGTGGGCGGGGAATTGGCGGGGCTGCAGCGCGCGTTGAATACCGGATCGATGCAGGAGTTCCATGCGCATCTGGCACAGGCGTGGCGGGAGAGGGCCACCGCGAAGGGGCTCGAGACGGCGTTCTCGTCCGTGCGTGATTCGGGGTTTGATCTCGCGCAGGTGGAGAAGCTGGTTCCGCTCTACGATCCCGCTCCGTACGTGGATCCGGAGGGGCTGTTGGTGGCGGCCGGGTATTATCCGAGCGCGCCGCTGCGGTTGTTCTTCAGCCTGAAGTTCGCCTCGGAAGAGGGGCGGTGGAGGCTGTACGGGCTCGACATGCAGCTGCGCTGAGGCGGGCGGGACTGCGCGCTTCCGTGGGCCCCGTATTTACGCGAGTGCGCGGAGTTGGGCTACTGCGGCGTCGAGGCTCGCGCAGTCGGAGAGGGAGATGCACGGGGTGCCTTTGCGGGTGCGGTTGAGGAGGCTGGAGAGGACGCCGCCGGGACCGAGCTCGAGAAAGAGGTCGCACTTCATGTCATCGACAAGGAGCTCCATGGTCTCGGTCCAGCGCACGGTGCCGGTGACCTGATCCTGAAGCGAGGAGCGGATCTCTTCGGGATCGCTGACGGGACGTGCGTCGATGTTGCAGATGACGGGGAAGTGAGGGGTGTTGAAATCGGTGCGCTGGAGTTCTTCGCCGAGTTTGAGGAAGGCGGAGTTCATGAGGCGCGAGTGGTAGGCGCCGGCCACGTTCAGCATTTTAGCCATGCGGATGCCGTTCTCCTTTGCGAGCGAGACGGCGAGGGTGACCTTTGCGGCCTCGCCCGAGATGACGATCTGACCCGGGCTGTTGAGGTTGGCGACATCGACGTCGGTCTCGGAGGCGAGGGTGCGCACGGCGCTTTCATCGGCGCCGATCATCGCGGCCATGGCGCCTGAAGTCTGTTCGCAGGCTTCCTGCATGAAGAGCCCGCGCCGGCCCACGAGACGCACCCCCGTCTCAAAGTCGAAGGTGCCCGCGGCGGCGTGTGCGGTGAATTCCCCAAGCGAAAGACCCGCGGCGGCGTGGACGGGGAGTTCCCCGATTTCCTGACGCAGCGCTGCGAGGCAGGCGAGGCCGTGGACGAAGAGGGCAGGCTGGCAGTTCCGCGTCTGCATGAGGTCGGCCTCCGGTCCCTCGAACGCGGTCCTGCTGAGGGGCGTGCCGAGGATGGCATCGGCTTTGGCAAAAAGATCTGCCGCGGCTGGGTACTTGGCAGCGAGATCCCGGCCCATGCCGACGGTCTGTGCGCCCTGGCCGGAGAAGAGAAGTGCGATGCGTTTGTTCATAGGCTTTTGGCGAGGAGGAAGGATTTGGCCGTCCGATGGGCGGCGCGTTCGAGGAATTCTGCCCCGCGTTCCATGGCCTCTGCAATCGGGACGGGACGGTCTACGATGGGGCAGGTGAGGTTGAAAAGCGATTCCGCAGCCGGGGCGATGCTGCCGGCGAAGGCGAGCACGGGTTTCCCGTGGCGGCGTGCAAGGTGGGCAACGCCTGCCGGGCCTTTGCCATCGAGGGTTTGGTCGTCGAGGCGACCCTCGCCCGTGATGACCAAGGAGGCCGCGGCGATGCGATCCTCCAAGCCAAGGGCTTCGGACACGACGGTGAACCCTGAGCGGATCCTAGCGTGGCAGAAGGTGAGGAGGCCGAAGCCGATGCCGCCCGCTGCCCCCGCGCCCGGGATGTCGCGGAAGTCGGAGCCGAGATCGCGTGCCGCGATGGCCGCGAGTTGGGCCATGGCTTGCTCAAGCCCGGCGACTTCGTAAGGAGAGGCGCCCTTCTGGGGGCTGAAGACATGGGCGGTGCCGCGCGGTCCGAGGAGTGGGTTCTCGACGTCGCACGCGGCGATGATTTCCGGGCTCGGGCCGGTGGAGGGAGGCTGGATGGAGGCGAGGCCTGCGAGATGGCGCGGGGCGGGGGGGAGCGGTGCGCCGGAGGCATCGAGAAAGCGGAAGCCCAGCGCCTGAGCCATGCCCACTCCGCCATCGGTAGTGGCGCTGCCGCCGAGGCCGAGGAGGATGGTGCGCGCGCCATGGGCAGTGGCGTGGCGGAGGAGTTCGCCTGTGCCGAAGGTGTGCGCGTCCATGGCGGAGCGTTCCTCAGGGTGGAGGCGCCAGAGACCGGACGCTTCGCTCATGGCAAGGACCGCGGTGGAACGGTCGGAGATCCAGAGGTAACGGGCGTCGACGGGCCGGCCGAGGGGATCTTGGACGGTGGTGTGAACCCATGTGCCGTTGAGCGCGGTCTCGAGGGTTTCCGCAAAGCCCTCCCCGCCATCGGCGATGGGGGCGAGGTCAAGGACTGCGGAGGGATCGGCACTGAGCCATCCGCGCGAGATGGCGTGGGCAGCCTCTGCGGCGGAGAGGGAGCCTTTGAATTTGTCTGGGGCGACCAGGATCTTCATCTCGGGGGGAAGAGGAGTAAGGGGCGACCATCTTCCCCCCGGGTGCTGTTGACAAGCGGCATCGCCCGCTGACGCGGGAACGCGGACCCTGAATGGAATCCGGTCGGGAAATCGTGCGGACGTGTCCCGATGGAGGCCATCGTTTCCCCTTACACAGCTTGCTCCCGCGCGAGCTAATGATACGACGGGCTGATATTACCGCGGAATCGCGCGCAGGGTGTAATAAGTCTCCAGCCGCTTCCATGCGGAATGCGGCGCGAACATCTGCTGCGTGTCTTCGGTGCGCAGATGATAAATCCGGTCGAGCCAGCGGTTGTCGCTTCCGAAGCCTTCCAGCGCGAGAGTGACGGTCTTCCGGTCCGCGCTGATCTTTGCCGCGGCGATGGGGAGATCGCGTTTTTCATTTTCCGGTGAGCCGTAGGGCAGCCCGTCGGAGTAGAACCACGAGGTGGCTTTCCACGCGGCGACGAACTCCTGTTCCTTCACCGAAGCCGCAAGGGGTTGGGTGAAGTGGAGGGTGAATCCGGACTTGTCCGCCGTCACGCGGTGGATGTCGGCGGGGACGGTTTTCCCGTCGAAGGAGAGGCGCTGGAGTTTGTCCTGAAAGCCTCCCTTGGCCGACCAGCCGCGTCCGGTCTGGCCGACGAGGAGGCTGCCATCGGGAAGGAAGCAGGGGCGCATCACACCGGATCCCATGCCGAAGGCGAACGGGATGACACAGCCTTGATCGGCACCGTCGACCTTTTCCGTCACGACCCGCAGGAGTGTTGAGAGCGTCTGGTCGCCAATGAACATCTGCTTCGCGTAAGGACCGAATTTGCCGGCGGTCGTGTCCCACACGGGGTTGCCCGGCGAGTTCGCAAGCTTGCCGTGGGGCAGCCAGACCGCGCATTTGCGAATCTTGTCCTTCCACAGGGTGAACTTCAGCTCCGGGGAATCCGGCCGCATGCGGGCGCCCGGAAGGTCGAGTAGGCCGGAGAGATGGCCGTAGAACTGGCCTTCCTCAAGGGGCACGACTTTGGAGGAGCCGACGTATTCGCCCTGATTCTCCGCGTACCAGAGGCGGCCGTCCGGATCGAAGGCGAGGCCAGCCGGGCTGCGCAGACCATTGGCGAAGGGCTGGAATTTTCCATCGGGAGTGAGGCGGATGGCCCATCCGCGGAAGCCGCCCATCGAGCCCATGAACGGGCCGCCGGCGCGCCATGAAGCGCGGTCGTTGCTGGAGTGGGTGAGGTTGAGCGCGAAGTAGTAATTACCCGCGGCATCGCGCACGGGGCCGTGTGCGTATTCGTGGTAATTGGCGTGGAAACCGTAATCGTCGCAAAGGGTCTCGAACTTGTCGGCACGCCCGTCGCTGTTGGTGTCGGTGATGCGCGTGAGTTCAGGCTTCTGGATGACGACGATGCGGTCGCCCTTGTCGTCTTCGATGAAGATGCCGAGGCACTCATAAGTTCCCTCAGCGAACAGGGTCCATTGGTTGCCGCGAATCCGCCAGATGCCTGCGGTCCTTGTTCCAAGAACGATGGTGCCGTCCTTGGCCACGGCGATGCCAGTGGGCTCGAAGAGTTGCGCGCGCCCGAAGAGATCTTTGGGGGATTCCCAGTCCTCGACCGCATAGCCCGCGGGCAGTTGCTGCGGTGTCTTGCCTTCGCTGCTGGGTTTGCGAACGACGGGTTGTGGGGTCCAGTTCTCATCCTGCGCGAGGAGCGGGCGCGCGATGAGTCCGCCGGGGAGTGCGGCTGAAAGCTTGAAGGTGCTCGTGGATCCTTGGGTGAGCGTCCACTCGCCATTCTGCAGTGCGCCGCCTTCGGTGCGGATGTCGGCAAGGCCGTCCGTGTTCAGTCGGAACTTCAGCGGAGCGGCGAGGCGCCCCTCGACGAGAATCTCGAGGCGGCCGTCGGGCGTGACCTTGAGGCGCTCCGTGAAGGTGTTCGCGCCCACTTTGATGCGGAAAACCGGGTCGCCGGTTGCGGGATCGACTTCGTGGCCGAGGAAGTGGGTGTCGGCATTCGCTGCGAGGAGTTGGGAGAAGGAGCGGTCGTCCCAGAGCCATTTTTCGACCGCTTTTTCGTCGAGCACATCGGGTTGTTTGAATTCGAGGTCGATGGGGGCGTTATTGGCATCAAGGGGCTGGAGGAGGGGCGTGCCTTCATGCAGGAGCCTTGCGCCCTGGCCGCGCTCCGAGCCCGGCTGGCCACGGCCCTGCCGTTCCTTTGCGAGGTTGAGGTAGCCTCCCCCCCAGATGTTCCGGACCGAAAGGAACCGTTGATCGAAGGTGTAGTTGATGCCGCTGGGCAGGCCGACGTGGAGGGCGCGTCCGCTCGAGCCGACGATGGGTGCGCGGACAATCCTTGTACGCTTCGCCACCGGCTCCTCGCCCTGGATCTCAAGGATGTTCTTGGCGGGCGCCTTCTTCTCAACCTTCACCATGACCGTCGCAGGCCCGGCCTGCGGCGCATCGGCGAGTGTGCGGAGGTAATTCCAGATGTTCTCGACTGCGGTGTCCGGCAGCACTTCCGGAGTGAAGAGAGGCATCGCAGCGGGATAGGGCGCGCCTTTGGTCGGACCGTTCTCCGCGATGGCAAGGATGTCGGACGCCTTGCGGACAGACTCGAGGTAATAGGGTTTATCGGCCCGGACAGTGCGGCGGCCGTTGGTTTTGGAGTCGAGTACTTCGCGCTCGCGCGGTTGGGAGAGGAAGAGGCCGTGCAGCCCAGGGCCGGTGCGAATGGAGGCGTCGTTCTTGTCGACTGCGTGGCAGACAATGCAGCCGTAGACTTCGAAGGCGGCTTTGCCTTCGGCGACCGCGTCGATCTCCTGCTGGGCAAAGGCCCGGAGACTTGAAGTGGCGGCGAGGAGGAGGAGGGTGCGTTTCATGGGGGAGAGCTTTGGGGGTGGGGCTTTTCTTTGTGCCTTGGTGTCTGGGGGTGCGCGATGGAGGCAGATTCTCACACGGAGGCACAAAGGCACCAAGGGGTGGAGGGCGCTGCCTAATGACGGGAGGCTCGCATGGCCGTCCACTCTTCAGCACGCAAGAAATGAGCGGGCCACCGGGGGAGCATCGTGCTTTGTCGCCTTTGCAGCGGATCTGGGTGCCCGCGGAATGCGGCTTTCACTCATGGCGCAGACTCATTAGGAATAAATGCCCCACCCCCTCATGCGAAGCATCCCCCCCAAGCGCGCGTTCCGCAGGACTGCCGTTTTGCTGGCAGTCGTCTTCGCGGCTGCATGCCCGGATGCGGGAGCGCTCACTGCGGATGCGGGATTCATCGACGGGCAGGTGATGGCAAAGGCACAGGCGGCGAAGGTCAGCGTTGCGCCCCGTTCTGATGATGGAGAGTTCCAACGCCGTCTCTGGCTGGATCTGATGGGGACGATCCCGGATGCGAACGAGGCGAGGCGGTTTTTACAGGACACCGCTCCGGACAAGCGGCGCGCACTGGTGGAGCGGTTGATGGCGGACCCGCGATTTCCGATCCGCATGGCCGAGGCGTTTCATGTGCAGTTGATGGAGCGCGCGGGCGACGATGAGCAATGGCTCGCGTATCTCACCGCCTCCATGCAGGCCAACAAGCCATGGGATGTGTTGGTGCGCGAGATTCTCAGCCCCGATTTCAACGACGAGCACAAGCGGCCCGCCGGTTACTTCATGACGCGCCGGCTGGAGAAGATCGGCTCGCAGGAGACGGATTATCCGGGCCTGACGCGCGATGTGGGCCGGATGTTCATGGGGCTCGATCTGCAGTGCTGCCAGTGCCACAACCATCTCACCGTCAAAGATTACAAGCAGGTCGATTTCAACGGGCTGTTCCTCGTATTCCAAAACCTCAAGCTGAACGAGCCGGGCGGAGATCATAAGACCAAGTGGTTGAGCGAGGGGATGGTGGAGGCGAAGTTCGAGTTCACCTCCGTCCTCACCGGCGCAAAGGGTGCCACCGGTCCGCGCGTGCCGTTGGGCGCGGAGATCGAAATCCCCGCCCTCTCCGAATCAGAACGCTGGGTTGTTCCGCCCGACAAGAAGACGCGGAATGCAGGAGTGCCGCGCTTCAGTCCGCTGCGGACGCTTTCGGAAAAGCTCACCTCGCGGGAGAACCCGTACTTTGCACGGAACATTGTGAACCGGCTATGGTGGCAGTTCATGGGGCGGGGATTGGTGGAGCCGCTGGATCTCAATCACGCAGCGAATCCTGCATCGCATCCTGAGTTGATGGCGGCGCTTGCTGCGACGATGGGGGAGCGGGAGTTCGATCTGCGCTGGCTCGTGAAAGAGATCGTGCTTTCGGAGACCTACCAACGCTCGGGACGCAGGAGCGATGGGGGCGCGGAGGCGGCGGACGATTTGTACGCGCTTGCGATGGAGAGGCAGGTCTCAGCCGAGCAGTTCCTGAAGGCGTTCCTCACCGCGACCGGCGAATACGCGCGGGTGGTTGATGGGAAGGGTTGGGAGGAGATGGGGGAGCCACGGCAGGATTTCAAAAAAGTGCGCGCGTCCTTTCTGCGGGCCTTTGCCAATGCGGCGAAGGAGCCCGAGTTGCGTGCGAGTCCGTCCCTGCGCGGCGCGCTTTTCCTGAGGAATAACACGACGGTTCTGTGGGCGCTTCAGCCGCGGAAGGGCAACCTCGTCGAGCGTCTCAGCGCTCTGCAATCCCCGGACGCACTGGCCGAGGAGGCGTACCTTTCCATCTTCAGCCGCCTTCCCACGGAGGAGGAACGGCGGGATGTGCAGGCGATCCTCAACCCGACCGCGGACCGCGGCAAAACCATCTCCCAACTGGTGTGGGCGATGACCGCGTCGATGGAGTTTTTCACCAACCACTGAGGAATCCAAATGCTCTGCAATCCAAGTGAACATGCGGTTTCGCGGCGGCGCTTCCTCGGAACGGCGCTTGGCGCGACGATGGCGGGCGGTCTCGGAGGATTGTTCTCCGCGCGCGCTGCGGAGGCGATGAAGGCGAGTGACCGGCAGGTGCTGTTCGTGTGGCTGGATGGCGGGATCAGCCAGTTCGAGAGTTGGGATCCGAAGCCGAACAGCCTGTATGGCGGCCCGTTCCGCGCGATCCCGACCTCGGTGCCCGGCACGCACATCAGCGAGTTGATGCCGCAGTGTGCAAAGCAGATGCACCGGCTGTGCCTGCTGCGGAGCCTTGGCACAAAGGATCAG
>Ga0114969_10004323_pt1 | contig 11256 bp, 8 predicted proteins | sample M_130807_MF_Meta_FD_87316 | JGI IMG/M metagenome (GOLD analysis project Ga0114969, IMG submission 87316) | Freshwater microbial communities from Lake Montjoie, Canada to study carbon cycling - M_130807_MF_MetaG | ecosystem: Environmental > Aquatic > Freshwater > Lake | place: Lake Montjoie...
GGAATTTTATTTAATTCATATATTTTATTTTGTATATATTTATTATCTTTACAAAGTTGTTCTATTTTTATTTGTAAATCTTTTATTTGTTTTCTATTAGTTTCCTCTATATTTGAATTAGAACATCTATTATTCATTAATTGTTGATTACAAGAAACTATACCCATTTCATATCTACCCATTATTGCTTTTTTATCGTTAATTAATTTTGTAAAACTGTTATTTTCTTTTAAATTATGTATTTTATTATTTTTTATATCAAACTTAACACCACCATTTGAAATATATTCCATATATATAGCAATTAAATGTTTATTTAACATTTTATCATTTATAATATTTGGTTTTAATAAAATACAATTATTATTAACTACTTTCAATATCTGTTTAATAATATCTTTATACACTTGATTTTGTGTAGTATCACTTAATTCATCCAATTCTTTACATTTTGTATTTATTAAATCTAATTTTGATTGTTGTTCTTCTTGTATTATTTTAGTATTATTATTTAATTCTGTAATTTCTGTTTCTATATTATTTTGTTTTTTATTAATAATTCTAATTTCATTAGTAATTAATTCTTTATTATCATTATTATTTTTAATTTGTAATTTAATACCAGATTGTTTTTGTTTAATATTTCCTATTTGTTTTTCTAATTCATTTAATTTATTTGGTTTTACAATATTATTTTTATCTATTTTTATATATTTATCATCATATTGTAATAAAAATTTAATATCTTCTAATAACATATCATATTTATTTTGTAAATCAGTCATTTTAATTATTGTAAATTAATTTAATTGTAATTAAAAAAATATAATAAATATAAATCAATTTTTAAATATAAAAAATATAATATTAATACATAATAATAAATTTTAAAATCGGCGTTTTAAATGTGCAAAGGTGTAAACTTTCTATGTCTTTATGTATAGTGTTAGTATTAGTGTAAGGTAATGATAGTTTCTCTACTATACTAGTTGCTAAATTACTTCTTATTGTATGCTTAGCTATACCAACATTAGCTTCTCTTACTTTTTTAAATGCTTCTGATGCTTGTTTTGCCAATCGTAATTGTGATTTTGATTTTACTATTATTGGAGAAGGATATCCTTGTTTTTCTTTTTGCTCTCTTATTCTTTTTTCTGCTTTTCGTTCAATTTCTCCTTGTAATCCTTTATATTTTATGTTTGCTTTAGCTTTTTGGGATGTATATGATGTTAGTCTTTTTGATGTATGTTGTGGTAACCTAAATTTACTACCACTACCACAACCAATCATCATTTTATATTTTTTTATTTTCATGTTTAAATATAGTAGTCTTTAATATATATATATAGATATATAATAAATATAAAAATATTTAGGTATGATAATAAATAATATATTTTATTATAAATAAAATTATTTTGCTATAGTTATATTAAGCTATTTTTTTATAATATCATATTTTTTTTTAATTTTTAGTTTTTAATATTTAAACATTTGTACTATTAATTAATTGTCTTAATTTTATCCCTTTCCCCTTTCTTTGCTTGTCTTACTTGTCTTGCACTTTTCCTTGCATTTTTTTTGTTTTTAGAGGTTTTAATATTGTTTTGTATTTTTTGTAAAGAGATTAGTTTGTTAGATATAAATTTAGTTTCGTTGTTAGTAGAAGTTGCATTTGTTTTTGCTCTTTCTATATTCAACAATTTTTGAAATTCTGTTGTTTTATTAATTTCTGCAGTAATGTTGGCTATGTGTTCTTTTCTTTTTTCATTTTTAGCTTGTCTTTTTTGATTTTTAGTAAGTTGTGATGTTGAAGTATTAGGACCAATTTTTGTAAAAGGATGTTTAATTTTTTTAGTATTAGATTGATTAGTAGATTGATTAGTAGATTGATTAGGAGATATTGCAAATAATTCTACATATTCTCCTTCTGTATTTAAATTAGTAGGTTTATTAGGTTGATTAGGTTGATTAGGTTGATTATCTTTATTAGGTTGATTAGCTTTATTAGGTTGATTAGGTTGATTAGGTTGATTAGGTTGAGTAATTTGTATAGATTGATTAGATTTATTTTGTGGATTAACAAATACTAAATCAGAATAGTGAGAGGTATTAGAAATAGGTAATTTACCTGATTCTATAAATTTAGAATATGAGTTATTATTTACTGGAATATTTCTATTCTGTCCGGTAGTTAATACTTGTAATTCGTTTGATGGGTTTTCTACTATTGTTTGTTTTACTTCTTGTTCTACTGTTTGTTCTCCTTTTTGATTTACTGTTTGTTCTCCTGCTTGTTTTACTGATTGTTCTACTGTTTGTCCTACTGGTTGATTTACTGGTTGAGTTACTGGTTGATTTTCTCGTAATACTGCTTCTCTCAATAATTTTGCTGCGTTTTCTTCTGCAAATGCCTTAGTTATATTATTAGGACTAAAAAACTTTGCTTCATTTGATTGATTTTTTATTTGTTCTACATTTTCTGGTTTTATTACTGTTTCTGGATTTATTATATTTTCTGGTTTTATTACTGTTTCTGGTTTTATTACATTTCCTGGTTCTAATTGTACTAATGGTTTTATTATTGGTTGTGATTGCCCTTCATTTATTTTTATATTACTCTCTTTAGTATTTGTGATGATCACTGTTTGTGCTTCACCATTTTTTGTGTTTAGTAATTTTTGTGTATTTGGTAATTTTTGTGTATTTGGTAATTTTTGTGTATTTGGATTTGAACCATACTTTGGTATTGGATTTAAATTAATTGAAATTACTTGACTTACAAATTTATTAACTTGTTTTTGTTCTTGTTGTTCTGCTAAAGTAGAAATAAATGCTTTACGTGTAGATGTAGCATTAAATTTTTGATCTTCTGGTTGTTTTGCTGTCATAAAAATTTCTGCGTTAAGTTTGTTTGCCATTTTTTCTTTTACCATTGCTTCTTGTAGCATTTGTGCTTGTTTTACTTTTGGTGATTTTGTTGATTTTTTTGACTTTTGCTTTCTAATTTTTTTAGGGCTTTTCCAAAAAATTTGAGATAGTGCTTTACCTAATATTGTAGACCCTAAAAATTTTTTTTTGGTTTCAGATTGCGTGGGTTTAGGTTTTCCACCTTTAAGTGTTTTTATTAGTTTTCTCATTTCTACTATTATAATGAAACAAGTTAAATTTTATTAGTCTATTTTTTTTATTTATTATCTATATTAAAACTATATTAAAAAATTATACAAATTAAATAAAAAAATGAGTAAAAATAAAGATTTTTTTTTAAGAATAGTTAGAAACTATGTCTTTTTGTAAGAGCTTATTTTTTAGTATTATAATTTAGTTTAAGTTTTTTTTAGTGTTTTGTGCTTTTTGTGTGTTTCGAGTATTCCGAGATTTCCGAGCTTTTCGTGTTTTGTTAATTTTTTTATTTTTATTTGTATTAGATTTATTATTTTTATGTTTAGTTTTATTTTTATTTTTTTTAGAAAGACTATTATTTTTAGATGAAGAAGATGTTTTTTTCCTACTACCTCCGAAGACGTTGACTGTAGATTTGGGGTTGCCGTTACCGGATATGGTAGAAGATTTTGTGGTAGATAGGTTGAGATTGTTTCCGGTTTCGGATATGGTAGCAGGGTTTGCGTCGTTTTTAATAGCATCATTAGGATTAGTAAATTTTTTAGTGTTGTTGGTAAGTATGGTTGATTTGATAGCATTTATGGGTGGTTCGGAGTTTATAGTGGCGAGTGTGGTAGAAGGGTCTTCGTTGAGTTGGGAAACGATATTTATTTTATTTTTGGAATTTGTGGAATTTGTTTTGGTAAGTATGGTGGATGGGTTGAGAGTGTTGCCGTTGTCGGTTTTAATGACAGCATTAGTATTATTGGAGTTGCGGACACTGATTGTGGAGATAGGATCTATGTTGACATTAGGAACGTATGATTGTGCTATTTTTGGTGCTGCTGCTTCTTCTTTTTTTTGTATTTGTGTTGCTTTTGCTGCTTCTTCTTGTGCTTTTCTTGCTTCTTCTTCATTTTTTTTTTGTTTTAATGTTGCTACTCTTGCTGCTTCATTTTTTTGTTTTTGTGCTGCTGCTTCTACGTTTTTTTGTATTTGTGTTGCTTTTGCTGCTTCTTCATTTTTTTGTTTTTGTGCTTTTCTTGCTTCTTCTTCATTTTGTTGTTGTTTTAATGTTGCTGCTGCTTCTTCATTTTTTTTTTGTTTTTCTAATGCTGCTTCTAATGCTTCTTTTCTTTCTGTTTCTAATGCTTCTTTTCTTTCTGTTTCTAATGCTTCTACTCTTATTGCTTCTTCTGCTTTTACTCTTATTGCTTCTTGTCTTGCTGTTTCTAATTGTTCTTCTTCGTTGGCGTTAAGTAAATTATTTACATTTACAGATGCTGATGCTGATGCTGATGGTCTTGATGGTCCTGGTTTAGAAGCTACTACAGATGCTACAGGTGCTACAGATACTACAGGTGCTACGTATACTCCAGCTACTCCAGGTGCTACAGGTGCTATAGGTGCTACAGCTACTTTAGAAACTCCAGATACTACATTTAATTTTGTTTTTTGTAATTGAGGTAAAAGTGACTTATATTCTGCTTCTTTATCTCTAAATGCCTTATTTATAGTTGTCTTAATTGTTTGTGATTTTGTTTTATTATTGTTTTCATATTTTTTTACTTCTCTTTTTATTTCATTAACTAAAGTCTGTGCTTCAATCATTTTTTTTAATGTTTTAAGACGTTTTAATGTTTTTTTTTGTTTGCGTTTTAGTTTTATATCTGTAACACCAAATATTTTTGAACTAATAGTCTTAGATAAATTTTCTATATTTTTTTTATTATTTAAATTTATTGGTTTACCAGTTTGATTTACTAATGCTTTTGGTGTTTTCGCTTTTATTTTAAATTTTAATGTATCAATCGTATTAATCAATTCTTTTTTTCCTAATCCTAATTTTGTCTTTTGTGTCCTAATAGTTTTAGGTAATAAATAATATTCTATTATTTTTAATTTACGTATTTCTTTATGTAATAATTTTGTAATTTCATAAAAATCAAGAGATTTTTGTAGGTTTGAAGTATTTAATAAGTCTTTATATTTTTTAATACTTTTTTGTAATTTTTTAAAATAATCATTTAATTCTTCATATTTTTTTGTAAATAATTTTTGTGATCGTGCTTTTAAATTAAAAAAAGAAGGTGTCATTTTATAAGATGAATTTAATTTTACACCTATATTCTTATATTTTGAAAATGAAAAAGTATTTGACACTTTTTTAAAAAAACCTCTATTATTTTTTAGTTTTTGTTTTTCATAATTATTTTGTAATGTTTTATAAGTTTGTATTTTTTTATGTTTTAATTCATTTTCAAAATTTTCAATCATAATAGTAAAAATAACAAAATAATATTTCTTATAGAATAGCCTTAATGCTTCATCTTTATTAAGTTGATTATTAAATGATTTTGACTTTTTAAAAAATATATCTGTTGATAATGATTTTTTATTTAGTATTGTTATTAAATTATTTATATCTTTTACAAGTTCATCCAAATAGTGTGCTCTTGTTACTTTAGTTTTGTATGTAGTAGTTGTAGTATTAGTTTTAGTTTTGTCTATAGAAATTTGTGTAGTTGTTGTAGTTATTGGAGATTCATATAATTTATCAGATATATAACGTTGGTCATTTATTTCCATTTTAATTAAATAATCATAGAAATGATGTAAAAATGTAATTAATAATTTAATAAATTCATTAATATTAGTAAATTTATTTAAAGAAACAGTTAAATTATCTTTTAAATTTAAATTCACATCCACATTTACATTTCCTATTTTAATTTTATATTGGTCAATAGTATTACCAGTATTAGCATTCTTAATAGTTACATTTCTACCATCTTCAAATATTGTTTTATTCCCACTCACCAATACGTTTCCACAATAGTTAAAAAATGATTTTAAGTTATTAAAAGTTTCTTCTTGAACTTTTTCTATATCTATAACTAAATCTTTTATAAAAATTTTAGTTTCAGCAAGTCTATCTAAAACACGTTTTTCAATAGTAATAATATAATATAAAAATAATATTAAGTCATTTTTAATATTATTAATGTTTAAATAATATTCATCTTTATCTTGAGTTGGAGATGGTACACTTTTTATTTCATTTTTAAATCTTTCAAATGATTCTTTTAAATCTTTATCTTTATTTAATTGTTTTTTTAAAGAATTAGAATTTTTAAATTGTTTTTTAAGAGTGCCTGAACCATATTCAACTTGTGTATAATTTGTTTTTGTCTTAGTTAAATCTGGACTACTTTGTTTTATAGTCTCTAATAATTCATTTAATTTTAGTTTATATTTTTCAGTTTTTTTATAATAATCTCTTAATATTTTAATACCTTTTTTAAATGATACTTCAGTAATACTTTTAAGAATAGCAGTTGTTTTATCATTTATTAAAGTATTAACATCTTTAACAGGTGCTGACATATTATTTTTTTATTTTTTTTTATTATTTAATTACTTATTACTATATATTAATATTCATTTTATAAATAAAAAAATAAAAAATAATAAAAAAATAATAAAAAATAATAAAAAATTGAAAATAGTTATAATAAATATGAAATATATAACTTCTGTAACTTCTGTAACTTCTGTAACTTCTGTAACTTCTGTAACTTCTGTAATTTCTGTAATATAAAATAACATTTATACAAACTCAAAATGGATACAACAAAAACAAAGAGTATAGTTAAAGCAAAAGTCAAGACATTACAATCTTCACAAAAACAAGTACCATCTCAAGCACAAATACAATTACAAATGTCTGATACTTTACATAATCAATTACATTATAGTTATAATAAATATTATTCTAAACGATCATTAATTATGATGATTAAACATTATGTGTTTTTATATAAATCATTGATTTGTGGTAGTTTTAATATACATTTATTAAAAACAAATGAGTATATAAAAAAATTTGGTGATGATATAAAAACATATGAAACATTAAATAATATAAAATTTACAAACGAACAAATGTATTCATTATTTATAGACATAAACTTTTCTAAAGATACATCTAAACGTATAGAACTACAAAATAATATCGATATTCTTATTACAAAAGAAAATGTAGTCTCTTTTTTAGATACTATAAAAATGATATGTGAAAAGAATTATAATGGTATGTATAATGTTGAATATTATGATAAAGGCTATATTAAAGATATTGTCAAGTCATACGGCTTTCATTTACATAATGATACTGATACTGATAAAATACGTTTAATTGTTGTCAATATAGTTGACCCTATTTATAATAATAAGTTAGAACTACATTTTATCGTTTTTGAAAATGAAAAAAGTTCTTTACAAAGTCCCTTACAAAGTCCCTTACAAAGTCCCTTACAAAGTCCCTTACAAAGTCCCTTACAAAGTCCCTTACAAATTCCTTATGGTTTATATCATACTGAACATTTATATATAACAAATGATGGTAATGATAATTTAGCTATTCAACATAGCACAAATTCAATAGATGAAATATATAATAATTTTAAATTAAATATCATCTCATTATTTCCAAATAAAAATGATATTGATTATACAAATCTTTCTAAATATGTAAAAACTTTATTTAAGAAAATAAATAAAACCAATTATTTAATTGAATTTAATCTATTTAATAAAACACATACAAAAAGTGATTTTATTCTAACAAATAAAAATAGTAATAGTCTATGTAATCAAGATAATAATCAAGATAACTCTTGTAATAAATGTAAAAAATGTAATATAATGATAGATAATAATACAAAATATGTTATATCAAAATGTTGTTATTCTGAGTATCATATTGAATGTATGGAAATGAATTATTATCAAGACTTTAATTTTATGTTCTATTTATCATGTGATTGTGGTTTTCACAAGAGAGATGAAAATGAATGTAATTCTAAATTATTATGTGCTTTATATAAACACTACTATTAGAAAATATGAATTGTAATTAATTTTTTTATTAGAATATTTTTCTAATCTTAAAGTAGAATACAATTAAAATACTAAAGATGAAAATTATAAACTATATTTATACCAATATTGAAATCATTATTTTTTTTTTATTAGTAAGCATTGTTGCTTATTTAATATTACGTCATAGTTGGGAAAGTTTTTTTACATTACAAAATGGTATTAATCGTCTCGATGCGATTATTTATATTAATTTAGAAAATCGTATTGACCGTAAGGATTTATTAATGAAAGAATTAGAAAAATTAAATACAGATATGAGTAAAGTTCATAAAATAAGTGGTGTTTATATGCCTAAAAACGGTCATAAAGGTTGCGTTCAATCTCATATTTTAGCATTAAATATGATTAAAATGAATGATTGGAATAGAGTATTAATATTAGAAGATGATGCTGAATTAGATATGGACCCAACAATAATTAATACTATTATTAATAAATCATTAGAAGAACTTGATAAACAACAACCAGATTGGAATGTATTAATGTTAGCAACCGCAAATAAAGTTCTGGATGATAGTCACAATACTAATACTACAATTAAAACTATACCCATAGAGATAAATTCATTAGACATAGCAACAGAGGGTTCACCATCATCATCATCACCATCATCATCATCACAACCACCATCATCAGTGTCATTAAAGATACAAAAATTAAAAACAGCAACAACCTCATCAGCATATATTGTAAATAAAACATATGTTGATTCAATATTAAATTTATTTAATCATTGTAATACAAATATGTCTCCTGAAAAATTAAATAGTAATGATTATGAAATATGGGCTTTAGATCAAAAATGGGCTGAACTACAAATAAAAGATAAATGGTATTGTTTTGATAAAGATATTATTAAACAAAGAGCAATATGGAGCACAATACAATCAAATGTTGGTAAATATGCTACACAATCATAACTATTCCTATGCTATGCCTACACTATGTTACTTATTTTACTTATTTTATTAATTTTATCTCTGGAACACCACTTTTTTTTCCTAAATGTATTTTTGTAATTTTTGGATATTGTTTATGTAAATATATAACAGATTGTAATGCTTCTTCTTTTCTATTTTTACCTTCCTCTTGCATACCACCTTTATTTTTATAATAGTTTGTTTCTATACCAATATTATTAAATCTTAAAACAGTTCCATCAATAACCCAATGTTGTAATGTGCGTTCTGAATTTTCTTTTTCATCAATAGTAAGTTGTAAATCAGGTCTATGTCTATTAATCATACCCCAAAAAGGACCTACTATAAAACGTAAATCTGTAGTAATTGTATCTGTCATAAAATGAGAATTAGCCAAAGGATACACACCCCATAAAAAGATACCATTTGAGATACATCTTGAAAATGCTTTTTTAATAAACTCATCTAAATTTTTTATAGGTTGTAATGTTTTCTTGGGTGATTGTGATCTTGAGGAAGAGCGTGAGCCTTTACGTATCATAACCAGTTCTACTATTTTATCTATATCATCATCCATTTCTACAATATGATACCCTTCAGGATAATAGTTATTAATATAATTACGCTGGTTTTTTAATCCTTTTACGCCAATAATTAATTTATTGTATAAATCACGTGGTATTTTTGATTTGTATAAATCATATTGTTCTCTATCAGCTACAAAAATATGTATTTGTTTAGGATTTATATTATGTTTATGTAAGAGTGATAGTGTTTTATTTTGTATTAACTCTGGGCGATTGTAACTTGGTATAGCAATGATATATTTATCTGAATGATAGAAATCTTTTTGTTTATTAGTAATAGAATTTGTTTTAGTTGTCATAGTTTCTATTTTAGTTAATGGTTCCATTGTAGGAATGACTATAGGAGTATTATTTAGTGTAGACACATTTGATTTTTGTGATTGAGATTTTGTGTTTAGTTTGTTTAATTTATTTAATAATTTTTCTTGGTATTTGTTTTTATATGTTTTAATACCTATTCTTTTTTTTTGTGTTTTAGTTTTTAGTTTTTTTTCATCAGTTTTAATTTTTTTAACAATTTTTTTTATTCTTGATGTTGTATGAGAACTTGTTGTAGGAATAAATTTATCAGCAATTTTTTTACTATTCATTTTATAGTTTAGTTTAAAATTATTTATAAATTATTTATAAATAATATATAAAAAAAGTTGTTATTATTTTATGTTTTATTGATATTTTATTTATAGTTGGAGTTTAATTTATAAAAAACTTAAAAATAAATAAAAAACTTAAAAATAAATAAACAAAAAATGATATAGATTTGAATTTATACAAGTATAAATTTAAATTTATTTCATTTTTTGTTTATTAAATGAATAAAAAATGTTAAAAAATATAATGTAATGTAATTAGGTTGTATTTATGAATACATACTTAAATACTTTGACTTAAAGATCACCGCTATTAATTTCAAGAGGACGACGATTGATATCAGGATCAATTGTAGTCTGCATCCATGGACTAACTTTAACTTGAGGATTAAGAGGTTCACTACGTAATTGTCTGTTAGCATTACGAAGAGTTTGACCTACAGTATTGATACCAATATGAAAACCAGAAGTTAAGAAGTTTTGATCCGCAAGACTACCTTGACCTGAAGGAGATACTTGAGCCCAAAGAGAGTTAGCATCACGAGGTAAAAGATCAGCACTTGATAAAACATCTTTAGGATAGCATTCAGAAGGAAGTTGATTCATTTGAGAACCAGTTTCATTAACACCAATGGATTGAGGTTGTTCAATATATTCTATTTCTTCACTACCACTAACTGTTTGTTGTTCTGTAACATCTTCAAAACGAGCTTTATTTTGTTCCATAACATTGGCAAAGTTTTCAACACTATTCATCATAGGAGAATTTCTCATTGCTTGAGTATTTGATGGCATATCATTATAATTCATAAATAAATAACCAAGAGCAAGAATTGCTAAGACAGCTAAAATAATAGGGACGGCTTTTTCCATTTTATTAAAAATTAATATTTATCTTTATTATATATATCTATAATAATTTTTTAGAAAATAATTCCGAAAAAAATTTTTTTATTATATTAATATTGTAATCTATTTTATTTTTAAAAATTAATTTAAATTAATTTGATTTTTTTAAATAATTTTAATTTTTTTATTAATTAATTTTAATTTTAATAAATTAATATTTATATTTATGAATTAATTTTAATTTTTTTAATATTTGTTAAA
>Ga0114969_10004328_pt1 | contig 11249 bp, 17 predicted proteins | sample M_130807_MF_Meta_FD_87316 | JGI IMG/M metagenome (GOLD analysis project Ga0114969, IMG submission 87316) | Freshwater microbial communities from Lake Montjoie, Canada to study carbon cycling - M_130807_MF_MetaG | ecosystem: Environmental > Aquatic > Freshwater > Lake | place: Lake Montjoie...
CCAACAGGGACGGAACCCTCCACAACCCTACCCAGCTACACGACATGGGAAAATCCGTGTTGTGTAATCAGAAGTTAGGCGTCGCTCACGCGTCGTGAGAACGAAGCCCAAGAACACAACCCGATACGATGGCACTCACTACTTGTCCAGATTGCAGCAACTCCATTTCGACATCTGCTGTGTCATGCCCTCACTGCGGCCGTCCTAGCCGAGCCCAACGCGCGCCGCAGGTCATTGCTGCGGGCGGTCGCAAGTGCCCCCGTTGCGGGAGTCACCAAGTCAGCAAGGTCAGAGGTCTGCAAGGCTTTGGCGAGGTCATCATTTTCCTCATCCTGTTTTGCCTCCTCATCGTTCCCGCGATTATCTATTACATCTACATAGAGTCCGTCCCGTATTGCTCGGGCTGTGGGCGGCGCGTTTGACCATGCAGACCACTTACCCATGAATGTTTTCTCCGAAACACCCGCAACTTCTAACCCCTATGAAAGGGGTCAAGATGGAAGTTGGGTGAATTCTGGAGACTCCATCACTAAAAAACTCCCAGCACCCAACATGACAAAAGTGCAGCCTTTGACGGTTTCGATGAACGCCGAAAAGACTTCTCGACCTTTTGCCGCTCTCCCGCTACACCACACGAATGCACGCACATCACTGCATTCAGCCCTTTCCAACAGGGACGGAACCCTCCACAACCCTACCCAGCTACACGACATGGGAAAAATCTGTGTCGTATAATCAGTAGTTAGGCGTTTCCTCGCGCGTCTTGTGAAACGGAGCTTTTATGTCGGACTCTTAATCGGCGCTCTTCTCACTAGCGGCGCGTTTCTCGCCCGCCAGCACTACGCTCCGCATATCTCACCGGCTTCTTCGAGGCACTACTCCAAGGACGACCACGACCATCCGCAGGGGTGGCTGCTTCCTAAGGATTTCACACTTGCCAAGCTCTACACCGAGCCAGACGCCCTTTCTGTTCTCGACGCGCCTGATGTCATCACGATTCATCGCGCAGGCGCGGGGAGCATTACAGTTCTCGGCCACACGTTTTCCACGGACGGTGTATCTCCTGAGCCCGACGACGCGAAGACGCTTCACGCGACATTCCACGCCCTCAATGCTTACACAGGGGTCTCTGCGTGTGCTTTTTCGCCTGGTGTTCTCGTGCGCCTCAAGCGTAGTGGGCATCGTCTCGACCTTCTTGTGTGCTTTTCCTGCGAGGACATTGCTTGGGTGCTCGACGGTCACGAAACGCCCGCACCGCAAGCTGGACTTTCCGACCTCGGCATTGGCAGTTTGCGCTCAGTGTTTCGCCACGCCTTTCCCAACGACGCCGCATTCAAAGCCCAATGAACGAAACACCTTTGCGGCAAGGTGCGCTTCATCGCGCGCAACCCGCGGCAACGCCACTCCTTCAAGCACACCATCTTCCTTCTCAGAAAACGCTGCGCTCGACCGGAGGGCAGCCATAAAGTCTAGGCGCATAGCCATGCGTAGCCGGAAAGCCATCATTATTGTAGCCTCACTGCTCGCCATCGTTGCCGCTGCTTGCTTCTTCGACGTTTACAGCACCACGGCATATTCCTGCCTTGAGTGCCGCGCCACACTCACGAAGCGCCGGATTTGCGGTATCCCTTTCCGATGGGCCGAACAGAACTCGTATTCGCAAGCTGTCCTATCGAGCAATCCCGCTCACCAGCATCAGTGGCGGTGGTGCGGCACCACATTGAGTTATTCTCTTACCTCATTTGCCCGTGCCTGCGGGCGACAGCATCCGATTTGGGGGCTTCCCGTTCCAGTTCAGGCCGAGTATTCTCATCTCGTGCCTGCGACCGAATTACATGAGACACTCCAAGCGATAGATTCGCCAGACCGCAAGGTTGCGGAGGCCACCGTCAACAAAGTTTATGAACGCGTTTTGGATTCCCGATAATGCGCCTAACCCCTAAGTTAGCTTTGAGTCATGGCAGAGTGGGCGTGTGTTGGGGCAGGGCGTCGGTCGCCATGACCTCGAAGGTAACACTAACCAATCGCTGCAGAGGACCTTCATTCAGGTCTGAAGGCACAATCATCGCAATCTGGGTATAGCTACTTCCTCTTTGCAGCAGGAGCCTCAGCCTCTAGCCAGCTTTCTTCGCTTCCCACCTGGCCTTCATCATCGCGGACAGTTTGGCTTTCACTGCGGGTGACATCGGCCTGCGCTTCTGCTTCGCGGGAGCTTTGGGTGCCGTTGGAGCCTTTGCCGCGACAGGAGCCTTCTCACCCTTGATCTTGGCGATGGTCGCAGCGGAGCGTTTCCCTGTTCTGCCGCCGCTCTGTGCTGGCGCTGCCGGTGCTGGTGTTGCCTTCGCTGCTGATGCCGGCGCAGCACTGTTGAAGATGGCAGCCAGTTCGGATTCGAGTGCTGCGATCTGTGCAAAAATTGCAAGGCCGCGTTGGAGTTGGGAGAGTGTGGGTGTGTTCATTGGTCGGTGATTTAGGGGGATTTCAAGGAAATGGCAAGACGTGACATGACCGGCACTCGGACCCGGAATCGAGTCAAGGAATGCTACTTCTTCGCGTCCCCGAACACATCCCACAGCGTCACCTTCAACCGTTTCAGCACCGGCTCCAAACGGCGGAGCGTGATGGTCTGATCGCACTGCTCCAATCGAAAGAGCGTGGAGGGCGTGAGGCCGGTGAGCTTCGAGAACTGAGCGAACGACATCTCGCCGCGGGTCTTCTTCAAGAATTTCGAGAGCTTCTTGTCGAGGTCTGATGGAGGCGAAGGCACGCGCAAACGCTGCCGACTTCACCGTTCCCGATGGGGAATGTTTTCTTGACTCCATTCCGCAAAGGGAATATCCGAGCAAGAGAATGCAATTTTCCCTTTTCCAGAACCGGCTGAGAATCCCTCAGATTTCAGGCACACGTAAACTTTGCTGAGCGATGATGTTCCAATTCAACTGCCCGCACTGTGGATACGGAATGACGAGCGAGCCAAACCGCTCAGGACAAAACTCCTATTGCCCTGGATGCTCACAGCCTTTCAGCATTCCTGCTCCGGTGATTGACCATGCACCGGCTCAGGAAGCACAGCTCCCAGCACTAAACACTCGCAAACGCATTCACCCTGCTTGGTATTGGGTATCTGGAGGCTGTGCGGCTCTTGCGCTTGTCTGGTTCGATGCTCACAAAAACCAACCCGTTAACTCCACGAATGCTGAAAATAGCCCTGGTGGTGCAGAGACGCCCGATCTAGTCGCAAGAGATCAATTTGGTGCCTTTTCGGTTACAGTCATACGCATCCTACAAGGCAAAGACGTATTCACAGCTACACATTCTTCGCGTGAGGAAGAGATTCGGAAGAGAGGCAATTACGTAGTGCGGTTTGAATTGGCAGTTGAAAACAATACCCAGGAAACGCGAAGTATTTGGGACTTGCAGTTCAACCTGACAATGCAAGACGGCCTCGTGTATCCGCATTTTATGGGCATTCCTGGAATCGGACACACGAATCTTTTGTCAAATCAGAAGGGCCGAATCGATGTGGATTTCGAGGTGCCGATTAACAGTGTTCCAAAAGCACTCGTTTTTGATGCCAGAGTGAAGCATAAGCCCTCCAATACGGCCATTGCTGTGAATGTGGAGTTGGATAGGATTAAGATATTTCAGCCGAAAGCTAATACAAAAGCAATTCGGTGACTTTTTGCGCTCCCTTCACAATGATGCAAATTTCTGAACTAACGCCTGTAGCGGAAACACAGCGAATTTAGATGTCCTCCGTTGGCTCACAGATTTTTTGCACTAAGTGCGGAACGCGTAATCCATTTGATTCGTTCTTCTGCTGCAAGTGTGGGGGTCACATGGTCCAACCCGACGCCGCTCAAGAAGCTGCTGCTGCGGTCCTTGAAGCGCCAACGCTGACGGCCCAAGTTCACGAACCACTTCCGAAACCTCCGCACCCGCTTGGTGTTGCGGCGCACATGGAGGCTTCTGCTGCGGCCACAGAAGTCGTCAGCACAGCGGCATCTGATGCTTCGCCTGGAGTAGAAATGACAACCACTGGTGGTGAGATCTTCGATTCCGAGGGTCCAATGGTGAAGGCCGATGGTGCGAATGAAGAGCTGGCTTCCGTTGAATCAATGGAAATCAAATTTGCATGTCCGCTCTGTGGTCAGCGCATCTCTGCCACTCCCGAGCAAATCGGAGCGGCAGCTCCGTGCCCCAGTTGTGGTCGCTCCGTCACAGTTCCATCGCAACACTCAGCCGAAACACAACGAACCCAGATGTCCTCCGATGCTCCCAACGCAGGGCATAAGAAAGTTGAAAAGGCTTTTACGGGAACCAGCCAAGATACCGCAAACCAAAAAGAATTCACTTGGCTGCCAAAGGCAAAAGAAGCGCGCATTGTCTTGGCCATTTTCCTCGGATCCATTTATTTCGATAAAACTACTCAAAACGCCGGATTTACGACTTTAGGGGGTTTTTTCTTGATCGCCTTGCTCCGCTACGGCTGGTTCCTGCTGAACCAATCACCAATGCCTGATTTGCGACGAGACTGGTGGCGTAATCCTGGGTCAGTCTCGGTAGGTGCTTGTGTGCTCATCTACGCATTTGTGCATTCGGGGGCAGAGCAGACCGGAAGCCCTGAGCGCGGAAGATCCTCCGAATCTTCATCATCATACTCATCAAGTAACACAAGCAGCAGTAGCGATGAAGACGCGCGTCTGCTTAGAAACATTGAAAGGGCAATGGGTGAAGGTGCGGGAAGCAGAAGCAGTAATCCAGGTTACGGGGGTGCTGTCCATTGCAAGCGGTGTGGAAGCTCTGGCACAACCACAACTGCCAGCGGCTATACCATCGTATGTCCTGCTTGTGGCGGAAGAGGAGGGAGAGATGCCAATGGAGCGATTCCGCGAGCGTTTGAAAAATACGGGCAGTAATGCTAATTATTGGGGGCTAAAGCGTGGTATAGTATAATGAAGTCCAAGAGCTGGTCTCTTGGATTTCACGAACGGGAGCGATGACCGCTCTCAAACTCAACCACAACGAAAGGAGCAAAATGACCGACTACATCTTCGAGAAGTGCGTCGTCTTCCTCCACTGGATCGCACGGAAACTCGGAACGACCTACGAGGCAGTGAACGTGTGGCTGTTCTGTATCATCTGGCCGCTGTTTACCCTGTTTCTCATGGGGTGGATTGTCTGGCTGCTGATGCACCGGCACCCCGCCCCTGAAAATGCCGCTGTAATCAGGTAGAATACAGGGCAAGCAACCCAGCCTTCAACCGCTGAGAAAGGAGAAGCGATGCCTCAGAAGCATTACAGTCCACAGATCCGGCGTGATCTCGTTTCCAAGCTCTACCACAGGGCCAAGGCCGAGAGAATGCCGATGACGAAGCTCACCAACCGTCTGCTCGATGAAGCACTACTCAACGTCGTGCCATTCACCGAGCACACAGAGACGTGTCGTGTAGCAGAGTCACCACCACCCACGTCGAGACAGGCGTAGGGACCACAACACAACCACGGACATGACGAGCGGCCCACTACGGCCGCTTTTTTCATGCCCAAATCCAAACAAGAAAGGAACACAACATCATGCCTGTCATTCTCCAAATGACTTATATGAAAAAGCTCGGACTTCCGAACTTCAGCAGCCACTCATGCGCAGTCAGCCTCACTGTCGAAATCCCCGATGTGAGTGTGGCAGCACAGAGAACCGGCGAACTCTACGCTCTGCTGCAAACCGCAGTGGACGGAGAGATTCAGCACGTCGGCTTCATGCCCGACGCAACGACCTACGGGATGAACAACGGTGCTCATTCCAACGGGCATCAAACAAACGGATACCAGCCCAGGAATGGCAATGGCAGCAACGGGAACCATCGTGCCGCGGCGTCCGCGCCGAACAACGGAGATCGTTGGAACATGACCGATGGACAGAAAGGGTTGATCCTTCGTGTCATCAACGAAAACCAGCTCAACAAGCAGGACGTTGAAGACCAGGCTCATCAGCTCTTCGGCCTCGGCGTGAAAGACCTCGACAAGATGCAGGCCAGCCAGCTCATCGAGGAGTTGCTGGAAAAGGTCGGCAAGAAACCCACGGGTCAGCGTCGCTGGAGCCGTCAACCTGCACGCACATGAGCACTGCCATCGTATCCGCAGCGCCCGCGCCCACAGTCGGCCAGATTATCACCCACTTGCAGAAGAAGGTATCCGCCTCACGGCTGAATGCCTTCCTGCAATGCCGTCTGAAGTTCTTCTTCAGCTATGTCGAAGGGATCAAAAAGCCCAAGACAGCCGCGCTTCACGTTGGCAGCGCCGTTCACTCGGTGCTCAAGGCATGGAACAAGGCACGGTGGAAAACGCAACCGCTCACGCTCAAGCAGCTCCACGATGAGTTCACGAAGGCCTGGGCAGACACGGAAGGTGAACCGGTGAAATGGGAAGATGGAGAGGAAGCAGAAGAAAAGGCAACCGGCTGGCGGCTCGTGGAGACATACATGCGTGAGTCCAAGATTTCACCCGACACCAAACCGGATGCGGTGGAAGTGCCGGTGGAAACCGACCTGCATCAACACGGGCTTCCGACCTTGATCGGTGTTCTCGATTTGGTGCAGGGCGAAATCATCATCGACTTCAAGACGGCGGGACAGACACCGAACGCTGAGAGAGTCGTCCACACCAACGAAGTGCAAACCAGCATCTACGCCGTGCTCTACCGGGACGCGAAAGCCAAACGCGAGAACGGCATTGAGCTGCATCACCTGGTCAAGACGAAGAACCCCAAGCTCGTCATCACGGAGATTCCACCGATGAGTGAGCAGCAGCAAACGCGGCTGTTTCATCTCATGGAGGCATACGTGGACGGGCTGGATCGCAGGGACTTCATCCCCTCGCCCGGTGTCCAATGCGCGAGCTGTCAGTTCTTCAATGAATGCAGGCGTTGGAGCTGAAACCACCACAAACCAAGGGCCAGTTCATCTTCCACGGTGAGCTGGCTCTTTTCACATTCAACAGAAGGAAAAGAATCACATGAAAAAACTCATCACCACACTCATCTCATTGGCACTCATCACCACCACCGCACACGCAGGCTGGTTTGGAAGTGGAACGCCAGATCCGCAAATCATCACCCTCCAGAATCAACTCGCCGAGCAACACGGTGCGACATCGTTCTGGATCATCGTCGCAGTCGTCCTGGGCCTCTTCGCCTTCATCGCCTTTGTCGTCGGCAGCATCCTCGGTTCACGCACACGTCGGAATGCAAAACAACCTGACTCCAGTGAACAATAATCACCGTCATCGTTTTCGAGACTTCATCAAACGTCACTGGAATCCCGAAAAGATCGAACCACCGAAGGTGGACCCAGAGCTGGAAGCTCTCGACCCTGCGACCCGCTCTGCTGAGATCATTCGTTACAGCATTCTCTCAGCCGAGTTTTGGCTCAGCCCGCAAGGAACGTTACGCGAGTGGTTCAAGCTCAATGGGAAGATCAGTGCCGTCTTGATTATCCCGGCAGTGGTTGTCATGCCCTTGGTCAGTCTGATCCTGTGGCAAGTCGCGAAGTGGCTCGGATGGCTTGTGGGCATCGCCGGTCATCTGATCATGTTTCCGTTGGTCGCGCTCGCCGGGATTGTCGTTTCACTCATTGTGGTGGCGATCCTCCGGGCCTTCATCGGGAAGTAAACACCATACACACAGAGCCGGATCATTCCTTCATGGGGTGGTCCGGCTTTTTGCGTTCAATCAAAGAAAGGAAAAATACACATGGAGAGCACCACGCTCTATTTCAAGCAGGGCTCGTCTGACAAAACGTATCAGGCAGCCATCGAACCGAAGGACGGCGGATATGTCGTCACGTTCGCCTACGGTCGCAGGGGCACAACCCTCACGACCGGGAACAAAACGCCTATGGCGGTCAATTACGACGCAGCCAAGGGCATCTACGACAAGCTCGTCAAGGAGAAGACAGCGAAGGGCTACACGCCGGGAGAAAACGGCACTCCCTACCAGCACACGGAGAAGAAAAGCACGGGCGTCCTCCCTCAACTGCTCAATCCCATCGAAGAAGCCCAAATCGAAAGATTCCTCGCTGACCCCTCATACTGGATGCAGGAAAAGCTCGATGGACGGCGACTTCTCATCCGAAAGCAGGTCGACAAGATCACTGGCATCAACAAGCTCGGCTTGGCGGTCGGCCTTCCCGAAGAACTGGTGCATGAAGCAAACAACTGCGACATGGAATTCATCCTCGACGGTGAATGTGTCGGTGAAACGCTGCACGCCTTCGATGTCCTGCTCGTCGGTGATGATGAGGTTGGAGGATGTCGCTACACTGAACGGTATTTGCGGCTGATGAACCTGCTGGCTTCATTCCAGCATCGGCACATTCAGCTCGTTCAAACCGTCTTCGATGAGCGGCAAAAGAGGGAGCTGTTCAACAAGCTCAAAGCCAACAACGCAGAGGGCGTCGTGTTCAAACACATCGATGCGCCCTACATCGCCGGCCGTCCTGCATCAGGTGGCACACAGTATAAATTCAAGTTCTGTGAGACTGCCTCGTTCATCGTCCGCAAGGTGAACACGAAGCGCAGCGTCTCGTTGCAGTTGTTCGACGGGAAAGCACTCGTCGGCGCTGGCAATGTGACGATTCCACTGAACTACGAGATCCCGCAGCCAGGGCAGCTCGTGGAATGCCGCTACCTCTACGCCCACAAGCAGAGCGGTAGCATCTACCAGCCGGTTTACCTCGGTGTCCGGGATGACATCGAACCCGGTGAATGCACGACGGCACAACTCAAGTTCAAAACCACGTAACAACCACGAAGCGAACAGCCCGCATGTCATACCGATGTGCGGGCTGCTTCGTATTCACAACCCAAGGAGAAAACACCATGAGCAAAATCGCTCTACCCATCGCAGAACTGAAGCCTGCACTCACAGGACTCGGCAAGGTGATCAAAAAGCACAGCCTGCCCGTCCTCGACAACATCAAGGTCGAGCGCACCAGCGAAGGCTGGATCGCACTCACCGCAACCGACCTCGATTCCTTCGCCACTGTGCGCTTGGAGCAACCGACCGAAGGTGAACCGACCGCAATCCTCGTCCCATACGAGCAACTGCAACGTGCTGTTAAAGCCTGCACGAAGAATGAAACCATCACCGTTCATCCGACGTTCAACAACACTGGCTCCCTGCAATACGGCATCGCAGAGGTTAAATTCGAGTCTCTACCGGTCGCGGAGTTCCCTGCAATTCCTCGAATCCAAGGGCAAGCGATACCGCTGCCAGATTCGTTGAGGACTTCCATCCGGGAGGCGCTCGAATGCGCCAGCACCGACCACGCGAGGATCATCCTCAACAGCGCGCACATCGATGTCAGCCAGCCGAAGGCGCAATACGTCGTCGGGACCAATGGCAGCCATCTCTACGCAAGCAATTCATTCAGCCTGCCACTCAAGGAATCGATCATCCTTCCGTCCCATCCGTTCCTCGATTTCAAGGGATTCAGCGCGGATGGTGAGTGGCAGTTGAAAGTTGCAAATGGCGGGGATAAATTCGTTCAGATTACCTCACGGCGCTGGCGCTACATCTCAAAGCAGCATTCCGGTGTGTTTCCGAATTGGCGACATGTCGTGCCCAAGGACTTCACAAGCAGCATCGAAATCCAAGATGCCGCAGCGCTGATTCATGTGATCGAGCAGTTGTCGGATTACGATGGGATGAATCACCGCATCGGGCTGTTCTTGGAAAACGGTGCACTCGCGCTGTTGACGAAAGCAGACCGCGACGATCCCTGGACGAAGACAGGAGTGAGCAACGCAAAAGTGACCGGCAAGAACGCCCGTGTGTTCGTCAACCGGGAATACCTCACCAAAGCACTGCACTTCGGGCTGAACCTCATCAAACTCACCGACGAGATCAGCTCGGTGAAAATGCACAACGAAGGACGGCAGATGATCGTCATGCCAGTTCGTGCGGAAGACTCGGCTACTCAACCACCGAAGCCCGCGGCAAACGGCACCGAGGAACACCAACCCGCTGCACCCGCAGCATCAACCGAAGGGAACACCACCATGCCAAAGAACAACGGCAACGGCTCGCATCAAGAGCCCGCAGCGGAAAAGCCCACGCTGGAAAAGGCGTTGGCCGACATCGAGAAGATCAAGGGCAGCTACCGTGAAGCCATCCGTGGCCTCAACGATCTCACCGATACGCTCAAGGCCATCAGCAAGGAGCGGAAGAGCACTGAGAAAGAAGTGCAGTCGGTCCGCAGCACACTGGAACGGCTCCAGAGCGTGCGCCTGTAAACACATTGGGACGAGAAACACGGGGCCAGTCAGATCAGCAATGGTTTGGCTGGCCCTAGCTCGTCTCTGCAAATCGAAAGGACGGCTTCATGCCCACAAGAAACACCCCGGTGCTGGAACGCATCGTCAAAGCTCTTGGCGACACAGCACCACACGCACTCGCAAAGCTGGAAGCTGAATTCCACGATCAGATTCTCATGATTGTGGGTGATTCTGCCCACGTCGCAGATTTTGCAGAACAACTGCGGCTGGCGATAACAACACCCGAAATATCCACCGTGCTCGATCATATTGCCCGCGAGGGAACAATCGGCATGTCCATCGATCAGGTGGAAGACGCCATCAACACGCTCTTCCCAGACCGATTCATTGAACCCTAAATCACATGGCTGACTACTTCACATCATTCAGTCTCATCGTCCCGCTACCGGATGAAGCTGCACAACAATACGCCCTGCAGCTCGCACAAATCATGAGCGACGCCGGGCAGGACGATAATCTGCCGGAAGACATCCCGCAGAGCATCCGCGATGAAATGGAAAACTGGTCCTTCGACACCGTGCCTGCATCCAAGCCTCACGGCATCTGGCTGCACTCGGAGTTTGGAGGGATCGATGCCGTCTGTGCATTCATCCAGCATCTCCTGCGCAAGTTCACACCAGAAGCACAAGTGACATTTGAGTGGTCAAACGACTGCTCGAAGCCGCTCACGGATGCCTACGGAGGCGGCGCAGCCATCATCACGGCAACGGACATCAAAAGCATCAGCACGTCGGAGTGGCTTCATCTGAATGCCGCCTGACCGTGCTCCAACCCAAAACAAGAAAGGAACCAAACAGTATGGTCGGATTATTCGACATCATCCCCGCGCCCACAAAGCGCAAACACCCCAACCTCATCCTGCATTGCGGCGCTCATGCCGTGGAGCTGGATCAGGTGGCTCAGGTGGACACTCC
>Ga0114969_10004330_pt1 | contig 11239 bp, 15 predicted proteins | sample M_130807_MF_Meta_FD_87316 | JGI IMG/M metagenome (GOLD analysis project Ga0114969, IMG submission 87316) | Freshwater microbial communities from Lake Montjoie, Canada to study carbon cycling - M_130807_MF_MetaG | ecosystem: Environmental > Aquatic > Freshwater > Lake | place: Lake Montjoie...
GAAGCCTTGCGTTTAACTAAAAAAGTTAGACCCAACTTACCCATTCCAGAATTAGAGCTTGAGGATTACACCGAGAAAAAGGTAAACGCAGCTGAGGATCGGGTTAATGCCTTAGAAGCAAAGTTAAAAGAAAAAGAAGCATTGACTGAACTTGAAAAGCGTAGAAGCAAGTTAGTTAAGCGTGGTTTGTCTGATGAAGAAATTGAGGAAGTGGAAAAAGTCATGTTAGAGAAAAAAATTCACGATCATGAAACTGCTGCCGATTATTTTGATTGGATGAAACAAGCAGCAACACCTACACCGATGGGCTATAACCCAAGTGCGATGAGCAAGTTTGACTTGTCTAAGTATTGGAAAAACCCAACGCAAGGTGCACGGAATGAAGCAGCACAAGCGCTGATGGACTTGCGTAAAAATACAAGACCAATTGGCATTTAGTAGTTTAACAGGGGATATGTTTAACGGAGAATTATTATGCCGATAGGTGGTGGAATCGTACCAGCTTCGGGTTCATCGCAATATAACGAACTTACTTATGTAACTCGTAGAGCGTTTATCCCCAAGCTTGTCGTACAAATTTATAACAGCACACCCTTGATGGCTGCGTTGATTGCTAACAGTCAGCAGGCTTCAGGTGGTGTATCTCAAGTAACCGTACCCGTTCAAGGCGCACAGTTTGTTAACGCACAATGGTCTGACTATTCTGGTTCATTTAACCAGCCGTCTGTTCAGCAAGGTGCATTTAACGCTGAATTCAACTTGAAACTGATGATCGCGCCCGTGCCGTTCCTCGGTATGGAAGGTGCAGTTCAACAAGACTATGCAATTATTCCTCTCATTGAGGCTCGTATGAATGATGCGACCAATGTGATGATGGATGCGATGGCAACTGCCTTGTACAACAACACAACCAATACTCAACAGTTTATTGGTTTGCCAGGCGCAATTGACGATGGTACAAACCTTGTAACTTACGGCAACATCAACCGTAACACTTACACCTGGTGGAAATCCAAAGTGTATGCTGCTGGTGGTGTAAACCCAACTCGTCAGAATGTCCTTCAGTATATTTCTGGAACTGTGAAAAACGGTGCAGAAGTACCCACTTTTGGTGTTTGCGGATTTGGTACTTGGACATTGTTAGCTCAAGACTATGTTGGTCAAGAGCAGTATGTTATTACACCAGGAAACGGTTTTGATGGTGACTCCAATGGTCCACAAGCAGCTTTTCGTGCTTTGATGGTTGCCGGTGTACCTATTTATCCAGATCCTTATTGCCCAGAGGGTACTGTCTATTTCATTAACTCAAACTACTTGAGCTTGTATATCCATGACCAAGGTAGCTTCGTGTTTACTGGATTTGAAAGCACTCTACCAAACTGGCAGATTGGTTATGTTGGCGCAGTCTTGATGATCGCTGAATTAGTGAGCACCAAGCCAAAGTCAATGACCCGTGTATCTGGTTACAACTCTATTTCAATATAAGGAGAACTAACCATGGCACTTGCTTTAAATAAGATCCTGATTGCAACAGCAAATGCAAACACAGCTGGTGCGTATTTTCAAGGGGTAGCTAACATTTCAGCAACTACGGCTGGTAATGTGATTCCTGCTGGAACTTACTATGTGTTTGGTACGGCCAATGTGGTAATTCAAGCGATGTCAAACTTTAACACCTCAACTAATGTGGCAACATTCTCCAATGTGTATTCCACTAATTCCGGTGGTTTAGTTATTTCTGACAATGTAAGTGTGCGCTTATTGGCAACAACCAATGCTAATGTTCAACTTATTACTGTAAATGGTGGCCAAGATGTTTCTGGCACTTTTAATGTTTAAGGAGAACGGTAATGGCTAATTCAAATGCAGTAGGTACTCTTTACCTTGATAGTTTTGGTAATGCGCGTGTCGCGATTGCTGTAGCACAATTAATAAATACTACAGGTAATGGAGTTGTCACTAGCGTTGAAATGCCTTTATTGGGTGGTGGTTTAACAAACGGTGGAGCAGTAGCAAATTCGGGAAGTATTATTCTCCGTAGAATTGTTGCTACTAGCCCTACAGGTAACATTTCACTTGCCAATATTTCGATTACGACAAGCAATGATGGCAATATTTCAAATGCCGTTGTAGCTAATGTGGTACTCAGTAATTTGACAGCAGCTGGCCGTTACCAAGACTTAGCAATCGCAGCTCCGTACAGCGCTAATACTGCTGTATCTGGATTTACCACCTCAGTCTTGTTTGTCAATGTTAATACCGCTTCAGGCAATTCAAATACTGTGAATTTTGCAGTATATGGTGATGTAGTGAGTTTTTAATGGCTAATATCTTCGTAACCAATAAATCACAGCAAGACCTTAGAGATGGCTTCGCTGGTGTGTTTTATGACTTTAAACCTGGCTCTACAGTCGAAGTTCCAGAGGAGGTTGTAAAACACATATTTGGTTACGGAGATACCAATAAAGAACCGTATTTGGCTCGGCTTGGTTGGATTAAAACCCACAATGAATTATCAGATGGAATGAAAAAATTATCTGAATGGGAATTTTCTGATCAACCCCCTAGAAAGAACCAATCGTTATCCCCGTTGGTGGAAAGAGTACCTCTCCCTGCTTCCAAGCGGGGTGGGGGAAAAATCCTTTCGGTGGCAGCATGATCTATGGAGATTAAATGGCAACTCTGTCATCTTACATTACGGATGTCCGATATTTACTCCATGATGCAAATGCAAACTTTTACACAGACAACCAATTAACCGATTACATTAACAGTGCTCGGGATCGGGTTGTTCGTGATACCGGTTGCTTGCGTGAAATCGTTGTTACCCAAACACCGTGTCAAGTAGCCCCTAGCGCAGTATTAAATGGCGCTACTCCAGCATACCCAACCGCTTGGGCAGCAAACACAGCTGTTACTTTAAACAGTTTTATCTTTAGTAATATTTTTATTTACCAAGTTACTACGGCTGGAACAACCAGTAATACCGCGCCCCCGTATCCAGACGGCAGTGCCAACAATTACAGCAATTACCCACCAACAACCCAATTTACCAATGGTACGGCAGGGTTAACTTATGTCGGTAATTGCGAAACCATTAGCTATGCAGCACTTACCAATTTGATGGGTTCTAGTCCGCTATCGCCAAGTTCTAACAATACAGTCTTAGACATCATCAACATGAACTTGTATTGGGGCAATACTAGAGTGCCGATGGATTACTTAGCCTGGTCAGACTTTAATACTCGTTTGCGTTTTTGGCAAAATTACATTGGCAGACCGCTTGCTTTTAGTATCTATGGCCAAGGTCAAATTTATGTTGGACCAGTGCCCGATCAAATTTATCAAGTTGAGTTAGATTGCGTGGTTTTACCTAATCCTTTGGTGTTATCAAGTTCAAGCACCACGGATACAATTACCGATCCGTACACAAGTTGCGTCAAATTTTATGCTGCGTATCTAGCCAAGTTTTATGAACAAAGTTTTGGAGAATCCGAAATCTTTAAACAAGAGTACCTTAAACAAGCTACCTCGGTTCTTAATACGACATTTACGAGAAGGATTCCTAGTGTTTATAGTGGGATGTTGTAATGGCCGCAGCCGAACAAAAAAAGTCCTACGAAGTTGTCAAAGAGTTTAAAGGACTCAACACCAAAGCCAACCGAACAGCTATCGGTAAAGACGAGTTTTCGTGGGTTGAGAATGCCCAACCGGTAGGCTATGCCAACTTAAAAATTGTGCCGACTTATTCCAATGTAACGGTTGCCAATGTAGCGGTTACTTTTAGCAATACGGTCACTTATTTAACTACAATTAATATTGGGGTTAAAGATTATGTTGTAGCGTTTTTATCAGACGGATCAGCACAGTATTACGACATTATTGCGGGTACAAAAGGAAATGTAGCGCCTGCTGGCACATTTTCGGGTACAGGCATGATGAGTACCCAATGGTACAACGACCGAATGCTGATTCTTGACCCAACTAAGGGTTATTACTCATGGGATAGCAATAATGTGGTTAGCATTGGTTCAGTCGGTTCAATTGGAATTGTTAACCAAGGAGCGGGTTATACCTCTGCTCCAACCGTTGTTATTTCGGCTGCAACCCAAGTTGGTGGGGCAAATGCCAATGCGGTATCGACTTTAACCACGGGAGCAAACACCGTATCTACCGTTACGGTATCCAATGCCGGTACAGGCTATACCAATGCTGCCAATACTACGGTTACTTTTTTAGGGGGTGGCGGGTCTGGTGCGTCAGCCGTAGCCAGTTTGGTCACATTTGCCACAGGAACGGTATCTGTAGCGGTTGTGGATGGGGGTGCAGGGTACACTAACGCAGCCAATACCACCATTACATTCTCAGGCGGTGGGGGATCAAACGCAGCTGCTCAAGCCATTGTGCGGGGTAATGTGGTCACCCAGGTCATTATGACCAATGTAGGGAGTGGATACACCAATACTGCCAACTTAACCGTTACTATCTCAGGGGGTGGGGCAAGCAATAATGCCGTTTTAAAAGGATTTGTGTCTACCGAGCAAAACTGCGGTATAGCGAGTTTTTCGGGTCGAGTATGGATCTCTCAAGGCAGAACCGTTTATTACAGCGCTGCAGGCTCATTTAGCGACTTTACGAGCGTTTCTGCAGGGTCAGTTACCCTGACAGATTCCACTTTGCACGGAAATATCCAATATTTGCTCTCCGCCAATAACTTTTTATACATTTTTGGCGATGATTCCATCAATGTATTTTCTGATGTTAGGGTTACTACTAGTGGTTTAACCTTGTTTACCAATACCAATGTGAGCGCTTCGGTAGGGTCTAAGCGCCCAAATGCCATTTTTCCGTATTTCCGTTCCGTCTTATTTATGAACGATTACGGGGTATATGCCTTGGTTGGATCGACTACTTCTAAACTATCAGACAGCTTAGATGGTATTTTCCCTAATATTGACTTTGATAGCCCGATTTATGGCGGTCAAGTTCTGATTAATAACATTTTGTGCGCTGCATTTAATTTCCGGTATTTTGATGACACCTTTACCGACTCGTATCGGTATGTCCAAGCCATCTTTTTTGAGAAAAAATGGTTTATTACAAGCCAAAACGATAGCCTGGCTTACATCACTTCTGTACCGGTTGGCGGAAAAATTAGTCTGTATGGCACGGCCACAAATCAACTCTACAAACTGTATAACGATTCTTCGTCTGCCATTACTAGCCGAGTGCAAACGGCTTTGATGCCCATGGGTGACCCCATCCGTACCAAGCAAGCTCTTAAAATGGGGATTGAAGCAACAAGTGCCAATAGCGCTATTATCTTGTCCGCAACAATTGACAGCGAAGTGGGATCAAGTTCACCCTACACCTTGCAAAGTTTAGTGTCTTGGCAAAATATAAATTTGCAAACCATACCTTGGAAAAATGCTTCTAATGTCACAATTGGCTGGATTGGTAGCGGTTATAACCTATACAAAACCGATGCCTCCCAGTATGGAAAATACCTCGGAATTACAGTAACATCAAACAGTCCATCATTTAACTATAACGGCTTCGAATTTGAACATGAATTGAGAGTGAGGTTCTAAAATGCCAGTACCAAATATCTTTGGCGCAGCGACTACAGCGATACCGCTAACACAACTTGATGCCAACTTTAATACCGTAGCAACCCTTGGTAACGCATCCATTGGTCTAGGTAATACCACAACTACAGTCGGTAACTTAACCTTAACCAATGTAACCATTACTAGCGGAACAATTAATTCTGCTGTTGGTATTTCTGGTAATGTTACTATTGGTAATACTACCGTTGGCTTAGGAAATACAGCTACTTCTGTTGGTAACCTAACGCTAACCAATGTAACTTTGTCTAGCGGTACTTCCAATATGACACTTGGAAATACGGCTGTAACAATTGGTTCTGCTACGACCTCTGTTGGTAATTTAGCCCTAACTAATGTTACCATTACGACTATTCAAGAGCCATCCAATGTTACAGCTACTGCTGCTACTGGAACAATTAACATGGAGTTGCTTAATACTTCAATTCTCTATTTAACTTCTAATGCTACTGGTAACTTTACGGTTAATTTTAGAGGTACTTCAACAACATCATTAAACAATGTAATGTCTAACAATACATCTGTTGCCTGTACTGTTTTAGCTACGCAAGGAAGTACTGCGTACTATAACTCAGTTGTTCAAGTGGATGGAAATACTGTTACTCCTAAATGGCAAGGTGGAACAGCTCCTACTAGCGGTAATGCAAGCTCAATTGATAGCTATACCTATGTCATTATTAAGACGGGTAGTGCAGCTTTTACAGTCCTTGCAGCTCAAACCAAATTTGCTTAAGGTCTTATAGATGCCACGCTTATCTAAAATTGGTGCAGCAGCCCTAGGAGCTTTTGGGTGGACAGGTAGAATTGCCGCCACAGTACCAGGCGCACCAACAATAGGAACTGCGACTGCTACAGGATCAACTACAGCGACTGTAACTTATACAGCACCAGTAAGCGATGGTGGTTCTCCAATTACATCTTATACAGCAACATCAAGTCCAAGCGGTATAACAGGCACAATAAGTCAAGCAGGTTCAGGAACAATTACTATAAGCGGATTAGCTAGTGGAACTGCTTACACATTTACTGTGACTGCTACTAACGCTGTTGGAACAAGTGCTGCAAGTGCAGCAAGTAATTCTATAACAACAAATATAACTCTTAACTACCTTGAAGTTGCTGGTGGTGGTGGCGGTGGTTCGGCTGGTGGTGGCGGTGGTGGCGCTGGTGGTTTATTAAGCGGGACAACTTCTATTAGTGCATCAACTACCTTGACTGTAACAGTCGGTGGTGGCGGTAGTGGTGGCATAAGTCAATCAGACGGAAGTAATGGATCAAGTTCATCGGTAACTGGTTTAACAACAGCCGTAGGTGGCGGTGGTGCAGGTCATGGAGACTTAGGCAGTGGAAATGTATCTGCTGGTATTGGTGGAGGTTCAGGCGGTGGTGCTGGCGGTGCTAGTGGAACTAGTCGCTCAGGTGGTTCAGGAACTTCAGGTCAAGGAAATACTGGTGGTTCAAACTACACAGGCGGTGATTATTATGGTGCTGGTGGCGGTGGTGGTTCAGGCGGTGCTGGCGGTACTGGTGGATCATCAACGGCTGGTAATGGTGGTTCAGGAACTTACTATTCAATTAGTGGTGCTTATTATGCTGGCGGTGGCGGTGGCTCAGGTTATTCTGGTGGTTATCCAGGTTCACCAGGAAGTGGCACTAATGGTGGTGGTAATGGCGGTGGCGCAAGTGCTAATGGGGATTCTGCAACAGGAAATACTGGTTCAGGCGGTGGCGGTGGTGATAGTCCTACTGGTGGTAGTTCAGTTAGTAATGGTGGAAACGGTGGCAGCGGTATAGTTATTCTCTCATACGCTGGATCACAGAAATTTAATGGTGGATCAGTAACTTCATCGGGTGGCAACACTATCCATACATTTACAAGCAGCGGATCGTTAACACCAATTTAAAGGAGAACTGTTTTGTCACATTTTGCAAAAGTAGAAAATGGAATCGTAACCCAAGTAATTGTTGCTGAACAAGATGCTATTGATAGTGGTTTGTTTGGTACGGGATGGGTACAAACTTCATACAATACTCGTGGTGGGCAACATCCTGAAGGCAGACCATTGCGTAAAAACTATGCTGGTATTGGCTACGCTTATGATGAACAAAGGGATGCTTTTATTCCACCTAAACCATTCCAAAGCTGGTTATTAAATGAAGAAACCTGTTTATGGGATGCTCCAATTTCATACCCTAATGATGGAAAACCCTATGTATGGGATGAAACAACTACTTATTGGTTAGAGGTGACAAATGGGAATTAATGCTTTTACTAAGACTGGTAACACAGTAACCTTTACTGCTTACACAACAGCGCCTACTCCTGTTCAAGTAACCAATACCACAATTGGTGGAAATCAATATCGCATTATCAATGCGGGTACTACCGTTGTTTTTTTAGGTTATGGAGTAGATGCTGCTAATGCCACAACTGCTTCAGCTAATGTGACTAGTTCTGGTGCTGCTTTTCCGTTATTAGCTGGTACAGACGAAATTTTGACTTTTGTGCCAAACGCTTACTTTACGGGTACAAGTACAGCTAACGCAACAATTTATATTACCCCTGGCGATGGAGTGTAAAACATGGTTCTCAAGGTCGTATCAGGAAGTTCTGGCGGTGGTGGTAGCGGTACAGTAACTTCGATTGCTGCGGGTACTGGCATCAATGTCAGCCCTAGTCCGATTACGACTACGGGTACTGTTGCGCTTGCCAATACTGCGGTAACGGCTGGAACTTATGGTAATGCCACCATCAATGGGGTGTTTACAGTTGATGCACAGGGAAGATTGACTTCTGCATCCAATGTGGTTATTAGCGGTACTTCTCCTGGCGGTACTGCTGGTGGCGATCTTACTGGCACTTACCCTAACCCTACGCTCAATACTTCTGGGGTTGTTGCTAGTATCTATGGCAATGCAACAACTGTTGGACAAGTTACGGTAGATGCTAAAGGTCGTGTCACTACGGCAACCAATGTAGCCATTGCTATCGCCAATACGGCAATTACAAATGCCAACATTACTTTAGGCAACACCACAATTGGTCTTGGAAATACCGCTACAAGTCTTGGTAATCTTACTTTAGCCAATGTCACAATTATTAGTGGTACGGAAAATGTCACTACTTTCCGTTACACCAGCAACACGGCCGCTAATGCGACCTTTAGTTCAGCCACCATGATGCTAATTCCTGCTGGATACATCATTGCCAATGTCAACTCTGTAAATGTAAAGATTCCTTACTATGCCGTCTAATAACGAAACCTTTGAACTGATGATTGACGGTACGGAAGCCCGTTTGAACACCCATGAAGCGGTGTGTGAACTGCGTTACAACAGCATTTGCGCGCGTTTAAAGCGAATTGAAACCATTTTAATTACTTCTGCAGGCTTTATTGTGGCTTCTTTAGTAGCGATTGCCTTCAAAATCCACTAATCATGAATTTTGAAACCCTTTCAATCGTCAAATTTGGAGATGTAGACTCTTTGGGAGAGTTTTTGTTTGAAAACGGTACTCAACATAAGCTGTTTCAAGAAACTTTTATGGATGCCGGTATTTCTGTGCCAATTTACCCCATTACAGACGCAAATACCGACAATTTGGACGACTGGTTGCTCGCTCATCAGGTCGAACATCAGGCTTTTGCAGGCTTGTTAGACCTTAATAATCCCTTTAATATGCTGGATGTGGACTTTAATAACGAGAGTGATTTCTATGATTGGCTCGCTTCGCACCTTTATATTCACCAGCAAATAGCTGCTGCCCTCGGAGTCTAAATTATGGCAATAAATCCCGTTTCCCCCCGCCAAGAAAAAATGGAAAATCCGCAAACCCAGCCAATTAACCCAGATGTAATGGAATTGGTGGAAAGTGGTGGCAAGCCAAAACAATCGCCTGAAATCATGAAAGCCAAAAATGATTTGCGCAGAATTATTAAACAAGTTGGTATTGATCCACAACGGGTTATCCAAGCCGGTAAATACGCAGAGGCTGCTTTAAAAGATCCAAACATGTATTCTATTGCCATTCAGATGGCGGTGAAAGAAGGATTGTTAACTGAAGATCAAGTGCCAAAAGAGCCTGGTATTAATTGGAAATTATTAGCCCAAGGGATAACAGCCGGCAAATTAACCGAAGAATTAGTTCAAGAAGGAGCATTTAATGGGTAGTGCTGCTCCCGCTATTGTTACGGTTGTAGCCGTTGTCGCTACTGTTTATGCTGGCCCATTAGTGGGTGAAGCAATTTACGCATCGCTTGGTACAAGTGCTGCAGCAGCTGGAGTGAGTACGGCTACGGTAGGTGCTGCCGCTATTGGTGGTTCAACAAGTGCGGTCAATGCTGCAGTTCAAGGAAAAAATCTTGAAGGTGTGTTAAAAGCCGGTGCAATAGGTGCTGCATCTGGCGCTGCTGGATCAGCTATTGGCGGAGAAATAACTAGTGGAGTTACCGAATTAACCGGAGGACCTGTTGCAATTCCAAGTGATGTTGGTCCAACTTTAGGACCAACTGCTGCAGGTAGCATAACGGGAGGCGCAGCAGGAGGTGCTGCCAGCGGTTTTACTCGAGCACAATTATCAGGACAAAATTTAGAACGATCTGGACAACAAGCGCTTATTGGCGGCGCAACTGGAGCAATAACTTCTGCAATTGGTGAAGGTTTTAGAGAAACAGGAGCATTACCAGAAGATGTGCGTTTAGCAAAATCGCTTAGTGGACCATTTGTAAGCAGAAGTGTGGCTGATTTATTTACCCCACAACGACCATCCTCTCAAGTCGGTCAAACAGGACCATCAACACAATTTGTTGGCAGCGCACCCACAACAGGAGAGCCAGCACCGGGTACAGCTGCTTTAGGTCAAGCCTTGCGGATTGGTAGCGGTGAACCTGGTGCACCGATTGAAAGTCCAGGCGGTGGTGAATCAACAAGCAGACCCGTTTGGAACATTGCATCATTACGCACTAAAGATGAAACAGGGAGTCAAGCATGAGCAAAATATTAATGGAATCATTAAAGCTGGATTTACCGGCTTTGGCTGACATGATTCGTTCTAAAGGGCGAGGCAAAGACACCATGTTGGCTCACATTACTCCCAAAGAAGCTGCTCTTTTAAAGAAGCGTGGTGGTGCAGGAACAACAAACCCAGATACGGGTTTACCCGAATTCTATGATGATTACAGCATGGATACAGGTGGTTATAGTGGCGATGTAGAAGCCCAACCAGGCGGTTTTTACGGTGGAGAAGCTCCAAGTCCAGAACAATTTGCTCAGGTTTATCCAGAATACACTCCTAGTATGATGCCCTTAACGGATGTAGAGGCACAAGCTGGTGGTTTTTATGGCGGTAGAGAACCAACTCCTAGTGAATTTGCCCTTGCTCAACCATCAATAACAAGAGGTTTAACTGCGCCAGGAGTAGTAAGTCCCGCTGCCGCAGCTGCGCCTGCAATTACTCCAACCACACCGAAAGAACCTCCAAAAGAATTTACGGAACAATTAAAAGAGTATTTGACCGATCCAAAAAACATTGCTCGTTTAGGATTAACGGCTGGATTGGGTGCATTAGGAGTTCGTGGGGCGCGTCAAGGTGCGCGACAAGTAGAAGCTGCTAC
>Ga0114969_10004331_pt1 | contig 11234 bp, 4 predicted proteins | sample M_130807_MF_Meta_FD_87316 | JGI IMG/M metagenome (GOLD analysis project Ga0114969, IMG submission 87316) | Freshwater microbial communities from Lake Montjoie, Canada to study carbon cycling - M_130807_MF_MetaG | ecosystem: Environmental > Aquatic > Freshwater > Lake | place: Lake Montjoie...
GGAATGCGTTCTTCGCGAATGCGCACCTTTGCTATGCGCGTTCCCTCTTCGCTTTCCGTCATAAACGCCTTGTCCACAATTCCGAGTTGTCCCTTCTTTGTGGTTTTTGATTGGTCCACGGCAAATTCATCGCCCGTCTTAGAGACGGCGCATCCAATAATAACAGTTTGGTCGTTGATTTCAGTGCCTTCTTGGACCAGTCCAAAATTATCCAATTTGCTATAATCATACCCCATCTTTGTTCCAATGACGTTTTTCGGCGATTTCTCTATATTCAGGATTTTCTTCTCTACAATTTCCCCGCTCGTTTTGTCTTTTTCTTCATGGGTCTCATATACGGAAAAATACGTGGTTCTGAAAAGACCGCGCTTCAATGCGCCTTCATTCACCAAAATCGCGTCCTCTACGTTGTATCCAGTATAACACATAATTGCGACAATGACGTTTTCTCCGTAATAGTTTTCTTCGCCATTAATAAACTCCATATATCTGGACTTCACTAGAGGTTTCTGGCCCTGATTCAAAATGAGCGCCGTCTTGTCCATACGCATATTGTAGTTGGTGTGATACATTGAAATTGCCTGTTTGCTTTGTCCACATGAAAACGAATTACGCACGGCGGGATTGTGTTGGGGAAATATGATTTGGTTACACATCATTCCGAATATGAGTGACTCGTGGATTTCGCAATGCGTATAGGACGAAGCTTTCGTCAAAGCTGAAGACGATGCTGATGTCTCTATTTGTTTGGTTGGTTTCATTCGAATCAGCGCCAATTCCTCCTCATTCACATCCAAATAATCAATAATCCCTTTCTTGTCTATAAATCGTTGTATCTTCAGCGGGTTGGTCTCGGCACTAACACCGTCATATACTTCATGTAACTTGTAAAATTTGTCGTAGTTTATCTTGTCTTTGAACTCGGGGCGTTTTTTATTGAACCCCGACAACAACTCATTCCATTTGAATTCTTCATTCAACAAATCCGTCTCATACGACATCTTTTTAATCAAATCGTCATAGTAGAAAACGGGCCGACAAACACGCCCTCCATCCGTGAAGATGAAAATCGTATTCTGACGAATATCAAAACTGATACTAATATATTGAGGAATGAGTCCATTTCGGCGGAAAAACTTCACTTTGCTGACGGCGACAAACGCGTCCACCACGCTCCCAGCCCAGAATCCATTAATAATCACTTTGGTCATTGAAGACAAGTTGGCGTGCCCGCATTCTTCCACCATTTTCATATTCAGTTCCTCACGCATCCATTTAATCATCGGTTCGCGTGATATACTGCGGGTAATATAGGCAAACATACTCAAGTGTTTATGAAGCCCAATGTTTCCACCATCGGGGGTGTCGATGGGGTCAAAAATACCCCACTGCGAACCATTGAGAACACGCGGGGCGACTAGTTTTGACCCAGTATCCATCGGCAAATTTGTCTTTCTCAAATGACTCAGCGCCGAATTGAACGAGAGGCGGTTTAAATCCTGGACGACACCAATCTTCTTTGAATGCTGGTGTGCACCCCAGTTTCCCTTAAACGCCTTTTTGAACCCCGCCTCTAAGTCTCGTTCTTTTAAAACTGTTTTGTAATTAGTCAAAATTAATCCCATCATGTCATTTTCATACAATCCCTTGTTCCTATACATAATCTTCTCAAAGTCCACATAAATACGCTTGGTCTGTATCTTGTAATATTCGCGGAACAACTGATACAAGAGGCTGCCGACCAATTCAATGCGCTTGTATCTGAAACTGTCGCGGTCAATTGGCGGTTCCATTCCATTATACGCCGACGCCAATTTAAACGTCATATATCCCAGGAAATATGCCTTCTGGACAAAATTGGTTTCCCCAATATGAGGTAGGAAATAGTCGGACAAAATATGGAGAACATTATCAACCGTTTTTGTCTTGGTGAGCTCGGCGATAAATTGAAGGGCGAGCATTTGTGTATTTATCATACCTGCATCATGGACGGAAGGAATGAAGAAATCCATGAGATTCTCGTATTTGTTTAAATCGAGGAGACACATGGATACTATGTCCTTGTCGGTAATTACGCCGAGCGCCCTGAACAAAATGAATAGAGGCACTGGTTTTCGAACATTGGGGATATTTACGACTATATTCATATTTGTGTATTGATTACTGGGGGCCAACAAATCGACACTTAGAGACCGAATCGGTTTTGACGTATTTTCACTCACACTCTTGATTTCCGCGGTGAAAAGGACTTTTTCGTTGTTTGCTTTGCCGACGCGCAAAATGTTGTCGCCGAATTTCTCTTGTGGGACAATGGTCTTCTCTTTTCCGTCGATTATGAAATAGCCACCAGGGTCATTGCGACATTCACCTACGTTGAACCGCGCTTCGCGCGGCATTCCGCCCAAAATACAAAAATCTGACTGCGTCATTATTGGGAAGCGCCCTAAAAACTGCTTCTCTATTGTATAATTGCGCGTCTGGGTGTGTTGTCGGTTGACCGATTGTTCGACCGCCTCTTTTCGACGCGTCATCTCATTGACGGTTGTTTTGGCTCCGCCAAACGTAGTTCCGCCACTTTCTTCTTTTTCAATATAGTCTTTGCCGTCATTTAGTTCTGGATTCAAATCACGGTCGGCAAGAGCATTTCCACCCTTCTTGAAATTTGTAAAGCGTTTCTTGGGTGGGTTCGGGTCAACAGTGTCTTCGCCCATTTCCGTATCAACAGGTCTCGGCTCCTCATTTTCGTCCAATTCATCAATCACCTCTATATCCATATCATAATGAATCGTCATCGCATACGTCATATTTCGTAGTCTCGCTTCATTAGGGAACATATAATGCGGGTCATTATCATAGATGACTGGTTTTGCGAAATATAATTTGTCTCCATTTTTACCGCCAATATAGAGGTTACATTTGGATTTGTATTCTCCGGTGCGTTCATCTAATCGCGAAACGAGCGTAATAGGATTCTTTTCCTTGATGATTTTGTAAATATCATTTTTATAAAAATCATTATACGACTCTACGTGATGTCTTACTAAACTTTGTGGATTATCTGCATAATGACTTTCTATGATTTTCCAAACTGTCGCTTCATCCATCTTATACATTACATAAATATTCTTTTTTACATAGTTTTAGCAAATTAAATCTAATAAATAGATATACAACACAATGTCCGACTTTATGGAAACTGTTTTTGGCCCTCTGTCTGGCGAATATTGCTATTATTTCTACTTCCTCTCAATTTTTATGTTTTTCTGGTTTGCGGTTGCCCTGATTGGCGGGTTTGCGGTTGGAATCACCCAGCGTAAGGGATTTATGTTTTTCTTTACCGTTGCTGGCGGTTCACTTACCTATTTGCTGCTCTATTTTATAAATCGCCTTATGTATTCGGTTTGCACTAAGGCTCTATAAGGCCTTTGTTTTACAAAAACGCCCTCTACATAATTAGATAAATATTCGTAAAATAATTATCTAATACTCTACACGCTCAAATAAAACACCAACAAATAGCATAAAATAGCTAAAACAATGGATACAACCCAAATGGGTATGACGGTTTTTTGTTTGTATCCAATGCCGAACTGTCTGAACCCACCCTTCTCAGTATAAATGAGTGCTGGTTTGAAGAAATGGATTGCGGCGAAAATAACCAAAAAAAACAATACCGAAACCGACAATCGATTTGTTCTGAATATTTTTTTATCTACAAACATATGCCTTATACTATATTATACATTTTTTTACACCATCTCACTAATCATACAACAAATATCACAATCGCAATTCACGTGTTTGCCATCGGTTTCTGGATATACTGGCGGGGCCACATATATTTCCGGGCGCTGGTTTGTCCACGGTTTTTCGTCATCAGCAAGAATAGCGGGCCATTGAATTGGTTTTTCTTTTCCGTTTACAAAGATTTTCTGGGTACCATCGCATAAGTTTTTGCCGAGTTCGCGCAATTCCTCGAATGTTTTTGATTTGTGTCTTTTGTAATTGAGCTCGGAAACCCAGACAAAGTAGTCTTTACCGCCAAATATGCCTTTTCCCGAATACGTTTTTTCTCTATAAACTTGATTTGTTTCTGATTTTATAAAATATGATTTATGAGATGACGGATACGCCATATCATAAATGAGGGTTGGTTCCTTTGTGTCCGCGGTTTTAAAGTAGATTTTGTTAGTGGTCATTTTTTTGAATGATTCCCACTACAGATTTCAATGTGTTTCAATTTTACTAGTATACTTATTCGTCGCGGTCTTCTTGGTAATAAACACCATCATTATAATCTTCGTCTAGTCCATTAATATTGCTTGCTTCGTCTTCAGCTTCCTCCTCTGCCTCTAAGTTCGGATCATAATCAACTTGTTCTTGATCCACATTATCAGCATCTTCATCTACAACAGCATACAAATCTTTATCCTTTTCTTTCTCGGCATCGTAGAGGTTTGGATCATATCTATAAACGCCTGTTTGTAATCCCAAATTCCAAACACCCATTTTGTGTTGTTTCAAAATATTTTCAACACGACGTTCTTCAATCGTCATATTTTTCAAATAATCGGTAATGGTGGCCTTCTCACGTTTGCTTTCAATATATGATTTGGAAGACAAATTAATATACGGTTTGTCTATAGTTTTCTTGATTTTCATATTCATCTCTATCATTGTAATCATTAAACTACAAACACGCTGTCTAAATTCCATTCGGTTTCCTAAACCAATATCCACTTCTTCCAGTTCTTCCGTTGCCGCGGCGCTGCGAATTAATTGAATATCCTGTCGTAAATAGTCGTCAGTGTCGCTTCCTGTGACCAATTCATAGAGAATCGAATAATAACAATAAGAATGTAGCAAATATAGAGCCTCTTTATCAAACAACAAATAATAGAGTTTTTCCTCATTTACAAAAGACGTAAACACTGGAACATGGTTCAAGAATAGATTCAAGTCCGCCATCTTCAAATTAATGTCTTTGAAAAACCGACAAATTAATCGGTCTCTTTTATATGAATTCAATTCATCGTAATATTTGAGAACCATCGTGTTGATTGTTTCCATATGTTTTTCCGAAAACCCCCAATGTGATTTTACGGGCGGTTTATTGTTCTCAGGTGAATTCGAAATAAATGCCGGCACCGTTTTTGTAATCATAAACACCATATTGCGAATATATTGAACCACTGTATATTGGCCTACATCATTGTAGGTTGTATCGCATTCCCAAGTGGACAGGTTTCGTAAGAAACTCGCCATTTTACCCTTTTCGGCTGGTGTGCGCATAGTGCCGAATTCGGTAATATATTCCATTATTTGCGTACACATTTCGCGATTTACGCGGGACAAGTGTTTCTTCAGTTTGCCCATTGTAACGCCATCTTTTTCCACCGGTTTATTAATGTCGAACTTGCTTAAAAGTATCTTTAAATAGTCCGCCAACTTCTCCTCTATGATGGGGGTTTCACGACTGCTAATACCATCAATTAATTCGGAAAATGCCCTTGTATATTGAATGTCGATTGCCGACGTTTGAATACCATGTATCATATTTCGTTTTGCGACAGTTTGCATGAGATTACGTAGAGAGTCAGTGTCCATAATCTTACCATTTTTCTTCAAATGATCGATGAGTTGTTTGAGATCCCATTGTTGTTGGATTCCGCCTGGCTTTTCCTGGAAAAACATTCGCATATCATCGGGGATTATGCTATGTGGATTCGTCAGTTTACAATAATGAATGAACGCCAAATAGATATTTTCCTCGCTGAACGTTTTGCGTATTGTGCTTAAAACTTGGGTTTGTTTTGTACCCGGTGAAATGTAGGCCGCCTGCGACAACATTTTCATCTCCTCCATAATCGCGCCATTTTTGTTAACAAAATCGATGAATTTTTGAATATTGGGGTCCTTGTCTATGAAAAAATCAATTGACTTGCGATGGTCTTTTTCTTCGCAGCACGCGTTTTCCAAAAATATAATGGTTCCTGCTTTCAACAATGCGTCCTTGCCTGCGCCGACAATTTTATTCACGGTTTCTACAATAGCATAAACGTGTTGAACGATCTTGTGTTGAATCACACCAATTTGAGAATGCTGGTTTCGATGCCCCGATTTGATGGAAATCGACAATTCTTCTTTGAATTCCTCCGACACGGTTTTCAACGCTTTTACAACGGAAAAAGGCACAATTGGAGGTTGAAATGATCGCCATTTACCAACATTGAGGACTTCTGGGATGTCGTAGTCGGGAAACAAAATGAGATGTGTCTTCTTCTTTGTGTATAAATCCTCTATTTCTGGCTCTTTTAAAATCTTTCCAATATATTCAATCAGACGTTTCATTATTCCGTCGCGTTTTAAATGTTTGATACTATTCCACGGCTCTACATTTCCAGTAATCTTTTCAATAACACAAGACAAATATTTGATTCCAGTGGTGTATTCAACTCCGCCGTCTAGAGGATACCCGCCAAAACTGAAAACACACCCAGGGAAGGTTTTGCTCGGCTTAAATGATGGAATCATTGTTTGGATTGCCGTAAACAATGTGGCTGATGTGAAAAATATGATGTTCTGATTGCGATATGTTGGATACGATGGAATGACGACGTTCTTCTTTTGATTGAGTTCTTCAATTTTCTTATATTTGTCGGGAGAATAGAGGTTTGCTCCAAGTAGCTTGACCGCTATAGACAACACTTTACTCTCAATTGGTTCAATATTGATGTGCATGTATCCGCACAATGCGCGTGCGATATTATAGACAGTTTGAGTCAATTCATTCTCAAATACCTTGACCGAACTGGCGACTGTGAAGTTTATCTGACTTATATCGGCATTTATATTTGCTGCATCTGTGGCGGCTACAGACGCGGCTTTTAACGAGTCGCCTGCGGCTTTTAATGAGTCGCCTGCGGCTTTTAATGAGTCGCCTGCGGCTTGTCCCATGACTTCATGCGAAACAATTTTGAACCCCGATTCATCATATTCATCCGCCGCCATGAAATCAATAGATTTAATAGTATATCCTGTGTGTTTATCTACAATCGATTCGCCATCATCACTTAGGATACCAATCTTACTAGAGATTACATCTAATTCATAATTATAATCTGCACCAATCGTGTATTTTATAGCCAAATCATAGAGGAACACGGGAAATAGCTTAGTATTTGTATCAACACAATATAACCAATAAGGGGATTCATTTGAATACTCATTTATGACGGCATCGCGGCAAAACTTATCGCGGAAAACAAGAATATCCGTTTGTTTCTTTGCAAAATCGGTCTGTTTCAATATGAGGTCGCGCAACCCTTCATACGGCGACACCATAAAGTCCAATTTAACCGCGTTTTTCCCGAGACTGGTTGCGTAATAATCATATTGCTCTTTGCGGCTTTCGACCAACCAAATCTTCTTTTTCAACATATCAATTTGTTTAAGCGCGTGTTGTTTCGATTCTGTCGCCATATCTTCCATGGTTTTTTCGATAGTTGCCTGGTCATATTCTTTCATAACGTGCTTTTGCGCAATTTTTTTCATATGACTTGCGCTGTCCTCTTTGGCCAAACATTCTTTCTTGTCGACTATGCAATTTTTATCACTGTAACAGAGGGATTCACTATTCAATGAAAACTTCTCATCCACGTCTTCATCGCGCGTCCAATTGCCGCGCTTTCGCACATAATAACTCACCTTCTTTTTGGCATCAGCCTCTATTTCGTCATTGCGTTTTTCTTTGGCTGTGAGCTCCTCTTTTTCCAACGATTTGTCGAGCTGCGGATATTCGACCAACATCGCATAATTGCCGTCCGAAATCTTCTTCTTACCAGCGATCAATGAGCTTACCAAGTCATCTACGGTCACCGGATTCGCGTCGTGTTTGTCCAACAAATTCAAACGGAGATAATTAACAAATTCAGTCGCCAGCATTTTCTTGCGGTCTTCTGCATACTTTGACATAAGTGGATAGGGGGTTGTATCATATTCCTTATCAAAATATATATCTTCACTAATACCGTTGTCTTTTTGTAGGTCGCGTATAGAAGTGTATTTCTTCGCAATTACGCGCGTTGTACACGTCTTACTGTTGGATTTAATAACGCCGTCATCGGCAATGGTTATTGTGCTAGACAAATTGGGCGTGTATAAGAACGACAACATCAGCGAAATCATACTATAATATGCATTGCCTCCATCTCTCAATAAAATAGTATTCATTATTTCCGATGACGGCTTGTATGTTGTGCTGTTTTTATATGTTTCTTCGTCGTCTAGCTGATAACGTTTAACCGTTAATTTCAAATATTCTTCATTTGTTACGAGTGTTTTATAAAGAGGATTCATCTGATAACGTTCGGCGGAGTCGTAGCGTTTGGAGACCAATGTCTCATACTTTTTGCGGTCTGATTCATGCTTGTCCTTGTATTGTTTAATGAGGTCTTTGATTTGCACTCGGATTTCCTGATAGGGTCCGCCGCGACCTTCCGCAATATTCCGCTGGGCTCGATTTGTGCGCCCTGCATATGTTATATTGTCGGCCGACAACAAAAACGGTTCAAAATATTCAATCATATCTTTGAAATTATACGCCGTCGCACGACTGCGAAGCAACTGAATAAGAATTCGTGTATTTGGTATAATAGATTGCAATAGTTTCTTGAAATTTGTGCCTTCTTCGGACAACACCGATTTGGGCATTTCAAAATCAATTGCCGAATCCAAAATAGATGATTGTGATTCATATTTTACCTCATTATTAATATCCTCTATCATCTTTGTTTGAAAATCCATATTTTTATTCAATAATTTAAAATGATACAGCCAATTGTGACTAAGATGTGTCTTGTTCATAATATTGGTTCCAGGCAAATCCACGCGCGAAAATTCATACGCTTGGTTCGGCAATAAAACCACGGATTTCACCGCGATTTCGTCATTTTGCGTCATGGGTTCCCGTATAAATATCCGCTTCCCCGACTTCATAATATGTTCGTCCAATTTAGACAACCCCAAATTGTATTTTTGTATTACAAATCGTCGTTTTGCGACCTGTTGTTTTCCAGACAAATAAGAATACGAATAATAATCATCCAAATTATCAACAATCACCTCTAAATCCGCCGCCACTCGTTGGGCATCATCATTTAAAACATCACCTCTATGTTCGGGTTCTATCGTGGAAAAAGGCGTAAAATCCACGTTGATGCTATTATAAAAGGCCGAATATTTATTTTGGACGTTGGATACATTTCTTTTGCTTTCGTGTGATTTTAAATCAGACGTAAGGGATGAATTTATGATGCTGTCGTCGGTAAAATTGTGTGTGAAAATCTTGTTGCGTTGTTTTACAACCGGCAACACCCATCGTAGCTGTCGGTCTAAACGCTCGAGACTTTCGGCAAGCGGCTTATAATCGCCAGTTATGTTTCGATGTCCGACCACATTTTCATTTTCGTCAAAAACGGAGAACATTTGTCGGAGTTCTTTGAACCGTCTAACAACTGTATTTATGCGACCAACTACAGTGGGGGTACGCTTGTAATTGGGGATTGTAGAGAGCAATTCATCCATTAAATCTTTTAACTGAACTTCTAGACCATATTTTCGCTCTTTCTTACCAACCTCTACATTTATCTCCATTTCAACCTCTTCTCCAAACACAATAGATGATTGTCCATACAACTCATCCAGTATATCTATGTAGTTTTTATCGACCTTGGGGTTTTCCGGAATATGGACCGACATTTCACCAGTTGAACCATATTCGATTGACGCCTTCTCGGCAGACGGTTGTTCCAACTGGTCTTCTGCGTAAATCTCAGCTAAACTGCCCTTCACTGATGCCGGTCGGTCGCGTATATGGAATTTTATAATTGGAATGTGTTCGGGAACACCCTTGTATTCAAAGTTAATGTAAATTACTTCAAAATCGGGGTATGTCGTCACCTCTATCATATCTTCATCTAAATTGGTTATTTCACCAGTTATAATTGTTGGGATTTCACCGCCAAAATGAATGTCCACCCATTTTTTTGGAACCAGACCATTTTGTCGTGCATATCCCAAATCGTCGCTTCGTGAAAGGAGGGCGATTGTTTTTATTGATTCGTCAGTCAACACACCATTATCATATAAAGTGAGCGTGTGTTTCTGGGCGGTGGATATATTTATTATTTTTATGTGTATATCATCTATGTATTCAATGAAAAACGTATTTTGGTCATAGTCCTTGTTATTTGGTGAACTGATTTCGATAATATCGCCGAGCTTCAATTCCATACCAGAGTCTTTGTCCAAGGATTTATCCGTGTCCTTATCCAAGGATTTATCCGTGTCCAAGGACTTGTCCTTATCCGATTCTGGTTTATACTTTGTATCCGATGACGATTCATCACTCCATATTACTTCTTCATCTTTATTCCATTGTGTCGTCATTATATAATATATTATAGTATAATCTTACAAAACCTCTAACATTTTTTCACAATATAGTTAAAAGGCTTAAAGATATTTCACAAATGTTTTTATCTAAACAAATGGCTACTACATTTATTACTGAAAATTTACCTGAATACGTAAACATAAATATTCCAAAGGGTACTGCGGTGCCTTATACAGTGTTTACTCTGTCCAACAAGTACGATGTTGATAATGACATTATGAACATGCGATTTTATAGAAGCGCTATAGTGGCTGATGGAAAGCTGCTATGCATGGCTCCATCCAAGTCATTGAGTAATGCGCAATTTGCGTCTGCTGTGGGTGAAAATCCAAGAACAAAAACCGAGGAAATCGTCGAGGGAACAATGATAAACCTGTTTTGGGACGAACGGGTTGGATGGGAAATTGCGACCAAGAAGAGTATCGGCGGAAACTACTTTTATTTCAGAAATCAGTATGACGGCGCCGCTGTCGCCGAGCAAAAGACATTTCGTCAAATGTTTTTGGATGCGTTTGGTGTAACAGCACTAGCGAATATAAAGATGTTGGATATTCTAGATAAGTCTTGTTCGTATACGTTTGTATTACAACATCCGTTAAACCACATTGTGTTAAATATTGAGAGACCCGTAGTTTACCTAGTTCACATATACAAATTCACAGGTATGGATTATCAATATTGTGATGAACATAACCCTGAGTTTTTGAACCATGGTGTAGCATTTCCGGCAATTGTAGATAGCAGCGTTGATGGTCCTGGACATATGATTACTGATTTA
>Ga0114969_10004334_pt1 | contig 11233 bp, 20 predicted proteins | sample M_130807_MF_Meta_FD_87316 | JGI IMG/M metagenome (GOLD analysis project Ga0114969, IMG submission 87316) | Freshwater microbial communities from Lake Montjoie, Canada to study carbon cycling - M_130807_MF_MetaG | ecosystem: Environmental > Aquatic > Freshwater > Lake | place: Lake Montjoie...
AAAATTTAAAATAATAAAAAAATAATCTTCTTTTTGCTTTTGGTTTAAAACCTTCTCAGCTTCGTGCATTGCGTTTAAATCGTTGAGATAGTCGGGGACGCTTGCCCCAACGCACTTTTTTGGTAACGCATAGATGGTGCCACACGCTTCCGCGATGGCGATTCGTTGTTTTTCTGGTGTCATCATTTACCCTTTCTGATTGCTGCGTCAACGGCGGCATCGCTTAATTCGGCACTGCCTGTCCACTCAAGCGAAGATACGGACAACGACCTGCCGCGTTTGTCATTCCGCAGCCACCGATACCTCTCCGCATCCTTCTTTGCCTCGGCAAGTTCAGCGGCGGTCGTCCATTGATCAACATTACATAACCGCAATTGCTCTTTTACTTCTGCAAGTTCACGCTCAAGCTGTTCAATCCGCAAACCCTGTTCTATGTACGTCGGTATAAGTTTGCTCATGCCCCTCCCCCGAAGTAACACCACACATAAGCAAACACAGTGACTAGCACCGCACCACATGCAACCCCATCCCGCACACCTTCACGGTAGGCTTGCTTGCGATGGCGTAAAACCTTTTCCCACTCTTTGTCATCCCAGAAGTCCAGCATTATTTCTTCTCCTTTGCTTTGTGTATCTCAGCTTGGTATCTGTTCCACGCCTCGGCTAACTTAACGTCAGCGCCTTTCCATTCGCGCAAGGCTGGCTGGGTGCTTTCCTTAAAGAAGTTCTTACGCTGCCGGATATACTCAGTCAGCACCTTGAACAACCGTTCTTCTTCGCGTGTCATATCGCCCCCACCATCTTGCTGATCCACTTGACATACAGCACCAGTAAGATCAGCGCATTGACTGACAGGAAGGCTAACAAGCAGCATGTCCCTAAAAACTTTATTGTGTCTTTCATTTCTTCACCCTATCCGCTTTATCCCGCGCCTTTTTCTCAGCCATTACTTTGGCCTCGTAACCCCTCATACGCCGCTTGAAGCTGTCGGCGTTGTTGTGGGTGTTAGCTCCGTGATACCTGTGCGTCATGTCTATTTTCTTTTTCATTACTCTACCCTCGCTATCTCACGGTCAAGATACCAACGTGCTTTCTGTAGGTCTTGCAACGGGTCTGAATATTTCTTACTAGAACGAACGATATACTTAATGACATTCCCTAACCGGTAATTCAAGTCCTTTGCTTCGATGAAGTCGATTACTTCGATGCCGCCCACGGTGTAGTGCGGGGGATGGTTCACCATGTCTTCCTTTGCCTTTGGGAAGAGAAGGTTTATTGCTTTCAACTCCTCGTCGCCGTCCTTAACCTCTGAGGGCTTCTCTAAATATTTGTTGTATTCAACACCAAACAAAGCGTTTAAACCCGGCACTACTTCTTTCAACATTTCCTTACGCATGTTTATTGGCATTTCAAGTGGCGTATACCCATTTGCCTTGTTCTGTTTTTTCGTTAGGTAACGTGTGCTATACACGTCCTGCACGGTCACCCCTAGCCGCTCTGCTACTACTTTGGTTTTGAGCTTCGGATACTTCAACAGTGCGCGGCGAATCTTCTCGGTCTTAGTCATTGTTACTCTCCTTGTTCTACTATTATTGAAAACATCGTATCGGATACATGGATACCTACATCACGAACATAATGCTTGGGCGGCACTAACTTCAACAACCCCAACTTACGTCTCATCCACTCCGGCAGCGCATTGCCGTCGGGCGTGTCTTGGTATTTGAGTTCTGCTTGCTTGTTAAAGACATACAGATGCTCAGGGTCGATATAGAGATACAACATTGGCGATTTGTTTATGCTATCTATAATGTCTGTATCTTCCAGCGCGGCTTCCATCTTTGTGACATGTGGAATAGCCGACGGGCATGTGGCTAGAAACCGTTCCTTGGTAGCCATAGCATAGTCAATGGCAGCGGAAGTCATTGACGCTCTGCAATTATGCACAATAGACTTTGGTTCATCCAACGCATCCCTAATAAGCTCTTTCGTTAGTCCGATAACATTCTTGGCTAGTTCTTCCGTAGAGTCCTTGTGCATAGTAGCCAGCACGGTCTTGAACGCCAAGTCCCCGTTACTTGTTTGTGTTAAGTTTTTTGGCCCTCGCTTTCTGGCAATACGCTTGGAATACACGCTGTAGTGCAATACTTTTCCACCGAGCCTCCGTTTGTATAAGTTATCAACAGTGATCATGCCTAGCTTGTTATCCTTCTCGTACACATCAGCCTTCGTGAATGTATGTGCGTAATCAAGCTCCCCTGTCCAGTTCTGGCCGGTACCGACGATTTTAAAAATCCACTCAGGGCGTTTGCGTTTAAGCTTACACAAGAACCCATGCAAATCCTTCTGCAAAGCTCTCTCTGCGGCTGTGATTTTTACTGCGTTCTTATTACTAAGAACCGGATGATAAATAAACGGCTCGGTTACGTTACTTAGAACTATGTTGGTTACATCCATGCTTAGTCTCCCTTACCAACTCATCTTGTTGATGATGTCATCGAGCTTGCTCTTAACACTGAGCCGCGCCTCGTCGCTGTTACGCAGGGTATCGACATGCACACCCGTCAACGCACGTTCCATCTCCTGCCGTGCCTGTTCCATCTTGGGGTCGTTAGCCACATTCAGCTTGGACAGCATCGTGCATTGTTGTAACGCGTTATCAATCATGGTTGCCCGAAACGGACGACGGCTTAAGGCTCCAGCTTCGTCCTTGGTATCTGACAACATAGTTGACGTATGGGTGAGCGTATTGTGTAGCTGAGTCCACAACTCCTGCATGGCGTCAGCTTCTTTGTCTCTCAGGTTATCCTCATGCTGCTTGATCAACTCGTTGCGGGTCTCGTTCTCCACGTCTACGCGCCAATCTCCGGCCTCGGCTATCGGACTGAACTGCACCCTAAACTTAAACTTGTTAGGCAATGCGTTCACATCTGGATACTCTGACAAGTCGCACATCCCCCCCAGCCGCATCACAGCTGCATTAACCAAGTTTGGATAGTCGGTGTAGAACGCCGCGCACAACGCGTTGAATTCGGCTTCGCGTTGATTGATGCCAGTTTTATAGTCCAAGAAGTTCTTGGTAGGCAGCATCCGCGTCCCCGCGTCAGACCACGGCAGCGTCTGACCTGTGTGCCACGTCCGCGCAAGGGCAGCATGCTTCACAATCTTGTCGAGCGACACACTACCGGCCAACAAGTTCTTGGAGTAGTTACCCGCTCGGACTGTTGCACCTTTCATAACATCTACTTCTTCTGATACTTTCTTATCCAGCTTACGTGCCGTCCAGACGCTGATGTTCAGATCAACTAATACTGCGGATTGAGTTATTCCGGTCATGATGCTTCTCCTTATTTATTTTCCCGTTTTCCTGCAAGTTTTGCACACTGATATAGTGCTGTAGATATTGATGCAACACGCACTAAGTTTGGTGAGTCCCATACATGGTGAGACTCTTCTTTTGTAGTGTAGTTAGTGTGATGCTCGTAGCTCTCTGTCCGTGAATATATCTCCAACAAAGTTATGGCATCTTCGGGAGACATAACAACATCTCCGTAGGACGCTGAAACAATACACTTACCTTCTTTTTTTTCTAACATAATACTCCTTTCTTTTACACTGTCAAGTATTTTTCTAGCCATTTGTTACTCCACATGAATCGTCTTACCTTTACCTGCCATAGTGCCTTTGGCGTATGGTCCAACGATGCACCACATCACAGGACTCGGCCAGTCACCACCCCAATCACCACCCACACAACCATCCGTCAAGATGATGCTGCACTCGGGTATGATCTTCTCCTTGTCCAACCAGTCAGTTACACAGCTAGGCGCGGTGCCACCTCCACCCCTCGGTTTGGTTGACTGCACAAGGTTAGACATGTTGCCCTGCTCATACTCCTCATGCCCCGCTATCCTCGTGTCCCAATACACCAGATCAATCTTCTCTGGATTAACATCGTCAGCTATAGACTTGACCTCCGATAAGAACTTAGCCAAATCCTCCCCGCCAATAGAACCTGATGTGTCGATACCTATCACCAACCGTCCAACAGTTTCACCGATCAAGCTCGGCATGTAAGAGTCGGCACTACCTCCACCCCCTGCAAGGAATCTGCGGTTAGGTTTACGCCAACTACTTATCTGTGGTGCGCGGCACGTTGTCTTCACGAACTCACGCAACATCTCCCGCCAGTCCACCTTCGGCTCAACCAAGTCGGCTAACTCACGGCTGATATCTCCCGCACCCTTCCCTGCTTTCTTAACAGCAACCAACCCCTGCCGTATGGCACGATCTACTTCCTTGGCTATCTCTTCCTTCTCCTCCTTGCTACGACCTTCGGCAGCTTCCCATCCATGCTCGTCGAAGCCCTCACCTTCACCGCTTCCACCCTGACTCTGACCGTCGTCTTCCTCCTTCAAGATATCGAAGACCTGCTTGCTGTTCATGCCCTTGAACCGCATGTCCAGACAGCCCAATATCTTGCCGGTCTTGTCTCTGGGTATGGCAACGAACTGCTCGCTCGGGTCTAACAGATACAACTCCAAGTTAATGACATGATCACATGCCATGTTAGCCAGCCTCGGGTTCTCCTTGTAGAGCTTGAGCCACACAGTCAGGTGCATATACAAGTCGTGCATGCACTCATGCAGTACAACGAAGGCCAACTCTTTATCCTTCATCTCCTTCACGAACTGCCGCCCGAACTTGCGGTTGCGTCCATCGGTATACGCAGTCGGCACACCATGATCCTCGACTGACGTGCGGCCCATCATCAGCATCCCCGAATAGAACGCAAACTTGGGTTGCCGCATCAGGGTTATCACCGCCTTACTCAGACGGCGTTCTTCTTTGTTCTGTTCAGTCATCTTTGTTCTCCTTGTTTACAGAAGGTCTTGGTTCTTGGAAACCCACTCGCTAAACTTCCTGCTGCTGAACGCCATGTTCTGCTTGTTACTCTTGGCAAGGTTGATACAAAACACCGCTTGCCACTCAGCCGGTAGGCGCTCGATGTAGTCCATGAACGGCGTCAACGTATCCTTGTTCACCCAACTGATGCCGCCATACACGAGGATGCCTTGCGCTGCGGGATTGTCAGGAACCTTGGCAGTCTTGGGGTTCTGGAGGATGCTCTCCTTGGTCGGCAACTGATCACTGAAGTCCAGATACGCATGGAAGTCCTTGGCGAATGACTCGCCGCATGTGCCAACCAACGCAGCTACGACGCTGTCGGTGTCCAACCTGTCCCGCGCCTTCACGATGAATGACGCCTTCTCCAACGAGCGAGGAGACACGAACGCATCCTGCTGCCGCTTGGGATTGTAGATATAGGGATTGTCCGATGCCCCTGCCTCCGTGTAGCTCGCGAAGATATGCTCAAACTGCTTACTAAACGCCAACACCGTCGGCTCAATGTCGTTGTCCAACCCCCAATTAATCCACTCCTCGGCAGTCGGCTTACGCACCGTGATAGTGGTGATGCGGTTCTTGCTATGTGCTTTCAAGTTATCACCAACCCCGTCTGAACTCAGATTACCCGTCATAAAGATTATGGTCTCGGGATGCAGCTTCAGATCACCAAGCCGCCCCTCGTTCAACATCGGATGCAGCATGTTCTTGACCGGCTCGGCACCTTTCGTGAACTCGTCAAGCAGGATACAAACCTTATCCCCTGTGTGCAGCCCGAACCGTTCGTTCGGATAATATGTTGTGGTTTTGGTCTCGTGTTTAATCACCGGCATTGAAGTGTCACCCAGATCAAGGTTTGGCACGTCAATGTAGACCATCTTGTAGTCGGGCAACTGCGCTTGCAGCATCGAGAGAAGTGCGGTCTTGCCAATCCCCGGCTCCCCACGCAGAAAGTATCTAACCTGCGGCGTTGAGGCTATGAGGTTTGCTGCTTGCTTCAGTGACACGGTCGTTCCAAAGTTAATAGCGGACATGATGCTTCTCCTTGTTTGCTATGGTAATTACTACGTTTTTTTGTTGATTTCCGACCCAACAACTACATTGTAACACAAAATAGTATCCACGTCAAGCCTTTATACCCATCCGGCATACTGGTCGCGCTTTGTAGTCCCACGCGGCAGCTTCTCCTCAACCAGAATTTCCTCGGCGTGGAGCTTCATCAGCATCAAGTCGAACTGCCTCTCCGTAAGAAACTTCACATACCGATGTGTCCCACCAGAGTAACTACCCACACCTTTAGTGCTGCCGTGGTTCTGCACCGTCCACATCAGTGCCTCGGTATACTTGAAATACTTGGCTGGGTCGTCGTCGTGCGCGGTCATATACTCCAGTATTGACGCTGCCGTTCTCAGGTTCTTTGCCATCAATTTCTCGTCGTCGAACATGTTTTCGCGCAAGGCCAACATGCCGTGAAGCCAGTTTCTAAAGTCTTTGAACCTACGCCGAACCTCGTTAGCCTTGGTGCGGTTGATCCTATGCACGGACTCAAGCTCGGCGTTTGTCGCTTGCCACTGACCATCTCGCTTCTCTAACTTCAGCACACCTTTTCTGGGTATGGGCCATCCATCTAGTCTGATAACATGTCGTGACAACTCTGCCCTCATGCTGTATGGCGTCGCGCAGTTCAAGAACATAGCTGTTGTCGGCGTCGGCCACCCACCTGTTGATATCTCCATCCGCTCGATGCCGTCGTCGGGCCGCAACCACTTGATGACCTCGGTGTTGTATAGCTTGGCTGCGTAGTAGTCGGGGTTCTGGTCAGAACTTTTTGCCGCTGTGATTCCTGCCATATGCCCATACTTCCGCTTGCCCAGAGGCCGCACGTTTGCACTACCTCTTAGGGGTTTGGTGTTGTTATATGTATGCTGCGCTTCCGCGTAACTCTCGTTAGGATGCAGCCCGTATGTGTTGTATCCAGCGTTGCCCCGCATGTTAGTTCTCCGGTTTGTTTAAGTTATCTAAGGCAAACTTGCCAAACGCTATTGATGTCTCCATCGCATCCCACCATTCGTCTATGCTCCAATCCGTTTTCCTGTAGTTGGCGATGATGTTACTCAAAGCCAGAACAAGGTTGGCTTTCTCGTCCGTCAAATCGTCCATCGCTTTCTCCCATGCGGGGTCTACTTGGGTCATCGGTTCACTCATCTCGCGCCTCCACTCATAAAGAACCACGTCACCACCCACCCACTGATCACTCCCAGTATCCAAACGATTAGCATCTCCATCTCACGCCTCCAATATAAAGAATACAAATACAGCACCGACCACTACCCCTACGAGAAACATCATTGCTTCGATCATTTCAACTCCTCTGGTATCTCCACCTCGTCACCTAGCTTGCTTGCCACGTAGCAGCGCATAGCTGCGATGAGTGGTGTTGGGCCGGTTTGATAGTCTATGTCGCCTTGATCGGTAAACAAGGTTTTGATGCGGTATGAAGTCCATGCTTCCTGCTCGACATACGACTTTTGATCGCTTGGTGCAACGGTTAATTTCTCGCGCTCAATGATCGGGCCTGCATATGACCAGTTAGTTGAGGGTTCCCATGTCCACGGGGTGTAACCTTTCTCTGCGGCTAGCACGTATAGTGGTCGGCCACAAGTTCCAGCAGGTCGAATCTCAATATCCATCTTCTCGCACTTCGCCACTGCCCAATCAAGGGCGGCACCTTGCAGTTCACTTGTTTTGATCTTCATACCCTCTCTCCCATTTGTTCACGTAACACTGTTATGACACCGGCATCAACTTTGACCAACCGCTTCCTGCCACTCGGCCTAATCTCCGTTCTGTTGTAGAAGTAGTCCTCTGCTGACCGCCTGCTTTCATACGCCTTCACGGTGTAGTAGCTCTTGTGGGTATGTTCTGCTACCTGCACAACAAACTCAACGCCTGATCTTGCCGCCTTCATTAACTGGAGTGCTACGCCTTTCAATCTTATCCAACTCTTAAAGTGCGGGTCTCTGGGCATCATTTGAATTCATCCTCGTGCAGCACCGGCTCTTTGGCTGCCTCTGCCCACTTATCCGTAAGCCACAACACATCGTCAATGTTGTCGGCACCAATGCACGGGTCACCAAACCCCGTCGGCTTGCCATCAGCGTCATAAGTCACCTCCTTCAACGTAATCCAATCCTTCCCGTCGTTCTCCGCAGGTGTATTCACGAACCGATAATTCCACGTAAACTCGCCGTTCTCATCCATCTCGTTCTCCTTGTGTTGTTAACTTGCCTGCTTTGCTACCACCAATACATCTTTACCCTCGATCTTCAGTAGGCGCTTCTTGAATCCCTTGCCGATGTTGATGCAGTGGTAATACCTTTGGCTTGGGCTGCGCTCTCCATGCTGTATTTGTTCTCGTACGCACCCTTGCTGTATCGCCCGATCTGCACACGCCAGATTACTTTCGGTGCGGTTAGGTCTAGTTCTTGTTGGGTCATTTCACTCTCCCCTTGTTTGTTTTTGATTCGTTTGTTTTACCGTCGCCCGAGCAGATTGAGCAGTGACATACTGATAATTGCCCTTCGTATACTCCTGCACTATGCACCAACTGGCTCGGGCTTTTACTGCTTGAGTCTCGCCGCAGGTCAGGCAGCACCTGATCCCTAACGCCCAACGGCGCGGCTCTACGTCGTCACCGCACCAGCAGCAGTTTAAATCCGGCATCGTATTACTCCTTTCTATTGTTTGTTACTGATATACCTTCTCGCCAAGCTCGGGATAGTGCCGGTCTTGCTGACACTCCATAAGGAATTCTTCTTCTTCCACTGTGTGCATGCCTGACTCAATTGAATCCATATCAACCTCGTCATCGCCCACATCAATTGAACCTAGCTGAGATTGCAGCAAACGCAAGTCCAACGAATCAAGCAGCCCTCGGTTCTCCATGAAAGCATCAACAGCAACCTCCGTTGTGCCTTCAACCACCCAAACAGCCTTAATCCCTACCTCATGCACGATGCGCTTTGTCATGTCGTTCTCCTTGTAAGTTATGCGTATTTCCCCACCAACATCTATATAGTACCACAAAATAGTACCTACGTCAAGCCTAAAGGTTGCGTTTCATGGTGTATAGGCCGTTTGGGGCAGGGGGGAGTGTTCAGGCGTTTGAATGTTCTCCCACGTACGGCTGTTATTGGCTTTGTGAGGGTTTGGAATGTTCTATGGGTTAAGTGAGCTACTTGAGCTAGTCTTAAAGCGAAGCGTTCTATAAACGCGTTTGTAGAAGTGAAAAGTTAGTAACCGCTAACAAAATACAGAATATTGCCTCTTTTTTAGGCGGGGGCGAAAACGTAAGTCCTTGATATTTAATATTATTCTGTAATATTCTACAATGTTCGAAATGAAAAAGAATGATTAATTTTGCAAAGGGAGGGCAGGTGAGTGCGCGTAAGTCCTTGTTCTATATATATAATATATAATATTCTAATAAATAAAAAGAGGTGTTTTTATGCCTAATGTTCTAATGTTCTAATGTTCTATGAGATTACAACGCTCTGGGGACTTTTTATTGTCAAATCTATCTATAAACGCGTTTGTACAATGCCTTTTATAAACTCGTCTACAGAACGTTTTGACTGTTTTTCCTCAAAAAGGAGGGGTTGTTTTCAGTTTTTTTATCGAACATTAGAACATTCCTAGATAATCAACAGCTTGCGTCGTTAAGTTAGAACGAACATTATAGAATAAACCGAATCTTGTAGAATATTACATGTAATCAGTGGGTTACCCACGTACCAAAATACACGAAGCTATCCCGCCTCTGAGAACTGCTATATATTACTCAACACTACCGCGTTAAACCTTAACAATTTTATTTAGTGGGTGTGCCTCCCCCTGCTTGACAAGCCAAAACCGTTAGTGTAACCTTCACTACGTGAAGGCCGAAAGAAGCAAAACAAGCTACGCGCCGACACTTCCCCCACCAAAGCTATCCCGCCTCTGAGAACTGGTATATTTTATCCGGTAGTATCCGGTATTTTTCAGTGCGTGGGACTCACACCTATTAACTAACAGGTAAAACTCATAAACGACAGGCGAAAAAAACCCTTCTTTCGAAGGGTTTGGAAGGGTTTGGAAGGGCTTTGATTGTTAGTTATGGGAAAGGGCTTTTTTATCTTCGTCGTAAAATTTCGTTGCTAGTAATCCGGCGCGGTGAATTAGTTCCGTGATCCTTTCCATCGTTCGTTCACCCTGTGAGGCCTCATTAATCAAGTCGTAAATGAATTCGAAAGCCCTTTCGTTTTCTTCTTTTACCGTTATCATTTCATTTTCCTTTGTTTGTTATGGGAAAGGGCTTTCGCCCTCTCCCACTTTGTTTGTTAGTTAAGCTTGCGCGGTCTAATTGCTGCGCGACAAACTGCTCGCGCTTCCCGTGTTGCCACTAAACACGCAGATACGTCTACGTCCTTAACACCGTCTGGATTATCTTTATTCAGATATTCTAAAAGATCAGCATAATACTGATCAATTTTTTCAGACATTAGCAAACGACGGTTTCCCGCGCCCTCTGCTTTTTCTGTTTCTTCGTGCGCTTTTAGATATTTTCTAACTGCGCGCAAATGTTCCTTCAGTCGCCCTTCAGCAAGTGCGCGCAAGCTTTTATCGTCGCCATCGGATAATTGCTTAGATTCTACAGATAGCAAATAACGTGTTCTTTCGCCTGACATACCGGAAACAATTGCTGTTCGCACTTGCTGAAAAACAGCGACATCGTATTCATCGCTGGATTCTACAATCATGCAAAGCTTAACACCGTCCTCGTTTAGAGCATTGGCGCACTTTTTCCATGTATCGATGACAGCATCGCCCGCTAATGCGCCACTTGCTAACAATTGCGTTGTTTCACTACGCAATTTAAGGGCTTCCCGAACTGCGGTCACACTTGCTATTTGTTTGATAGTCATGATGTATCCTATAAGATATCAGCAAACGGAATTGCCTGCCGATGAGTGTATTTTAATGTAGAACGATATACTGGTCAAGCCCTTTGATAACAAACAAGCAAAACACATAAAATCGGCAGGTGTGAACCCCACCCACTACCCACCCACCAAGATTACTAAGGGACTCCTAGCCTGCGCCATACACTATGTTCCACTCAAACAATACTTCATTTTATAAAATAGACCCCCCACCCCCCTCTCTATATAGAAGCCCCCCCGTCACAAAAATTTACCTCCCACACCCCACCCCCCATATATATAGAAGCCCCCCCGGTAGGAGTCCCTACCTCCTCCCCTTGCATAAATATATTTCTACATTTATACTCA
>Ga0114969_10004335_pt1 | contig 11231 bp, 9 predicted proteins | sample M_130807_MF_Meta_FD_87316 | JGI IMG/M metagenome (GOLD analysis project Ga0114969, IMG submission 87316) | Freshwater microbial communities from Lake Montjoie, Canada to study carbon cycling - M_130807_MF_MetaG | ecosystem: Environmental > Aquatic > Freshwater > Lake | place: Lake Montjoie...
GTGCTCGGGCTCGCCGTCAACCTGACCCCGCCCACGGGCACGTCCCGGGCCTTGCTCCATGGCGCCCTGATCGCGTCCGCCGCCGGTGTGTGCGCCCTGCTCGGGCCCGCCTTGTTGCGCCAGGCATGCGGTTGCGCGCGCGACCGTCGCGTGGCGGTGGAATGGTTGTTCCTCGCGGGCGTCGCCGGCGCGTTCGGCGCGTCGTTGTGGTCGACCTTCACCGGCCGTGGCGCCGTTTACTACGAGGTGGTCGCCGTCCTCCTCACCGTCCACGCCGCCGGCAAGGCCCTCACGGCATCGACCAAGTCGCGCGCCATCGCCGAAACCCGCAAACTCCGGGACGTGTTCGCCCTCGCCCGGGTCCGCGATGCCGCGGGCAATCCGTCGATGGTTCCCGTCGGGGCGATCGAGCCCGGCGACGTGGCGTGGGTGTTCGCGGGCGAGGCCATCCCGGTGGACGGGGTGGTGGCGCACGGCGACGCGCTGGTCCGGGAGACCCCGATGACCGGGGAGGCCCTGCCGGTGGCGCGGCGTGCGGGCGACGCGGTGTGGGCGGGCAGTTTCAGCGAGGACGGGGAGCTCGCGGTGCGGGCCACCGTCCCCGGGCGGGCGCGCCGTCTCGACGGCCTGCTCGCGGCGGTCGAGCGGGCGCGGGGTTCGCTGGCGGGAACCGCGGCGCAACGCGAGGCCGACCGGGTCGCGGCCTGGTTCCTTCCCGGCGTCCTCGGCGTCTCGGCCGCGACCTTCGCGTGGTGGGCGGCGAACGGGCGGCCGGGCGAGGGTCTGTTCAACGCCCTTTCGGTGTTGCTCGTCGCGTGCCCGTGCGCCCTGGGTTTGGCCACGCCGCTCGCGCTGTGGCATGCCCTCGCGTCGCTCGCCGCGCGCGGGATCGTGGTGCGTTCCGCCGGTGCCCTCGAGCGCGCGGCGGGGTTGCGCCGGGTGTTCCTCGACAAGACGGGAACGCTCGGCGAGGTGGACCCGGTGCTGGTGGACTTCGTGTGCGCGGGCGGCGACGCGGGCCGGGCGCGGTGGTCGGCGTGGGTGCGCGCGGTGCAGGAGCGCAGCGGCCATCCCCTCGCGCGTCCGTTCCGTTCCCTGCCCGCCGCGGAGGGCGTCGCCGTGCACTCGTTCCGGTCGGTGCCCGGCCGGGGCGTCGAGGCCTGGGTGTCGGATGGAACCGGCACCGAACACGCGGTGCGGATCGGGACCATGGAATGGCTGGCATCGGGCACTGCGCCCGCATGGGCGGGGACCCTGCGGGCGGCGCCGGGCGACGCGCGGGTGGCGGTGTCGGTGGATGGCCATTGGGTGGGGTTGGGCGCGGCCCGGGAACGGGCGCGGGCCGACGCGGCGCGGTTGGTCGGCGAACTCCACGCGTTGGGTTGCACCGCCACGTTGCTGAGCGGCGACGCCGCCGGCCGCGTGGATTCGATGGCGGAACGTTTGGGGGCCGACGCGGCGCACGGCGGGATGTTGCCGGCGGGAAAGGCGGTCCTGGTACGCGAGGCGGCGCCCGGCGTGGCGATGGTGGGCGACGGCGTCAACGATGCCGCGGCGTTGGCGGCGGCCGACGTCGGGTTCGCGCTTGGCGGCGGCGCGGCGTTGGCCGAGGCGACGGCCGACGTGGTGCTGGCGGGCGACGACCTGTCGGGCGTGGCGACGGTGATCCGGACCGCGCGGGCGACCCGGCGCGCCATCCGCGCGAGCCTGGGATTCGCGGCGTTTTACAACGCGTTGGGGATGGGGTTGGCGGCGGCGGGCGCCTTGCACCCGGTGGCGGCGGCCCTGTTGATGGTGGGATCGAGCGCGGTGGTCTCGTGGCGCGTGTTGCGTCCGGACGCGGCGGATTGCGTCCCGACGGCGGGGACCACGCCGTGGTCCGGCCGGATGCGCTGGGGGACGGCGCTGGCGTTTGGGGTGCAGGTGCCGTGGATCGTTTGGCTCGGGCAATTGGGGCCGGGCATGGCCTCGGCGGTGGGCGTGGTCTGTCTCGCGTTGGCGGCATGGTCGGCGTGGCCCGGCCCCGCGCGCGGATGGGCCACCTCCCACGCCACCCGCGGGGCGCTCGCGATGCTGGGGGTGGGCAACCTGCTCATGTTGGTGGGTTGGTGGGCCGACGCCGGCTTCGGGCCGGTGATGCGCGAGGGCGTGTGCCTGTGTTGTCGGTCGCACCATTATTTCCAAGTCGGCGCGCGGATCCCGTGGATGCATGTCGGCATGCTCGCGGGCGGCCTGCCGGCGATGGCCGTCGGCAACGGCGCATGGAAACGGCGCATGGGACGCGGGTGGGTGCTGGTTCTATCGGCGGTCGGGATGGTGGCGGGGATGGGATTCGGGGCCGAGGTGGCGTTGCGATGGGCGGGGCCGGGACATCCGCACCAATTCCCGCTGGCGCTGGCGGGCATGAGCGCGGGGATGATGGCCGGGATGATCTTCGCGTGCGCGATCGGCGATGCGGCCATGGGCGTGGTCGCCGAGCGGCGGCGGCATGGATCCGCGAGTGCCGCGAAACCGCCGATGGGGGGTGAATGAGCGCCGATCGGGGGACGGGTGCATCGTGCAACGCGTGGTTTGCGGCAGGGGCCCCGCCGTCCCATTCCGGCGTGATGCGGTCCGGCCCCTCCGTTTCGACGGGGTGGCGCCACGCCTTGCCGACGTTGTGCGGAAAAGACGCCGGCGGGACGATGTTTCCGTGACCTTCCGAGGCCTTGCCGGTCGAAACGTCGCTTGCCGTCGTTGCCGGGCCCGGGCGAGCTTGGAGTTGTCCCCGTGATCGAGACCCATCCCAGACTTTCCGTGTCCGAATGCGAAGGCGCCGATGCCCCGCGGGCGCTGGAGGAATTGGTGCGTTCGGCGGTGGCCGCGGGCGCGAGCGACATCCATCTGCAAGGAGGGACGGAAGCCGTTGAGATTGCGTGGCGATTGGACGGGGTGCTGGTAGCGGCGGGGAAGTTGGGACGGGATCTCGGCGAGCGATTGGTGGGGCGCGTGAAGTACTTGGCGCGCCTCCGAACCTATCAGGATGCGCAACCGCAGGACGGGCGGATTGCCGGATCCGATCTCGGCGTTCCCGGTGATCTGAGGGTGTCTACATATCCCACGGTGGCTGGGGAGAAAGTAGTGCTGCGATTGTTTCGAGCGACGGACGCCACAACGCTCGAGGATCTTGGTTTTCCCGCACCGGCGTTGGAATCGCTGGCGCGTGCGGTGTCGCAGCCCGCGGGACTGATCCTGTTCACCGGGCCTGCGGGTAGCGGGAAGAGTACGACGGTCCATGCCTGCCTTCGACGACTGGCTGGCAGCGGTCGCCATGTTATCACCGTGGAAGATCCGGTGGAACAGGTGCTGCCTGGCGTGATGCAAACCGAGGTCAACATCGCTCGAGGTCTTTCGTATCCGGAAGCCGTTCGGCATCTGCTTCGACAGGATCCGCAGGTGCTCATGCTGGGCGAGATTCGCGATGCGGAAACGGCCGGGTTGGTGGTGCGTGCGGCGATGACCGGTCACTTGGTGATTTCCACGCTGCACGCCGGGTCCTGCCGCGGCGTGTTGGAACGGTTGCTGTTGATGGAACGGGACGCGTTCGCGGTGGCGTCGGGATTGTCGCTCATCGCGAACCAGCGCCTGGTACGACGCGCCTGTATTCCGTGCGGTGGCAGCGGATGCGATGGATGCCGTGGGACGGGGTATCGGGGACGGCTTCCGCTGGTGGAACTGCTGCCGATTGACGATGCGTTGGGGAGGGAACTGCGGGCGGGGCGGGTGGGAAACCCAGTGGTGTCGCCAACGCTTCGGGATACCGGGGAATGGTTGGTGGGTTCAGGGCGAACGACGCGTGCGGAACTGGAAAGGGTTTTGGGCATATGAAGGCGGATGAACTGGCGTTTTTGAATCGGCAGCTCGCGGGCATGCTCCGCGACGGCGTCCCACTGGAAGGCGCGTTGCGCGGGGCGTCTCGGGAGATGGCGTCGGGATCGCTTCAAACGGAATTGGGGAAGCTGGAGCTGGATCTCGCCGCCGGGATCCCGCTGGCCGATGCGATCGAACGGCGCGCCTTTCCGCCGGTGTATCGGAAGATGGTGCGAGTGGGTGCAGCGAGCGGCGATCTGCCGGGCGCCCTGCTGGCGGCCGCGGATTACTTCGAGTCGGCGGCGGAATTGAGCCGCCGCGCGCAGGCGGTGATGGTGTATCCGGCGTGCCTGCTGGTGGTGGTAACCGTCGTGAGCTGGATTGCCGGCTGGGTATTTCGGACGGTCAAGCTGACGGACTTCGACGGTGGATTCGGGCGACTCGGGGCGGTGCCGTGGGCGATGCCGGCGCTGTTGGGGGTTGTGGCGTTGGCATGGACGACGATTCAAATCGTCCCGGCGTGGCGGCACTGGATTGCATGGCGATTGCCGGTGCTTCGGGACGCCCGCGTGGCTCGTGCGGCGAATACCCTTTCCGTGTTGGTGACACAGGGCTGCCCGTTCCCCGAGGCGGTCGGGTTGCTCGGGGAAATGGAGCGGGGAACTCCGTTGGCCGAGGAGTTGGAGGAATGGCAACTAAGGATGGCGTCGGGGACGACACAATTCTCGGCCATCGTCGCAGGGCCCGGCGACACCTCCCTGTTTCCGCCGCTATTTCGATGGCTGGTGGCGCAGGCAGGGTCCCGGCTAGGCGAGGGATTGGCTGCGGCTGGACAGTTCTATGCCAATCGATCGCGGCATGGGACCGAAATGCTCCTCCATGGGGCGATGCCGTTGGCGCTCGTGTTCGTGGGGTTGGTGATGGTCGCGCAGTTCATGCCGTTGCTGGCGTGGATGGGCGGGTTGGTGGATCAAATCGGAGCCGACTGAGGAAGCGTCATGGTACTGGCTGTCGTGGATCGTGGGGATGAGTTGATGGTGCTGTGGATGGTCGCCTTGGTCCCGGCCATTGCCGTGTTTTGGGTGGTCTATTGGCTGGCGACGCTGCCGTGGCGGCGTGCCGAACGATGCCGCCTGTTTCTTGAAGTGCTGTGGCTGGGATTGCGCGAAGGGAAGACGCACGAGCAGGCCATCATCGAGTCCTGTGCCACCCGCGATGCGTCCATTCCAAAGGAGATGCAATGGATGGCGCTCCACCTTGAGCGGGGCGCGAGCTTTGCGGATTCCATGGCCCGGCATGCGGGTTTTCTGCCGCCCGACGTGCAGGCGACCCTGCGATGGGGTGCCCAACGCGGTCGCCTGTTGGAAGCGGTGGAGTTGTGTCGACAGGGTGCCGGATCCCGACCCAACACGACCAAAGGCGGCATGCTGGCGGTGGGGGCCATGTTGCTGTGGCCGAGTTCGACGGCGGCGGTTTTCCTGATGATCCGCATCGTGATCCTGCCGAAGTTTCGACAGATCGCGGAGGACTTCGATGTGGATGCGTTCGGGGGGATCGCGGGCTGGATGTTTGAGTGGGGTTGGCTACTGGCGCTGGGCGTGGTCTCCGTGAAGCTGTTGTTATACGCGGTGGCCTTCGCCCGGATCTGCGGACCGCGTTTGGGACAGTGGCTGCCGCTGGACCGTCTGGGACTCGTGGTTCCGTGGCGACGCCAACGCCTTCAGCGGCGATTCGCCCAACTACTGTCACTGGGTCTGGATTTGGGTATATCCGAAGAAGAAGCCGTGGTGGCGGCGGGTGCGGGAACGGGGAACGGGGTGTGGCGGCAACGGTCCCTCGATTCAACCTCGGCATTGCGACTCGGGGTGCGGCTTGACGAGGCGATAGCAACGGTGGATTGCGCCCCGGAGTTCCGCTGGCGTTTGGGAATGGCGATGCATCGCACGGGTCGTGCCATGGACTCAATGCGCGGTTGGCTGGCGGATTTGGAGTCGAAGGCCGATCGGAACGAAACGATGGCGGCGCAGTCCTTCCTGGTGTTCTCGGTGCTGTCGAACGCCACGTTGGTGGCGCTGACGGCGGTGTCGGTGTACTCGATCCTTATTTCGATGATGGAGGCTGCGGCAATATGGTGACGCGAATTGACAGTCGGACGCGGTGTTCGGGCACCTTGCAGATGGACGCGCTGGTGGCGCTGGGGTTGGTGGTGGTCCTGATCCTGCCCATGGGATTTGGCGCGGTGGCGAATCAACGATTGATGCGTCAAACCTACCAGCGCGCGGTGGTCATGGAACTCATCGATGGCGAGTTGGAAGTGCTGGCGTCGGGCGATCCCCAACGGGCCCCCGTGGGAGTCCGCGAGATTCGGATGGGCGGCTATGCCGCGACCAACCTTCCGTCTGGAAAGTTCCTTCTGACACGCACGGATCGAACCTGCCGGATTGAATGGGTTCCCACGGATACGCGCCATGCGGTGCCGTTCGCTCGGGAGATCGCGATGAAAGGAGGTGCCCGATGAAACGGGGGTGTTGCGGCAGGGCGTCAAGGCGTGGCGTCACCTTGCTGGAGTGTCTGGTTTACATCGTATTGCTGGGCACGATCACGGGCATCGCCACCGTGGCATTGGGCCGGTTGTGGCAGACGACCGGGCGGATGGCGAAGACGGGCGATCAGATATCGGCGGCCTTGCGTGCCGGAGAGCGGTGGCGCGAGGACATCCGATCGGCGCGCGGTGCGGTGGAGCGAATCGAGGGCGGCGCGGGATGTCGGATTTCGAATGGGTCCGGGAACATTGAATGGCGGTGGCGCGACGGTGTGATGTGGCGGAAGGCGGCGGATGGGGAAGTCGTCTGGCTCGGGCCCGTATCGGCTTCGAGCATGGCGGGTGAATCGCGGGATGAGGTTCAGGCGTGGCGTTGGGAGGTGTTGCTGGCACCGGAATCGTCCAAGTCGCGAATCGCGGTTTGGCACTCGTTTGTGGCGGTACCAGGAGGAGCGTTGGCGAAGCGATGAAAACGAAATCCAACAGGGGAAGCAGGCGGCGGGGTGCGGTGGCGACCGTGGCGGTGGTCCTCATCGCGGCGTTGATGGTGTCCTTGGTGGTGGCGGGATCCGATTCGGTGAGGCGCGCTCGCAAGTCGGTTCGAGCGACGGGCGATGCGCAGGCCAAGCGCTGGGCGAATCAGCATTCCCAGGCTCCGGGTAAAATCTCTCCCTGAGATCCGCACTCTCACGGGATGCGGCTACGAAGTTGTCGGCTCCCCGCGTGAACTTGGGGATTGCCGGGGGGTGGCCGGTTGGTGTCTATACGCATGCGTATGAATTCCCCGGCGGCCGGTCCGGCCCGGATCACCCCCACGCAGTGGCTCGTCATTCTGATCGCGATCATCGGGTTCGCCTTCGACACCTACGAACTCCTGATGCTCCCGCTCATCGCCGGCCCGGCGATCGCGGAAATCCTCCAGGTGCCCCCGAGCAATCCGATCGTCACCGAATGGGTCGGCCAGATGCTCTGGATGACGGCCCTTTGCGGCGGTGTCTTCGGGCTCCTTGGCGGTTGGCTGACGGACCGGTTGGGTCGCAAGACGGTGCTCGCCGCCAGCATCGCGCTCTACTCGCTTTCGCCGGTGGCCGCCGCGTTCAGCACCACCCTCCCGTGGTTCCTCTTCTTCCGCTGCGCCACCTTCGTCGGCGTGTGCGTCGAGTTCGTCGCGGCCATCACCTGGCTCGCCGAATTGTTCCCGGAACGCGGCCGACGCGAGAAGGTGCTGGGCTGGACCCAGGCGTTCGCGTCGATCGGCGGCCTGCTGGTGACCGGTGCCAACGCCTGGACGCTGGCGCATGCCTCGTCGTTGTTCGCGATCCCGGTTCCCGAACCGTTCAACTCGCACGCGTATTGGCGCTACACGCTGTTGACCGGGATGATCCCGGCCATCCCGATCGCGCTGTTGTTGCCGTTCGTGCCGGAATCGCCGGCGTGGAAGGAGCGTCGCGCGTCCGGAACCCTGAAGCGCCCGAGCTTCGGCGAACTGTTCTCTCCGGCATTGCGTCGCACGACCCTCGTCGCCGCGGCCCTTTCCGCCTGCGCGTACGGCGCGGCGTTCGGCATGCTCCAGTTGACCCCGACGCGGATCGTGCCCGGGCTGTCGGATCTGGCGGAACAGCGCAAGACGCTGAAGCCGCTGCAGGACGACGCGAAGGCTTTGAACGGCCAGTTGAACGCCGTGATGCCGCAGTACCGGGAGACCATGGCCTCGACGCCGGGGTTGGCCGAGGTGGCCGGCCAACGGGCGCGGCTCCGCATCGCGTTGCGGTCGACCAAAAAGCAGTCGGAAGCCACGAACCTCGACGAGGCGGCCAGGGTGGCGGTGCTGGGTAAACTCGGCGGGATGAGCAACCAGTTGGCGAAACTGGACGTCGAGTTGTCCCGGGTGACCGAAGGCAAGCCCGAGGCCAAGAAGGTGGTGGTGGAGCGCGAGAAGGTGATGGGCCAGTTGGCGGCGAACCGCGAGAAGCAGGATCCCGCGGACACGGCCATCAAGGCACGCGGCAACGAGGCCCAGTTCTACCAGGAAACCGGCGGGCTCGTCGGACGGATCCTCCTCGCCCTGCTGATCGTGGCGGCGGTGTCGCGCGGCAACCTGCTGCGCCTTTTCCAGGTGCCCGGGTTGATCGCGGTGCCGTTGACCTATTTCTTCCTCTTCCGCAACCAGCCCGAGTTGTTCAAGTGGGGCGTCGCCGCGTGCGGCCTGCTGACCGTCGCGCAGTTCAGCTACTTCGGCGAATACCTGCCGAAGGTCTTCCCCATCCATCTCCGCGGCACGGGCGGCAGTTTCGCGACCAACGTCGGCGGACGCATGTTCGGCACCTCGGCCGCCTACCTCACCACCAAACTCATCGCGCCCAATCTCGGCGGCAACACCTTCGAGCAGGTCGCGATGGCGGCCGGCATCGTGGGGTTGGGCGTGTTCGTGCTGGGGCTCGGCCTGAGCTTCTTCCTGCCGCAGCCGAAGTCCGCGGAGTGACCTGGCGGCCGCGGGGTTTCCGGTCAATACCTCGGGACTCCGGGGTCGACCTCGAGGCTCCAGCGGTCGATGCCGCCGGCCAGGTTCAACAGCTTCGAGAACCCGAGTTGCCGCAGGAAACCGATCGCGTGCGCGCTGCGCACCCCGTGGTGGCAATACAACACGACCTCCTCGTCGCGCCACGCCTCGAGTTCGTCGGCCCGCTCCGGGATCTCCCCGAGCGGCACCAACGTGGAACCGGCGATCGACGCGAAGGCGTGCTCGCCGGGTTCGCGCACGTCCAGCAAGCGGGGCGGATGGCCGGATCGCAGCCGGGCCGACAGTTCGTTGGGGTCGATTTGCATCGGCATCGCGGCGGTCGGATCAGACGTCGAGGCCGGCGAGGTAGCGTTCGGCATCGATGGCGGCGGCGCAGCCCATGCCGGCGGCGGTGATGGCCTGGCGATAGACGTGGTCGGCGCAATCGCCGGCGACGAACACGCCGGGGACGGTGGTCCCGGAGCCATGGCCACGGACGAAGTAGCCGTTCTCGTCGAGTTCGAGGGTGCCCTTGAACAGCGCGCTGTTCGGAAAGTGCCCGACGGCGACGAACAATCCGGCGCAAGGCAGGACCGATTCGGCGCCGGTCTTGAGATTCTTGAGGCCGACGCCGGTGACCTTGCCCGCCGCGACGTCGTTCACCGCGGTGACCACGGTGTCCCATACCGGCTGGATCTTCGGATTGGCCAGGGTGCGTTCGGCCATGATGCGCGAGGCCCGGAGGGTGTCGCGGCGGTGGACGAGGTAGACCTTCGAGGCGAAGCGCGTGAGGTACATGGCTTCCTCGCACGCGGAATCGCCGCCGCCGACCACCACGACCGGCTGGTTGCGGAACATCGGGAGCGCGCCGTCGCAGGTGGCGCAATAGGTCACCCCCTTCTTCTCGAGTTCGGCCTCGCCGGGGACGTCGAGGTGGCGGTGGCCGGCGCCGCTGGCGACGATCAGCGTGCGGGTCTCGACCAACTCGCCGTCGACCACGAGCCGCAGCGGTTGCGGATGGCGGCCGGAGAGGTCGACGGACTCGACGGTGGCGAACTTGACCTTGGCGCCGAATTTCTCCGCCTGGGCCTGCATGCGGGTCATCAGCTCGTAGCCATCGATGCCCTCGGGGAACCCGGGGAAATTCTCGACGATGCTGGTGGTGGTGAGGAGACCGCCGGGCAAGGTGCCGGTGAGGACCAAGGGTGCGAGGTTGGCGCGGGCGGTGTAGATGGCGGCGGTGAGACCGGCGCAGCCCGTCCCGATGATGACGACGTTTTCCATACGGCGGGCGGAAAGTAGCCCTTCGCGCCAATCCCGGTAGTGGGAAATCGTCGGGATCAGCCGATCAATTCCTCGCCGCGGGTCTTGAGCCAGCGTTCGGCCTCGGCATGGGCGGGGCAAAGGCGGGCGACCTCGGCCCAAAAGCGGTCGGAATGGTTCAGGTGCCGGGTATGGGCGAGTTCGTGGAGCACGATGTAATCGCGGACGAAGGCCGGCGTCTGGACCAGGCGCCAGTTCAGCGAGATGCCGTGGCGCGGGGAACACGAGCCCCAGCGCGAGCGTTGGTTGCGCACCGAGACCGACCGGAACGCGAGGCCGTGGACCGCGGCGAGTTCGTGGACCCGGACCGGCAATTCCACCGCGGCAAGGAGCCGGAGGCGACGTTCGACGTGCGGGCGCAGGTCTTCGCAAGGGACGCGGGGCGGGGGAAACTCGGCGTCGCCGAGCCGGAGTCGGTTGCCGGTGGGGGCGAGTTCGAGGCATGTCGGTTCGCCCCGGAACCATACCGCGGTCCCGATCCGCCATTCGCGCTGCGGCTTGGGTCGCGTGGCCTCGATGCGCAGACGCTCGGCCAGCCATGCGTGGCTGCGCCCGACGAACCTGTGCGCCTCGGCCATCGATCCCCGGCGCGGGATGGTGCAACGCGCGGAACCGTCGCGGCACAACGTCAACCGGTAGCGCACCGCGCGGGGGTGGCGCGTGAAAACGACCCGGACCGGGGTGCCGTCCACGACGACCTCGAGGGTGGCGTGGACCTCGGGCACGGCGTCCACCCCCGCCCACTTGCGGATGAAATCAGGAAGGCCGGGTGGCATCGGGAGGGGCGGGCAACGGGCGCGTGAGGAACGAGAATTCCGCGACGGGCGAGCCGCCGACGAGGTGTTCCCGGACGATCCGTTCCAGGACCTCCGGCGTGCACGAGTGGTACCAGGTGCCCTCCGGGTACACGACGGCGACGGGGCCGTGGGCGCAGACCTGGAGGCAATTGGCCTTGGTGCGGGCGACCGTGCCGCCCGCGCCGGAGAGCCCGAGTTCGCGGAGACGCCGCTTGAGGAA
>Ga0114969_10004339_pt1 | contig 11227 bp, 10 predicted proteins | sample M_130807_MF_Meta_FD_87316 | JGI IMG/M metagenome (GOLD analysis project Ga0114969, IMG submission 87316) | Freshwater microbial communities from Lake Montjoie, Canada to study carbon cycling - M_130807_MF_MetaG | ecosystem: Environmental > Aquatic > Freshwater > Lake | place: Lake Montjoie...
ATATAGCAAAAGATTTGTTGCGCAATCTCAACACCTGCGAGGATGCCGTCTTCCTTTATCTTAAGAATGGCTTTCCCTTTTTTATCGGCGTCTATGCATGCAAGCGTTGAATGATCTCCTTCCTGTATATCCTCTTCAAGTGCTGTACGGATAAATTCATAAAAATTCATGTCTCAAAAGTAAGGAATACAAGCGTACGCCCGAAAGAAAAATAAGCCCTTCTCAAACCGAACATCACAACGAACATAAAAAAGGATGTAGACCGCAACTATTGAAACCGCTGCAGGCTGCAAGATCTATTCCTTCGAAAATAAGTTGTGTAACTTACCATAAGTTTACTACCTAGATTACAGTAAATTTGCCATTATGTCAAAAAAGAGCTTACTCATCATTATGGATGGATGGGGACACGGGAAAATCAACTCGTCTGATGCCATACAACATGCGCATGTGCCCTTTGTCAAATCGCTTTATCAGCAATACCCACATGCGGAACTAATTACCTGCGGCGAACTCGTTGGACTTCCTGAAGGACAAATGGGAAATAGTGAAGTGGGGCATCTAAATATTGGTGCCGGACGAATTGTGTATCAAGAATTGCAACGAATTAATGTCGCTATCCGAAATGGCGAACTCCGCTTGAATGCTGCATTTACTGAAACACTACAGTATGCCAAAACAAATGACAAGACATTACATCTTATCGGATTAGTTAGCAACGGTGGCGTTCATTCCCACATCGAACATCTCAAATCGATTTGTAGCATTTGCCATCAAGAAAACATACAAAAGGTAATGATCCACGTGTTTACAGACGGCCGTGATACTGACCCTAAAAGCGGCCGTGGTTTTATACATGAACTTCAAGATCATTTAAACAAGACAACAGGACGTATTGCAAGTGTGACAGGGCGGTATTATGCCATGGATCGCGACAAACGATGGGAACGTGTCAAAATTGCGTATGACGCTATGGTCAATGGCATTGGTACAAAAACTACTGATCTGCTGCAAAGCATAGCCGCGGCGTATGCAACAGGCATAACGGATGAATTTTTAAAGCCGTTGATTTGCATCGATTCAGATGGCAATCCTCTTTCTACTATCACAGCAGGTGATGCCGTCTTATGTTTTAATTTCAGAACAGATCGCTGTCGTGAAATTACTGAAGTGTTGACACAAGATGCGTATCCCGAACAAGGAATGAAACCAATGTCATTGTTCTATACAACGATGACGGAATACGACAAAACCTTCCAGAATATTCATCCCATTTTTACCAATGATGATCTAAAAAATACGCTGGGCGAAGTGCTTGAAAAAAATAACAAGACGCAGATACGCATCGCTGAAACAGAAAAATATCCTCACGTTACGTTCTTTTTCAGTGGTGGCAGAGAAAATGAATTCGTTGGTGAAAAGAGAATCATGCGTCCTTCACCAAAAGATGTAGCCACCTATGATGTAAAGCCCGCAATGAGTGCGGTTGAATTAACTGAAGCGATACTACCCGAAATAGAAAACGAACGCGCTGATTTTATCTGTCTCAATTTTGCCAATGCCGATATGGTAGGCCATACAGGCGTATGGGAAGCTGTTATCAAGGCAGTGGAAACAGTTGATACATGTGTTGAGCGAATTGTGCAACTCGCGCTCAAAAAAAACTATACTATTTTCCTTACCGCCGATCATGGCAATAGTGATTATATGATCAATGAAGATGGCACGCCAAATACGGCGCATACATTAAACCCCGTTCCGTTTTTCATTATCTCAACCGAATTTCAAGGCCGCATTAAAAACGGCAAGCTTGGTGATATCGCTCCAACGATACTAACCTTCATGGGATTAGATATCCCGAACGAAATGACAGGCGACGTACTTGTGTAGAAAGACTGTCGCAACAAGGAATAGAAAAAGGGCTCTACGTTATGTACAACCCCACTTATCTTTCCGCTCTACCTTATTGATGACAGATACATCTGTAATGAGATGAATGAGTATGTGACTAATAGGAAATTAAAGGTTTTAACTTCGTGTAAGTTTGGAGGAGGCCTATTTGTCATTCAATCCAACACCAAAGCCGAACATTGCTGCGACTAAGGCTAGGTGAATAATCAGCACTGCCTTTTGCCAAGTGGGTCTGTCATTCCATTTTTGTTCTGGGTTGAATGGGTCAAATGCCAAACCAATGCCCATCGATGCTGCGGCTTGAATATAATCGCTAGAGAAAATTGCTTGGTATAAGCCTAATAGCAAAAAACCAATGTATAAAAACTTGCTGAAAGGTGCGTTCATTTTGAGTCCGTCTGATTTATAACAAAATTAAAAAAAAGATTCGTTTATTAAATCAAAAGATGCAACTAGCCTACCTCACTGATAGACAAAGAAAAAGCCATCATTGCTGATGGCTTGTCCATGTCTGCTCTCCCTTCTGGACTTGAACCAGAGACCCCCTGATTAACAGTCAGGTGCTCTAACCAACTGAGCTAAGGAAGAGTATTATAGGAGCGCAAAAATAGGAAAAAAATAATATCTACCAATTTTATTCTAAAAAAATATCCATGTTCTTTCATTTACTTCCTAATCAGTGCTTATTCCTTGACCCGAACGCTGCATAACGACACCAAACCTTGCTTGAACACGCATTGATTGACACGCTGCTACTGTGACTCGTTAAAATAGGCAGGATCTCAGTTTTATCATCTTATTGCCCATGTAATTGCAACTGCATTAACTGTTTTATGAGAATTCTTCTAAATGAAAAGACGAACACATCTATTCGTAAAACATAGTCTTGTACGGATAACGGATCGCATACATTTCCTTTACTTTATCCAAAATCGTGAGGCGTAACTCATCGACATTCATTTTTTCTGTAGCCGAAATGAAGATAGCGTTGTTTTGTGTTTCATTATTCCAATACTTCTTCAGCTGCTTGAGCAAATCAATTTTTACTTCCTCTTCAAGCCATTCGTCAAACGTATTTTTTTCATACAGATCCATTTTATTAAAAATCAAAATGGTTGGTTTGTCACCCGCTTTCAACTCCTGCAAGGTATTTTTTACAATCGTAATCTGCTCCTCAAATTTTGGATGAGAAATATCAACGACATGCAGTAGGATATCAGCCTCACGCACCTCATCAAGGGTGCTTTTAAAACTTTCTACCAAGTGATGCGGAAGCTTACGAATAAAACCAACCGTATCGCTTAACAAGAACGGCGTGCGATTAAATACCACCTTACGCGTCGTTGTATCAAGCGTTGCAAATAATTTATTTTCGACAAAGGCATCCGATTTACTTAGAAAACGCATCAGCGTCGACTTGCCGACATTGGTATAACCTACCAACGCCACACGAATAAATTCGCCTCGTTCTTTGCGTTGCGTAAAGGCTTGTTTATCAAAATCAAGTAAGCGTTTTTTTAGTAAGGCAATCTTGTCCTTCACAATACGACGATCTGTTTCAATTTCTGTTTCACCCGGCCCTCGTGATCCGATACCACCACCCTGACGTTCAAGATGACTCCACATCCCTTTTAGTCGTGGAAGAATATATTGGTATTGCGCTAATTCAACCTGAACCTTGGCCTGTGCGGTTTTAGCTCGACTAGCAAAAATATCCAAAATCAAATCACTACGATCTATCACTTGTCGACCAAGAATTTTTTCAATGTTTGCTATCTGAGAGCCTGTCAGTTCATCATCAAAAATTACCATATTCACATTGTGGGATGTGATATACTCTTTGATCTCCTCAAGCTTTCCTTTGCCCAAAAATGTTTTACTATCCGGATGAGGCAATCGCTGATAATAACGCTTCACTTCCTTGGCGCCAGCTGTTTCAGCCAGAAAGGAAAGTTCATCTAAATATTCGGTAATGATTTGTTCGGGCTGCCCTTGCTGAAGCCAACCAACAAGTATGACATTGGTTTCATCAGCGACTTTTATTTTTTTTTCTATCAAAGTATATGTGATTTTTCTAAACTCTTCATATTGAATATAAAGATTCAATTTAAATCCTTACTGTATTAATGCGAATAAATTACCCAAGCAAATTCAAAGATATCGAATACAAATGAATGCCGTATATTATACTTGCCTGGCCTTCTTTAATAATCTGTGAATCTGTGGCAAAAAATTCATACCCAATCCAGGTCGCTTATTTTCATTAAAACCATTGCCATTTATCGCTGTTAAACCCTCTTGGGCCGCCTATCTTGGCATAAAAACCTAGTTGACATAAGGCCTTCGAATACCCTACTTCGAAATACATACCTGCATTTGAACCAAAGGGTACTTTTAAACCAAACACCTCTTCAAAGGCCACCGGAAACATTTTAAAGACGCCGTTCAGGTAATTATTAAAATCATCGATATCGGCCTGATCAATTGGATCGATTACATTGCCGCCGAGGGTTTCTTCTAATTTTACACGGGTGTGACTGTAGCCAACACCAAATCCATAATAGATATCAATCTTTTCAGCATTCTTTATAAAATGAATATTCATCCTCGCCATTGCATTCACACTTGAATAATCAAACTTCGTCACACTCGTAATCATATTATCGTCTAAATCAGAGTACGTATTGGTAAATTTAAAATTGCCATGTTCGTAGTTGGCACTCAACCCTAATCCCACACGACCTCCGACCATATAATCATACCGAAAATGCAAAGGACCAAAGCCCTTATACTTGAAACTTGACGAGGAACTTGCATCGGCCGAATTCATCGTAAACTTGAACACCGAACTCATCATTTGCATTGCACTCGGAAAGCCAAATCCAATTTGCATGCAGCTTCCACCTTTTTGGATAATCTGTGCTTGAGATACACCTGTCAACAGGATGACAAGCGCTAATAGAGTAACTAATTTTTTCATAACTGCAATTTTAATACCACCTCACGCATCAAGAATGATAGGGTACCAAGTAAAAGTAATCGTTTCATTTAATCAGTACAAATATTTTTTAAATAAACTACTTTTGCGCTCAAATAGTTATCGAACATGAGCGAGGAAAAATCATTGAATTTTATTGAAGAGATCATTGAAAAAGACATTGAAGATAATGTCCACAACGGACGGGTGCAGACTCGTTTTCCTCCCGAGCCAAATGGCTATTTGCATATTGGTCATTCAAAGTCGATTTGCCTGAATTTTGGCCTAGCCAAAAAATATAATGGCAAATGCAATCTTCGTTTCGATGATACCAATCCCGAAAAGGAAGAGGTTGAATATGTCGAAAGTATCAAGGAAGACATTCAATGGCTAGGCTTTCAATGGGACAATGAATTTTACGCCTCCGATTATTTCGACAAGCTCTACGACTTTGCAGTAACGCTGATCAAAAAAGGATTAGCCTATGTTGAAGATGCAAGTTCAGAAGAAATAGCGAAACAAAAAGGCACGCCTACAACACCAGGCGTGAACAGTGTTTGTCGAAGCCGAAGTGTGGATGAAAACCTCGATTTGTTTACTCGTATGAAAAATGGTGAGTTTGCTGATGGCACCCATGTATTGAGAGCTAACATCGATATGGCACATGCGAATATGATTATGCGCGACCCCGTCATTTATCGAATCAAGCACGCCGAGCATCACCGCACCGGCAATACATGGTGTATCTATCCAATGTATGATTTCGCTCATGGCCAAAGCGACAGTATTGAAGAAATTACACATAGCGTCTGCACACTTGAATTCATCCCTCATCGTGATTTATATAATTGGTGCATCGAAAAACTTGAAATTTTTCCATCCCATCAATATGAGTTCGCAAGACTCAATATGTCGTACACGTTAATGAGTAAACGCAAGCTATTGACACTGGTCAATGAAAAATTTGTGGAAGGATGGGACGATCCCCGTATGCCTACTATCAGTGGCTTTCGACGACGAGGCTATACGCCAGAATCCATCCGCGAATTTTGCGATAAAATTGGTGTGGCTAAACGCGACAATATGATCGATCTTTCGTTGCTAGATTTTTGTCTGCGCGATCATCTCAATCAAATTGCATTGCGCCGCATGGCGGTCCTTGATCCAATCAAACTAATCATCACGAATTATCCTGAACATAGCACCGAGGAGTTTCTAGAAGCCGAAAACAATCCCGAAGATAGTAACGCAGGGCATCGTTCACTTCCTTTTGGAAAAGAACTATGGATAGAGCGCACCGACTTTATGGAAGATGCGCCTAAGAAATATTTCCGTTTAGGACCCGGTCTGCAAGTACGCTTGAAAAGCGCCTATATCGTTGAATGCCATGATTTCAAAAAAGATGAAGCCGGTCAAATTACTGAAGTGCATTGCCATTATTTCCCTGAAAGTAAAAGCGGAAATGACACGAGCGGCATCAAGGTGAAAGGCACCATCCATTGGGTAAGTTGCGCTCACGCCAAGGATGCAGAAATTCGTTTGTACGATCGCTTATTCACCGTTGAAAATCCAGCAGCGTCGGAAGACGAATTAAAAGATATTCTTAACCCCGACAGTCTGCATATCATCCCAAATGCTAAGATAGAACCCGCCTTGCTCACTGCATCAAAAACAGATAAATTCCAATTCCTTCGTTTAGGTTATTTCTGTTTGGATAAACATTCAAGTGCCGACAAGCTAATCTTCAACCGCACTGTCGGTCTGAAAGACTCATGGGCAAAGGAAAATAAACAGTAGTGATCTCACAACGCATTATCTCATTGTCGCATTGTTGAATTGTTGCTATCTTCGCAGCCTTGTGAAAGAACAACAACGAATCGCATATCACACCTTAGGTTGTAAACTTAATTTTTCTGAGACCTCGACGATTGCGAGATCATTTGAAGAAGAAGGTTATACGAAAACCGATTTCAATCAGGAAGCAGATGTGTATGTAATCAATACGTGTTCGGTGACTGAGAATGCGGATAAGGAATGTAAGCAGCTGATACGACGAGTTAAAAAACAAAACCCCTTATCGACTGTCGTGATTACCGGTTGCTATGCGCAGCTCAAACCTGAACGCATCGCTACGATAAGCGGTGTGGATCTTGTTATTGGCGCGTCTGAAAAATTTAATGTCGCCAAACATGTGGCTGAATTTAAACGAACTGGCGAAGCTAAAATCTGCAGCTGCGATATTGAGGATGTGCAGGGCTTTCATTCATCTTTTTCGTTACATGATCGAACGCGCACGTTCTTAAAAGTGCAAGATGGTTGCGATTATAGTTGCACGTTCTGCACGATACCGCTAGCCCGCGGACATAGTCGAAGTGATACAATTCAAGGTGTCCTTGACAATGTCAATGAACTAGCCAATACGGGTGTACAAGAAATCGTCTTGACTGGCGTAAACCTTGGCGATTTTGGCAAGGGTTATAATGGCGCGCGCAGCGGCGAGGAGCATTTTTTTGATCTGATAAAAGCACTCGATGAAAAGTCAAGCGTTCCGCGTTTCAGAATTTCGTCCATTGAGCCAAATTTGCTCACAAATGATATCATTGAATTTGTGGCTATATCCAAACGATTCATGCCTCATTTTCATATTCCATTACAAAGCGGCAGCAATGCCCTTTTGGGACAAATGAAAAGACGATATAAACGAGAATTATACACCGAACGAGTCGAAAAAATAAAATCATTAATGCCTCACTGTTGTATCGGCGTTGATGTGATTGTTGGATTCCCTGGCGAAACAGATGAAGAGTTTCAAGCAACCTATGATTACCTACATCAATTGGATGTGTCGTACTTGCACGTGTTTACATATTCTGAACGAGAAAATACAGCAGCCATTACTATGAATGGCGTGGTGCCTGTATCCATACGTAAAGAACGAAATGCGATGCTGCGAAATTTATCAGAAAAGAAAATGAATTATTTCACTGAACAACAACGAGGAAATACACGACCTGTATTATTCGAACATGCCGAAAAAAATGGGCTAATGGAAGGCTATAGTGATAATTACATTAGAGTTTCTATGCCGTATAACAAGAACGCTATTAATTCAATCATGCCTTATACTCTTTAATCATGCATAAATTTCAGGTCACTATCTACTTTACAATGGACGATACCTTTATGGATAAAGTTCCTGTGCATCGAGACTATATCAACAGGCTGATTCAACAAAATATCATTGAGAGTTATGCTGTCAGTATGGACAGTTATCGTTCTTGGATTCTCTTTAATGCAGCAACAAAAAAAGAAGTAATGGCATTCTTAACGAAGTCACCGTTATTCAGTTATTGGAAAATAGAAATTGATCGCTTATTTGTCTATGACGGTATTACCTATCGATTACCGGATGTGGTTTTGAACTAAACGTTTAAAAAAAATTCTATGTCTCTGCCTGATTGCCTTCAATCAATTGTTTTACTAATTCAATAACAGCACTAGACGTATTTATCCAATACCAACGTTATCAGCACTATAGGCAGGTAGACAAAGGATGCAAACATCACTTTTCGCGCCATTGCATCTGAATTGTCTTTTAGAAAATTTAATGAATTATATAAAAACCAAAGGGCGGCCAATCCGAGTCCAACAACTGAAATCCAACCTCCAAGTCCCACCACCATAGGCAAGGCACTAAGTGGTATTAAAACCGCACTGTATAGTACACACTGAAACGCTGTGAAATAGCCTACCTTTTCAATACGAGGTAACATTTTCATTCCTGCTTTCTCATAATCTTCATGGCCTATCCACGCAATCGACCAAAAGTGTGGAAACTGCCAAAAAAACTGTATGATAAACAATGTCCATGCGGCCATACTTCCTAAATGATCTGTGCCGGCAACCCAACCAATCAGGCAAGGCAATGAACCCGGGATAGCACCAATTAATACGGATAAAGACGATACCTTTTTCATCGGCGTATAGATAGCCACATAAATAACAAAACACAGCAGGCTCAATAGAGCTGATAACGGATTAAATTTCAAGTATAAAATAGACAGGCCTGCGCACAGCGTAATAACGCAAAACAGAGTTGCCTCTAGCACTGTCATCCTAGCATCTGGCAAGGGTCGAAGCATCGTCCTTCGCATCAACTTATCAGTGTTACGTTCCAGTATTTCATTGCCGGCATTCGCGGCAGCAGTGACAAGTAAACCACCGATAAAAAGATATAACACGTTTATGAATTCTACCTTCACGTCAGGTATTATCACATATCCAACCACACTGGAAAATACCACCAGCATGCTGAGATTGAGTTTCATCAATTGCTGATAATCTTTCAGTTTGCGTATTATCAACATCGCTGAATTAATTTGTATAGTTTGTTCTCTAGCAAAACCTGTTTACAAACAGGTAATAAATTAGTGCGATTCCTCACCGTCTCGTAAGGGCACATTCTGTGGAATGAAATCACCTCCGTCACCGTTGTCTCTGTAATCATATGCCCAACGATGAACTTCAGGTATTGGGCCGTCCCAGTTACCATGACCAGGTAAGATTGGCGTTGTCCATTCTAATGAGTTGGCATTCCAAGGATTTTGTGTAGTCACTTTCTTCCCTTTCCAAATACTTACAAAATAGTTAAAGACAAATAATAATTGGGCAAAGAAAACAATGATGGCAGCGATACTGATCATATGATTTAAATCAGCAAATTGCTTGAATGATTCCCAGTTAGTAAAATCGTAATATCGACGAGGCATACCTGCAAGTCCTTCGTAATGCATAGGCCAAAAAATAACATACGAACCTGCAAATGTGATAAAGAAATGGATATAACCTAAGGTGTTATTCATAAATCGACCATACATCTTAGGGAACCAATGATACACACCAGCAAACATACCAAAGAAGGCAGAGATACCCATTACAATATGAAAGTGCGCAACAACGAAATAGGTATCGTGGAGATGAATATCCAAGGCAGAGTTTCCAAGGAATAATCCAGTTAAACCACCAGAAATGAATAACGACACGAACCCTAGTGCAAATAGCATAGGAACAGTGAAACGAATATTACCTCTGAAGATAGTCGTCAACCAGTTGAATACTTTTACAGCTGAAGGAATTGCAATCAACAACGTAAGTAATACAAAGATTCCTCCTAAGAACGGACTCATCCCCGTAACAAACATATGATGCGCCCAAACTAAGAATGCTAATACCGTGATTCCTATAAGAGAAAGGACCATTGCCATATACCCGAAAATAGGCTTGCGTGAATGTGTAGATAAAATTTCTGATGCCATACCCATAGCAGGTAACATAATGATATACACTTCTGGATGTCCTAGGAACCAAAACAAATGTTGATACAAAATTGGTGAACCTCCAACATTAGGCAATGCCTTTCCGGCAATATAAATTTCAGATAAATAAAAACTTGTACCCATGTGTCTGTCAAAAATCAACAACACACAAGCTGACAATAACACTGGGAATGACAATACACCTAATACAGCTGTGAACAAGAAGGCCCAAATAGTTAATGGCATACGTGTCATGCTCATTCCTTTGGTACGCATATTCAAGATGGTAACGATATAATTCAATCCTCCTAATAAAGATGAGATAACAAATAACGACATACTCGCCAACCATAAATCCATTCCAATACCAGATCCCATTGAAGCTTCTTTCAACGCGCTTAATGGCGGATAGGTTGTCCAACCTCCTGATGCAGGACCTGTTGATGTGAACAATGAAACAAACATAATTAGACCTGCTACCGCAAAAAACCAATATGAAAGCATATTAAGAAAGGGCGATGCCATGTCTCTAGCTCCTATTTGCAATGGAATTAGGAAATTACTGAAGGTTCCGCTCAATCCAGCTGTTAATACGAAAAATATCTACACTGTACCATGGATAGTAATTAAACCATAATACATCTCAGGATCCATTTTCCCGTTTGGTGCCCAATCGCCTAGAAAGGTATTTAATACTTTAAAAGTTTCTTCAGGAAATCCAAGTTGAAGTCTAAAAAACACTGACATCAATCCACCGATGATTGCCCAGAAGATACCTGTAATCAAAAACTGACGTGAGATAATTTTATGATCCTGACTGAATACATATTTCGTTAGAAAATGTTGCTTATGCTCATGATGGGCATGCTCATGATGAGAATGATCGTCATGTGTATGTACGTCGTGTTGATGAATTGTTGCTTCGTTACTCATTTTTATACTAATTTATTTACTTCATTGTTATTTTTTTCGTCGTATCCACTGGCGCTGAAGTAGGTTCAGCTGCAGGAGGATTGACTTCAGG
>Ga0114969_10004341_pt1 | contig 11224 bp, 5 predicted proteins | sample M_130807_MF_Meta_FD_87316 | JGI IMG/M metagenome (GOLD analysis project Ga0114969, IMG submission 87316) | Freshwater microbial communities from Lake Montjoie, Canada to study carbon cycling - M_130807_MF_MetaG | ecosystem: Environmental > Aquatic > Freshwater > Lake | place: Lake Montjoie...
AATGTGATAAATTCCCAGATATTGATGAGTTACTCAATAGCGTAAAAATTGAAAATGGAAAAGTTTATCTGGAGTATGGTAATTTCAAAAAGTTGAAGAAATATTTCCGGGGAGCAAAAGATGGATTGGCTGTTGATTTTGTTTTGAAAGATGCTTATCCATGTTCAAACGAAAATATAACAGATCATAATTTATCTTCAAAAGGGTATATGTTAAAACCAATGTATCAGGCAAAATTGTTTAAGGTTAATGAGAACAATAAGTTAGATCCCAAAAACAATACATACAAAGGAGCTATTGCAAAAATTCCTTCTAAATATGTAAATACTCTTAACACAGCTCAGTATGAAATTAATCTGATTTATATAGTTGATAAAGTTGCATGTAAGACTATAACAAGAAGTTACTTGGAAGATGGAGGAGCTAGTGAGTTGATTCCTCTTACAATTTATCCTGATACGCTTACCATGAATGATCCTAAAAAATATCAGCCAAAGAGCGAGAATCAGGAATTGGAGTTTATTATTTACTTCGAACAAGGAAAGGCAACTTATGATACAAAAGATATTGAAGGATTTTTAAAAGCCCTTAATCAACCTGACTTTATAGTTAGTGATATCACAATTGATGCACACTCTTCTTTGGAAGGAGATTCATTAATGAATGCAAAGCTTCAGCAGTCACGCGCAAAAAGTATTGTTGATGCTTTAGGGAAATATCAGAAAAAGGAGGTGACTTATGTAATTACTACTAGTGATTCATGGGAAATGTTTAAAGATTCTGTTAAAAAAACTGAGTATAAGAATTTAACAGAAATGAGTAAGGAAGAAGTTAAAGGATTATTAAAAGGCGAAATGCTCGCGAATCTTGAACCATATCTTTCAAAAGAAAGATTTGCGAAAATTGTAATGAAAGTAACCTTTGATTTAAAAGGAAAAAATGAGCAGAAATATGTTTACAATAGTTATAAAAAAGCTTTGGAAAAAAAGGATGTTGAACAGGCTAAGCGTATTTCGAGATACATTGTTGAGAAAATAGTAGAAGGAAAATATGATGCTCAACCTTTCCTTGATATTGAATTGAAGGAAGAACCACCATATGCAAATTTGAACATTAATAAATTGTACATTGATGCAAGAGTGAACCATGAAGATTCAATTTATCCTGCTTTGGTTTCGAAGTTAGACGAAATGAATAAAACTATGTCTGGTAATAATTATGTTGCATGGAATAACACAATGGCTTTTGTAAAGACAGGAACAATTGTAAATAATAAAGAAATAACGACAACACAAGCTACTGTGAATGGTTTGTATAATGGAGTTATCCCACAAAAAATGAATGATGCTTTAAACCTGGAGTGGCAATTTAAGGTTATTGAAAAAGTAGATACACTTGATCCAGGTGTTTTAAACCCAACCTTGCAGGCAAGCATGGACCGAATTAAAAAGATTTTTAATCTTGAAGAATCCAATTGGGAAAACTCTTTAAAACTTGCTTACATATTTATTAAGCATAATGACCTTGCCTATTCAATGAAGTTACTTGCTCCTTATGTAACTGATGAAAATCCCGATGAACAATTATTGTTTACCTATATAAGTGTTGCATCTCATTTTCCTGATCAGATATATTCGCGCAATTTCAGATTGGCAATGGCAAAAGCTTCAGCAAAAAATAAAACCCGTTATTGCGGATTGTTTGGAAATCCTAAATTGAGTTTCCAGATAATGGATAATCCATTAATTAAAAAGCAATATTGCGAAACCTGTAATTAACAAAAAGCTTTGATTTTAAACTAAAATCCCTCTTGTAGAAATGCAGGAGGGATTTTTTAATTTATTGACGAGTAAGTTAAGTATAGGAATTTCGAAAGTGTATTTTCGTGTCTAATAAAATAATATTGATGGAAGTAATGCTCGAAATAGCAGGTAGAACTGCAGCAGTTTATATTTTTCTGCTTGCCTGCATTTTATTGTTTGGAAAAAAAGAGTTGTCCCAACTTTCAGTTATTGATCTGATTTTTATTTTGCTTTTATCAAATTCTGTTCAGAATGCAATGGTAGGTCCATCAACAAGTCTTGATGGAGGTTTAGTATCAGCCTTGGTTTTGTTTTTACTGAATTTTACTTTCAAAAATTTCCTTTTTAAAAACAAAAAACTTCAGAAGATTTTTGAAGGAAGCCCCGTTTTGTTGATCAATAATGGCAAATTAGTGGATACAAATCTTCAACATGAAAAAATTACATACGACGAAATAATGAGTTCAATTCGAGAACATGGAGTAAACGCAATTGATGAGGTAAAATTTGCTATTCTGGAGCCTGATGGAAATATTAGTGTAATATCATTTGAGAACAGCAGGCACACTATTCACAAAAGGCGGAAATCGAAACCAATTTTGAATCAATAATTTATCATATTCAATGATTAATTTGCTTTCTTAAGATATTTCAGAATAGCATCCTGACTTCGACTTGGTTTTATTTCGTTTCTGTAATATTTATTGTCTTGAAGGTTATTCAAAATTCTGGATTTAGTGGTATCCCTCCATTGTAAATCAAAATATTCTTTTAATTGTTCTTGAATATTTTTATCAAGAATTGGAATAGCTAATTCTATTCTTAAATCCAGATTGCGAACCATCCAATCAGCTGAACTCAGATAGTAAATCGGTTTACCGTTGTTTTCAAAAATCATAAACCGTGTATGTTCCAGATATCGATCCACAATACTTCTTATTTCAATATTGCTTTTCAATTCCAGATTTTCAGGCAACAAGGCGCAAGTACTTCTTATCAGCATTTTAATTTTTACACCTGCCTTAGCAGCACGCTGTAAAAGATCAACCATTTCCCGGTCAGCCAGATTATTCAACTTGATACTGATAGCAGAATAAATTCCTTGTTTTGCATTATCAATTTCTAATTCAATTAATTTTATAAATCTTTTTCGCATTTGCATTGGAGCAACCAATGAATGAATGTAATTAGTTGCTTTATAATTATTTTCTAAAAATGAAAACAAGCCTTCTATTTCTGATGTAATGATTTTATTGGCTGTAAACAAAGCATGATCAGCATATATCCTCGATGTGTTTTCATTATAGTTGCCGGTGCTAATGTTTGCATACAAAACTTTTTTTCCTTTTTCACTTCGCGTAATCAGGCACATTTTACTGTGCACCTTTAAGCCCTGTACACCAAGAATTACATGAGCTCCTTCTTCCCTTAATCTGTCACTCCATTTAATATTTGCTTCTTCATCAAATCGCGCCTGTAATTCCATAACTACAGTTACATCTTTTCCGTTTTTAACGGCATTAATCAGAGCATTCACTACTTTGGATTTAGAAGCCAATCTGTACATGGTGATTTTAATGGAAGATACTTTCGGATCAATAGCAGCCTCACGCAACATGTCAATGAAATGTTCGAAACTGTGATAGGGATAATGAACGAGAATATCTTTTTGTTTAATTACTGAAAACAAACTTTTTCCAAATTCAAAATCAGCATGAGATAATGGTGGCTCACTTTTATATATCAAATGAGATTTTCCTAAAACCGGAAATTGCATGAAATCCTTAAAGTTATGATATCGGTGCCCAGGGATAATATTATCATCACCAATTTTTAAATGAACACGACGCAATAAATAATGCAGCAATTCAATATCTATATCCTGGTCGAAGCTGAATCGAACAGGTTTACCTTTTTTTCGTTGCTTAATGCCTTTTGAAATTTTTTCCATCAAGCTTTCGCTGATGTTTTCTTCAATAGCTATTTCTGCGTCTCGTGTAATTTTTATTGTGTACGCTGAAAAAGTATCATAAGGTAAAATGTTAAAGATTTCCTTTAGTCCAAAACGAATAATATCATCTAGCATTATAATATGTTTTTGCCCGTTTTTTTCTGGAAGAACTAAAAACCTTGAAATATTGTCGCTTGGAACTTCAATTAATGCGTAACGCGATTTGTTTTTTTTTGTAGAGTCGGAGAGGAGCACTGCCAGATATATAGAGCGGTCTTTTAAATATGGAAATTCGGGAATTGCATCAATCATAATTGGTACCAAAGCCCCACGCACTTCTTGTCTGAAATAATTGGTAACAAATTCAATTTGTTCATCCTTTAATTGTTTTTCATTAATGATGAAAATGTTTTCATTCTCTAACTCAATTAAAAGTTTCTTGTAAGTTGCCTCAAACTTTGCCTGTTGCTTAATTACTTTGGCATATATATCATCAATTATTTTTCGTGGAGTTTCACCTAAAACTTTTTTTGCTTTTTTACCAAGCATTTCCATTCTGCTTAAGGTTGCAACTCGAACCCTGAAGAATTCATCCTGATTATTACTGAATATTCCAAGAAAACGAATGCGCTCAATTAATTGTACATTTTCATCCATTGCTTCCTGTAACACTCTTTCATTAAATGAAAGCCAGCTTAATTCTCTGTTAAGATATTTCACTAAAGTTAGTTTTAGTTGATGCTAATTTAATATGAGCAACAATCTGACAAAGTAAAAGCATTATGATTAATGAAAATTTAACATTGTACGACTTACGAAAAGTTAGATAATCTTTATATAGATAAAACAAAAAGAGGCCGCACTTGGGCGACCTCTTTTTGGGTGTTTTAATTAATTAAGGCTATTCAATCACCAACTGACGGCGAACCGAGAGGTTGTTTACATCAGTTAACTGAAGAATGTAAGTTCCTTTGCTGAATCCTGAAAGATTCAATTGGTTTATTTGAGAATTGTTCGATAAGACTTTTCTTCCTAATAAATCCAATACTTCAATGCTTTTATAATTAAAATTAGTTTGAACATTAAATATTCCGTCAGAAGGATTCGGGAATATATCAATACCGATATTTGAATCAATAGTTGAAATACCTGTTGAAACATGCGCAATTACTGGTGTGCGATCGCTTATACAAGTAAAAGTTGGTTTTTCAATGTTCCAATCATAAAAATAATAGTAATAACCATTTCCTTGATTTGAACCGGTAAGTGTAACAAAACCAGGCATTGTATAAGGATAAGAAACTCCAGAACTACTGCGTTGTAAGCGCGGAGAGGCATACCCAAAATTAGCTGTATTTACTGTCGCATCTGTTGTCAATGAATAACCGGTTCCAACTGGAAGATTGAAGTTTAAAGTAATAATTGTTGAGTCAGCTGGAATAAATACACTCAAACTATCCAAAATTGCTCCACCACCATCAGCTAAAACAATTCTTCTGGTTGCGGCTGAATCTGTATAAACTTTTACAGTTTTTAAAATACAAACAGAATCTACATCAAAATCAATTGAGCCATTGGTTGTAGTTGCAGAACTATACATTGAACTTCCAGTATGCAAAAATTGTCCTGTTGTACCTGTTCCTCCTCCATTTACCTGACGGTCTTCAGCATAGTAGGTTGTTGTTGCAGTAAGCACCGGTGTTGTAAAGCTATTACCTGTACCTAATTCTGTACCTCCATTCATTAAATCAAACCAATGAACATCAGTTCCGGTTGCGGCTAAAGTTGCTGTCGTATTAATTGAAATGAAATCATCGGTTCCTACTGGTTCAACAATATCAATTACATTGACAACAATTGAATTAGAAGTCCAAACCTGACACGCACCTTGAATATCAACTGAATATGTTCCTGAAACTGCAGCTTCAATAGATTGAGTAGTTGCACCATTTGACCATGTATATGCATTTGCAGAAGTTGAATTTAAAGTAACAGTTTCTCCTTTACAGAAAGTTAATTCTCCGATTGAAGAAATGGTAGGAGTTTCATCGGGACTATTAATAACATTAACAGAAGCAGGATAAACACTGCATGTTCCGTTTGAAAGCTGAACATTATAGCTTCCGGTTGTAGTTACATTAATGCTTTGGGTAGTTTCTCCTGTCGACCATAAATAGCTGCTAAAACCATTTGGTGCATTTAGAGTAAGTGAGTTTCCAGCGCAAAGTACTGGTTGTCCTGTATATGAAATATTTCCTGATTCAAGATTGCAGCCGGTTTCAACATTTGTGATGAATTGATCTGCAGCTAAATTGTAAAGTTTATTAATAATACCAGAAGGGTAACGAATAATAGCAGAATCTACAATTGTATTTGTTCCAAGACCAAAATGAAGATTGAAGGTATTTTCAGTACCATATGATTCGCCCGCTCGTGATTCTCTGATCTGTTTTCCTAAAGCAGTATATAAAACCACATTTGCTCCAACTGCGCCCTTGTTACTAACAGTTCCTACTAAATTAAAAGTAATCCAGTGGTTACTATGATCATTGTTAAGGTAAATAGCATCATCAGTAGTTCCGGGAGATGTGTAAATAGAATTATAAATACCCAATACATCAATAGCACCGTCATGATTCAAATCACCGGTAGCGAATGATCCAAGCACACCAGGGAAAATAGTGTTATCATATTTTGTGAAAGTCATGTTTCCGTTATTCTTAAACATGATGTCTCTTGTACCTGTTAAAATAATATCCTGAAAACCATCATTGTTGAAGTCCTCAATTTGCGATTCAATTTCAAATGTGGTACCTATATCAAAGCCTGAAGAGGCAGTTATGTCAGTGAAGTGTCCGGTACCATCATTCTGCCACATTTCAGAAATTTCTGTGTAGCTTGTACGAATCAAATCAAAATCGCCATCGTTATCAAAATCACCAAAATTGGTAGTCCATGATTGAGCTCCGAAATCTGGGCATATAAAATCAATCAATAATGAATCCTGATCACCTTGATTTATATCATCAAAGTCACCTGTAAAATGATAAGTACCATCGTTAATGTGAAGAATATCATGGCGCCTCATATCACTTGCCTGATTAACTGGTTGGCGGCATTTTGAAACATAAAAATCAAGATCTCCATCAGTATCATAATCGCTCCAGGTGGTACCATAATTTCCGGAATCATCAGTGTTACTTACATTCGTATTTAAGATATTTAAAGACAAAGCAGTTGAAGCAATTGTTGAAGAGTTACTTAGAATATAAGTTCCAACTCCACCTGTACCTGTACCAAAAGAAACGATTTTACAATTTGAAATAACACCGGTGCCAGACAAATAAAATCCAAGTTTAATAGTTCCGTTTGTCATGGAAGTTACTGTTAAAACATTGCCAGATATACTACCTGTAAATTGTGTCATAGCAGGAAAATTCCCAGCACCATCGTTCAACCATATTTTTGATTCACCAACATCATGACAGCCGTAAATATCAAGCCAACCATCATTATCAAAATCACCTAGTGTTACATTCTGTAAAAAAATACTTGAAAGCGGTAAATTTATTGCCGCACCCATAGCACCGGAAGCATTGCACATAAATAATTTTACTGATCCATTGCCACCTAGAATATCAAGATATCCATTGTGATCAAAATCTCCAGCGGCCATTCCCCAAGCCCATCCGCTTGAACCACCGAAATCACCTATGTGTAGGGTGGAATAAGAACCATCTGCGTTTTGTTTTTCGACAAATACATCATGTGCCTGATCAAGAATTATTAGATCATCAAGGCCATCACTATTCCAGTCAGCTACAGTAACTGGGCAGCCACTATGATAATTAGAATTAGGCATCACAGTACTATTTGCATTTGTGAAACTGAATTGGGCAAATGTTATTGCCGGTAAAATCATTAACACAAATGAAAATGCAATTTTTGAAATTAATTTTTGCATGCGAAAAAATTGAGTTTTAAAATTGGTTTGAATTGGAAATAAATGTAATTATTTATTTAATAAAAAAAATCGTTTTTTATAATCGGAGCACTTTAAAAATATTTGTACCAGTTGAACTTAGTACTTTGATGTAATAGATTCCTTTTTCATAAGGAAGCATTAAGTCGGAAATTAAATTAGAGTTTTTTCCGTTTCCTGTTGAAATTAATTTGCCATCAGAAGAATATATTTCAAAAGAAACTATTCCAATACCTTTTATTGTAATCAATCCTGAGGTTGTAGGAGATGGAAATACTGAAATTGAATTTGAATTATTTGCATTTTCAATACTTGATGGCAATTGTAGGTTCAATAGTTCTTTACTTACACACATTACTGGAGTCTTATCAGCAGATTGATACATGCTTTTAAAAGTATCAATCAATTCTGTTGAATATGAAAACATTTCCTGAAGCCATCCGGGAGGAACCGACTGATAAAATACTTTTGTGTAAACATTTACTACACCGTCGTATCCATTTGTAGGAATATGAAAATGAATAATATCTTTTCCGTTACCTTCTACACCTGAAGTATTTTTGTTGAAGTCAACATCAGCCAAGGCTTCATTATCAATCTTAGCAGTATCATAAGAATAATGTGAAGTTGTAAAACCATTCGGAACTAATCTGTTATCTTTTAAAACATTTGCTGCCCTTTCCAAAACTGTGGTTTTATTATTATTTACATCCCCAATCACCATTTCATAAATCTGAGTTTGGGCTTGCATTTTTATTATGTTATGATGTTTTTCGTATGGAGCCCCTACATTGTTAACCTCGTAATTACTTCCAAAAATTCCGGATTTAAATAAAGTATCTCCATTGGATTTTAATACCACAAACTGAACAACTGCACGACGGGATGGATAACCTGATGGAAATTTATGTCCGACCTTATTAGTTAGAGTCACACTGAAATATGCAGTATCGGTTTTTAAACTATCAGTATTTAATGATAACGAAATTGAATTTTTTGTAAGATTATTTGATGTATAAAGAAGAGTAGAATCAAAATATGGATCGGGTACCTGAATTCCCAAATAGGTTTTATTTGCTTTTAAAATATTCAACATAAAATAATTTGCTCCTGCAAACTGATGGAGATTAAAGGGAGAACGACCCGTTAATGCAAGTATCTGATTGGCAATTACTATTTGTTCCTCTAACTGAGGCATATGACAGGTCTGGCAATAAATTTCCTGGGAAGGGTAAACAGAATTAATGTATTCATGATAGGTGGCTTGTTCAACAAAAGTTCCTCCTGTCGAATTTCCGCTTAAGTCTGCAGTATTGGTAATAAGAGTGTGGCATGCTGAACACAAAGGTGATTTTGATATGTGTTCACTATATGTTGGAGTCATTCCAACATACAACTGCATTGGACCAACAAATGGATTTGTAAACGGGCCATAAATTTTTTTTGTGGTATCATAAGGAATATCTCCTGAGAACCTCGATCCTAAACCTTCAGTACCTATTATATGGCAAGACATGCACGAAATTCCTTCGATCCCAAGTGTATCATTAAATAAATCATTTAAGGTATAAGAGGTCGCACCATGATAAAAAGCAGTAAATTTTCCCATGGGTGCATGACAATCCAAGCACTGGGTCTGGAGTTCAAGTGAATGGGAGGGATTAACTGTTATTTCATGACTGACTTTTGCATGAAAGAATGGATCACGGGCCGAGTTTGCCATCATTGTTGAACGCCAATCGTCAAAAACATTTACATCGTTTCCAAGAAAATCAATATTTGCTAAATGAGTAGAATCGTATCCGTGACATCCATTACACAATTTAGCTCCTATGAAGAATTCACCAGAATCAATTACGGCTCTGTCATGACTGTACTTTAAGGTTTCATAATTCGAATTCTGATTGGCATTAATAAGAGAAAAACCTGCAATAAGAATTATAGCAAATAAAAAAGTTAAAGTGTGCTTTAATTTAATCATGTAAAAAAAGTCAGTTCAATTATTTAATAAATTAGTCTGCAGTTTAGTTATTGTTTTATAAACTTACCTGTAAACTCTATTGTGCCGTTTTCCGAAATACGAATAAAATAAATTCCCTGATTCAACCATTTGATATTTAATGTTGAATGATTTCCAGAGGCAGGAATAGAAATAATTTCTTTTCCACTTAAATCAGAAATTGATATTGTTCCATTGTTTAAAACAGGAAAAGTTAAATTTAAATTATCTGAAGAAGGATTAGGGGAAAATTTAACTGAATTTTTATCAAACAAAATGGAAGTGGATAAAGGTAAATAGGTACATGGGGTTGAGTCAGCACAAATAGTTAAGTGAAAAGTTACTGTATCAATTTCAGCCGGAATGTCCATATCCCACACCAATATTTTAGCAGTAGGTGTTCCGGAAAAATGAGTCATTCCGCTATTGCCGAATTTTAAGAATGTAGTATCACCAGGACCAATTGTAGCCATTGTAGTTACAATTGAAGGAATTCCTAGATAACAGTTGAAATTATCGCACATTGAATATTGGAATTCCCAGCAACTATCCATTGGGTTTTCAATTGCTTGCCACTGCATTCGCAAACTGTCCGTTTTTTCATTCCTCATGTGAATATAAAATTCATCATAATCATTACATAAAGGAGTAATGTTCTGAACTTTAGAATCGATAAAGCTGAAGGATTGAGCAGTTGAATTATTACTTTGAACTATTATTAAAAGAAGGAAAAAGGAAAGGTTTTTCATCTATTTTAAAAATTTGAAGAGTAAATGTAAGTTTAAGAAACAGAAATCTAGCACATTTTTATTCAAGTCAAACAGCATCATAATTTTCATTTCAAATTGGTTTTCTATTAGGTTGGCAGGATGCTTTTATCTTTACAGCTTAAATGAAAATTTTCAGTATTAAAGAGTTGCCGGGAATCATTTTTTCCAAAGAGGAAAATGAAATCATTGTAAAAACTGCTTGCGCAGCGACAGAATTAAAAGTGTCGGCTTATCTGATTGGTGGTTATGTGCGCGATAAAATTTTAAATCGGCCATGTAAGGATCTGGATTTTATGTGTGTGGGAAATGGAATTGAATTCGCTGAGCAAACGGCAAAACAATTTAAGCCAAAACCAACCGTAAGTATTTTCAAGCATTTCGGTACTGCGCAATTCCGATATCAGGATATGGATGTAGAATTTGTAGGTGCACGAAAGGAATCATATTCAGAAAATTCGAGGAACCCTGCTGTTGAAACAGGAACACTCGAAGATGATTTGAGTCGACGGGATTTCACCATAAATACTCTTGCGTTTGAATTACTGAATGAAGAAGAAGGAATTTTAATTGACCGCTTTTCAGGATTGAAAGACTTAGCGGCAGGAATAATTAAAACCCCGCTCGAACCGAACATAACTTTCAGCGATGATCCGTTGCGTATGATGCGCGCAATACGGTTTGCTTCAAAGTTGCAATTTCAGATTGAAGAAAAAACTTTGC
>Ga0114969_10004342_pt1 | contig 11221 bp, 10 predicted proteins | sample M_130807_MF_Meta_FD_87316 | JGI IMG/M metagenome (GOLD analysis project Ga0114969, IMG submission 87316) | Freshwater microbial communities from Lake Montjoie, Canada to study carbon cycling - M_130807_MF_MetaG | ecosystem: Environmental > Aquatic > Freshwater > Lake | place: Lake Montjoie...
CGATGATGACGTCGCGCCGTTCGAAGAGTGAGCGTGTGGCGGAGAGCCGCAGCCGGTCGATCTCTTCGTTGATGATCGATTCTTTCTCGATGTACGTGCCCGTCGCCGGCATGTAGGCTTCCGGCTGGTAGTAGTCGTAGTAGCTGACGAAGTACTCGACGGCGTTGCGCGGAAAGAACCGCCGGAACTCCTGAAAGAGCTGCGCGGCCAGCGTCTTGTTGTGCACCATCACCAAGGCCGGCCGCTGCAGGCGCTGAATCACCTGCGCCATCGTGAACGTCTTGCCGGATCCGGTGACGCCAAGCAGCACCTGCGCGCGGTCGCCGCGCTCCAGGCCTTCGGTCAGTTGTTCAATGGCGCGCGGCTGATCACCGCGCAGTTCAAAGTCGCTCTGCAAGTCGAAAGACACAACGGAGCAATCGTACTCCACGGTCGACGGGCTGACTGTGTCCTCTGAGACAGACGTAGCCGACGGGCTTTAGCCCGTCGGTCCCGCGGCGGGCTGAAGCCCGCCGCCTACGAGATCACTGCATCACTTCGCCGCGTAATACCCCGGCCGGGCGCGCACTTTGGCCTTCGCGGCGTCGGGGCGCGTGACCTTGACCTCGATCTTCCGGAAGGTGCCGTCATCCTTGGGATTGGTCGACAGGTAGCCGAGCGTGTAGCGCGAGGTCAGCTCGTCGAGGATCTTCGCGTAGATGGCGTTGAGTTCGCGCGCGTCCTCGGGAAAGAACGCGTCGCCGCCCGTGTCGCGCGCGAGGGTCGTGAGCTGCATCTGCGCCATGCCCATGCGCGACTGGCGGTCGAGGTAGCCAATCGAATAGACCAACACGTCGTCCTGCTTGAGCAGCTTCTCGAGCTGGCCGAAGTTGAGGGCGCTGGTCGAGTCGCCGCCGTCGGTATAGAGCAGCAGCACGCGCTGCCCTTCCTGGTCGTTGGTCGACTGCAGATACATCGCGATCGCGTCATAGAGCGCCGTATTCCCGCTCGCCCGCTTTGATCGAATGCGCTCGAACATGCGTGGGTAGTCTTTCGCGCTGAATCGCGCCACGCGCACCGTGTGGTCGAAGTCCACCAGGGTCGCGTCCTCCGCTTCTTCCAACGCATTCACAAACCGAATCGCCGCCGTCGCGGCCTGCGCCAGGGGCAGCGCCATGCTCTCGCTGACGTCCAGGAGGAGCCCGACATGGAGCGGCAGCTTCTGCCCCGACGCGCCTTCGGTGAAGAACTGAATCTCCTGCTTCGTGCCGTTCTCGGTCAGTTGGAAGTCGTCCCGGGTGAGCCCGCGGACGAGCGCCCCTTCCTTGGCCGTTACGACAACCGGCACGTGCACCAGGCTGACGCCACTCTTGAAGGTCTGCTGGGCCCGCGGGACGACCGTCAGCCACACCGCCGACACAAGTGCGACGGCGACGAAGCGCAATTTGCCAAGCCTCGGAGACATGCGTCGCTGGAACGGCATCATATAATCAAGAGATGGCGCTGCTATGACGATCATTGTCAGGCGCCGTGCTGTGGGAGTCCACTTACCTTGCGCGCTCTAGCCGTCTGTCAGGACGAGCTGGTTATTCGGACGTTGCACCCGATTTTGTCGGGCGCCTTCGAGGTCGAGTTCCTCGTCGAAAGCCGCCCGCTCGCCCGACGTCTCGTTGACGACGGCATCCCAGCCACCGTCGCCGACCCCAAGAAGCTCGATACCTACGTGCGCGCCGACCTCACGGCCTCGACCCTCGTCATCGTCGAAGACGACGGCAAGAAGAGTTTGAAGAAGACGGTGACCGCGATTCGAGACGCCGGCGGTTCACTCCTGTATGTGCTCCACGTCGGCGCCAAGCCCGTGACGGGCCGCCGCACCCACGACGACCTCAAGGCGCTCGTCCCCGAACTGACCCACCTCGACTTTTCGGATCTGCTCGCCGGCGCGCTCACCACAGAACTGAGCCGCTCGCTGACACGCATGCGCGTGCAGCAGTACCAGCGCTACATGGCCGACGCGGGCCGGGTGCTGATCCTGCTGCACAACGACCCGGATCCTGACGCGCTCGCCGCGGGTCTCGCGATGCGCAATGTGCTGCGCCGCACCAAGACCACCGCCATCATCGGCGCGCTGCAGGGCGTGACGCGTCCGGAAAACCTGCGGATGGTCGACATGCTCGACATCCACTTCGAGATCATCACGCCCGAGCACTTCGCCGACTACGATCGCATTGTCACCGTGGACGTGCAGCCGCACTACTTCGGCGGCCTGCTCCCGCGCGTGGACCTCGTGGTGGACCACCATCCCGAGCAGCCCGGCTACACGGCGGTCTTCAAAGACATTCGCGCCGACTACGGTTCCACGTGCACGATCCTGACCGAGCACCTCCGCGCCGTCGACATCGACATCTCAGAACGCACGGCCACCGCGATGCTCTACGCGATCAAGAGCGATACGCTGTTCTTCGCGCGCCACACGAACCGCGTCGACCTCGAAGCCTTCACGTATCTCTACCCGCTCGCCGACGCCGCGCTGATTCGCAAGATGGAAGGCGCGGAAATCACGACCGAGCGCCTCGAGCACGTCACCCGCGCGCTCCACACCAGCGTGCACAAGAACCAGGTCTTCTCCGCCTACCTCGGCGAAACCGCGCGCGAAGACTTCATCCCCTACACCGCTGACTTCTTCCTACAGCTCGAAGACGTGAAGTGGACGATGATCTCGGGCGTCGTGAACGGGCAATTCATCCTGAGCGTGCGTAACCTCGGCTACTCACGCAACGCCGGCGAATTCGTGAAGAAACACTTCAGCAACATCGGGAGCGCCGGCGGCCATCGCGCGATGGCCAAGGCCGTCGTGCCCATCGGGAAGTTCCGCGACAAGTTTGGCGACCTCAGCGGCATCGGCATCGCCGCCCGCATCGGGGAATTAGCCGAGCAGTTCCTGGCGGAGAAACAACCCTAAGACCTAAGAGCATTCAACATGGGGGGCCATGGGGGACCATGGAGAGATCAAAACCGACAGGATGGCCCCCCATGTTGAGGGGTCTTGATCTACTGGAGCGCTTGATCCAGATCGGCGATCAGGTCGTCGATGTGTTCGATGCCCACTGACAACCGCACCATGCCCCGGGTGACGCCGGCGGCTTTCAGTTCCTCGTCGGTGTAGCCCCACTGCGATGTCAGGACCGGGAGGCTGACGATGCTGTCGATGCCGCCGAGGCTGGCGGCGCGTTTGAAGACCTCGATGCGGTCGAAGAAGCGTGACGCACCCGCGTACCCCGTCTTGACATCGAAGGTGACCATGCCCCCGAAGCCGCGCATCTGTTTCTGTGCGATGGCGAAGTCGGGATGCGACGGCAGGCCGGGATAGTAGACACGACTGACGGCCGGATGGGCTTCGAGGAACGCGGCCACGGCCATGCCGTTCGCGTTGTGGCGCTCCATGCGCACGCCGAGCGTCTTGATGCCGCGCGCGACCATCGCCGCCGCATGCGGGTCGAGCATGCCGCCCAGCAGTTTCCGAGCCGGATGCAGTGTCGTGATCAGCGCCTCGCTGCCGATGAGCGTGCCGGCCGTGATGTCGCTATGGCCATTCAGGTACTTGGTCGCCGAGTGCATGACCAGGTCGATGCCCAGCGCGAGCGGCGACTGATTAATCGGGCTCGCAAACGTGCTGTCGATCACCGTGGTCACGCCTGTCGCTCGACAGGCCGAGGCGACGGCCGCGATATCGATGCAGCGCAACGTGGGATTGATCGGCGTCTCGAACCAGACGAGTGTTGTTTTGTCGGTCAGCAGCGCCGACGGATTCTGAAATCGTTCGATCGGCTCGTATCGCACCGCGACGCCGAACTGTTCGAGGAAGTCCCGAATCAGGTGCATCGTGCCGCCGTAGATCGCCGCGCTCGTGACCAACTCGTCGCCCGCGCGCAACAGACCAAAGAGCGCCGTGCTGATGGCGGCCATGCCTGATGACAACAGCATTGCAGCCTCGGCCCCTTCCACCGCGGCTATTTTCTGCTCGGCCGCGCGAATCGTCGGGTTGCCGTAGCGCGAGTAAATATCTTTCGCCGATTTCCCCGCCTGGTAGTCTTCGAGTTCTTTCGTGTTGTCGAAAAGAAACGTGCTCGTCTGGTAGATCGGCGTCACCAGCGGCGTCGCAATGGGATCGGCACCTTCGGCGCGATGAATGGCTTCTGTATCTCGGTGCTTCGTCGTCTTGGCCATCGCCTGCCCCCGTTACAACCCGTTACAACACGTCCTGCCGCTCGCCGCTGGCAACGACAGGTTCAATGAACAGCCGATACGCATCGTCGTAGCCCTGCTGCTGCAGGTCGGCAATGGTGCGCACGCGATCCGAGCGATCGTCGTAGGTTCCGGCAAACTGGAATGGCCCGATGGGATTGTGGGACGGGCGGATCACGAACACACCCGAGAATCGCGCAACCGACTGCGCCACGGCATCGTCGAGCACCGCGGTCTCCACGGACCGTTGCCACTCACCGGCCCGCCCGCGCAGGTCGCCGGGCTGTGGACCGAGCGCATGCGGCAAACCGGCCGGTGGCGCCGCGGTGATGAAGATGATTTGCTCGGCGCCGAGGCCAATCGCTTCCTCGACCAACCGATGCACGAGCTCGGGTCGGTCGCAGAGTCGATGCGTCTCGCCCTGCCAGTAGTGCTCGACCGGGAACGTCACAGACTGCCCAGCGGTCGCGCCCGGCAAATGCAGCGCGCCGGCGACCACATCCGCCACCTGATCGCGCATCGTCGTCGTCAGATCAATCGCTTCCGCTTCGCGGGCGCCGCCGACGGCACGCTTCGCCGCAAACAGCGAGAGCCGCGCATCGGGCAACACCGCGAGCGTCAGGTCGCGACGTGAGTCGAGATCATGGACGCCCAACACGACATCACAGAACCCCGGCTGGCCGAAGTTCTCGGTCAGCAAGTCCACGTAGTGACGGCCGATCTCTGCCGGCGCCGGCATTGGCTCGGTTGAGGCGCCGCGCACCAGCGCCCACACGGCGGTCGTCAACGTGCGGACGGGCTCGCTCGCGTCAATCGGCGAGCCGAACAGCTGCCACCACATGGCCCCGGTGACCCGACGACGGGAGCGACGCGTTTGGCGCGCGCGCCACCAGGCGCCAACGAGCACGGCGCCCGTCGCCAGCATGCAGAGCACCATCAGCCGCGGAATCACGGTGGGCAGAATCGGCGGATGAAAGAGGAGGTCGAGCACGAGCGTGTAGACGTGCATCAGCTCAACCCCGACGGTCGTCAGGTTCACGAGCGACGCCAGCAGACTGACACCGTAGATGCCCGCGGCCACGATGAGCACGACCAGCGGCAGGAGTAGCGACGCGAGCGCAATGGCGATGCCGATGCCCGCGATACGCAGACCGAGGCGCCAGCGGTACGCGTGATGGAGTGTGGTGGACGACCACGGGCCGGCCGCGTCGCCGATGCGAGCGGCACCGTCTACGGACGCCATCACGGCGTTGGCGACACCGGGGCCGTGCGCGGTGATGACGTCGATCTTGACGCCGGCCTCTGTGAGTGCGCGCAGTGCGCCGGCCTGATAGGCGCCGGCCGTCCCCGCTCCGGTCAGCACGAGTGCGGTGCGCAGCCGGGGCGAATACGACGCGTCGGCCACAGCTATTCGGCTTCTTCGTCGTGAATCGTCGTGAGATTGATGATTTCGAACTCGCGCGATCCCGCCGGCGTCGCGACTTCGATCTCGTCACCAGCGCCATGGCCGGAAAATGCGCGACCGAGCGGCGACGCCACAGAGATCAAGCCCTTGTCGGGATTCGCATCTTCGGGCATCACGAGTTCATAAATGAACGTCTTGCCGTTCTCGACGACCGTGAGCTTGGAACCAAACCCCGCCTTGTCCTTCGGAATCCGATCGAGGCTCATCAGCTGAATCTCGGAGACGCGTTGCCGCAGCATGCTGACGCGGGCCTGCACGAGGGTCTGACGCTCCTTGGCGGCGTGATATTCGGCGTTTTCGCGCAAGTCGCCGAGCTCACGCGCGCGCCCGATTTCTTTCGGCAGCTCGTGATTCAACTCGTGCTCAAACGCGACGATCTCATCTTCAAAACGCTTGATTAGACGTGCCTTCATGACAGTGACAAGAGGTTAACATGAGCCATGCTCCGCCTGACGCGCCGCCAGGACGCCATCGTCGATCGTTTTCGACGCGCCGCACGACGCGCGCCGTCAGAAGCGTGTGTGCTGCTCGATGGCGAACACCTGATCCGTGATGCGGTGGCCGCCGGCGTGCCGCTCGACATCGTGCTGGCCACGCACGAACGCTGGCAACAACTGCCCGACCTGCTCGAAGCCCTCCGTGCGCAGGATCTGCCGGTGTCGCTGTACGACGCCGGTTCCACAGTGATCGAGGCGGCGAGCCCGGTGAAAACACCGAGCGGCATCGCGGCACTCGCGCGGTGGCAGCCGGCCGCGCTCGAAGACACGCTCGCGGGCAGTTCGCCGCTCACCGTCGCCGCAGTGGACGTGCAGGACCCCGGCAACTTCGGCGCGATCATTCGCAGCGCGGATGCGCTCGGAGCCACCGGCGTCATCTCGGCCGGCGCCAGTGCGGATCCCGCCGGATGGAAGGCCCTGCGTGGTGCGATGGGCAGCGCCTTCCGTGTGCCGGTGGCCAGAGCGATGCTCGAGTCCACGCTGTCGGCCGCACGCAGTGTTGGCGCGAAGATCTATGCGGCCACCGCGGACGGCGAGCCTGTGGAGCGCTGCGACCTCACGGGCCCCACACTGCTGCTGCTCGGCAGCGAAGGCCTCGGGTTGCCCGACTCGGCGATCGAGGAATCCAACGGCCGCATCGCGATTCCCATGCGGTCAGGGGTGAACTCGCTCAACGTCGCGGTGACGGCAGCGTTGCTCTTGTACGAAGCGCGCAGACAGCGCTCATGAGCTCGCTCTTCGACGATCCGAGCGCGCCTCCGGCGACCGAATCGCTGCAAGCGGCGCCGCTCGCTGAGCGCATGCGACCGCGCACGCTCGACGAATACGTCGGCCAGCGTCACATCATCGCGCCGGGTCGCCCCTTGCGGCAGGCGCTCGAACATCGAGCCGTCCACTCCCTGATTCTCTGGGGCCCGCCTGGCGTCGGCAAAACAACGCTCGCGAGACTCATGGCCGCGTTTGTCGGCGGCGACTTCCTGTCGTTCAGCGCCGTCATGTCGGGTATCAAAGAAATCAAGGATGTCGTTGCCACCGCGCAGGCGAAGCGTCGCGAACTCGGCCGCCAGACGGTGCTTTTCGTCGACGAGATCCATCGTTTCAACAAGAGTCAGCAGGATGCGTTTCTTCCCCACGTCGAATCGGGCACGATCATCCTGGTCGGCGCAACCACCGAGAATCCATCGTTTGAGGTGAATTCGGCGCTGCTCTCACGATCGAAGGTGTACGTCCTCGAAGCGCTGACGCCTGACGACCTCGTCACACTGCTCCGCCGCGCACTCACCGACACGGAACGTGGTCTCGGCAAACTGCAATATGAAGCGGACGACGACTCGCTGCGGGCGATTGCGGTGTATGCGAACGGCGACGCGCGCGTGGCACTCAACATCCTGCAGCAGGCGGTCGTCACACTGCCGCAGGGCCCGACACCGCGACTGACCAACGCCCACCTCGCGTCGATGATCGAACGACGGTCGCTGCTCTACGACAAGACGGGTGAAGAGCACTACAACCTCATCTCGGCGCTGCACAAATCGATTCGCAACAGCGACGCCGACGCGGCCATGTACTGGCTGGCGCGCATGCTCGAGTCGGGCGAAGACCCGATGTATCTGGCGCGACGCCTCGTGCGGCTCGCCTCTGAAGACATCGGCAACGCGGACCCGCGCGCGCTGCAACTGGCCATCTCGGTGAAAGACGCCGTCCACTTCCTCGGCATGCCCGAGTGCAACACGGCGCTCGCGCAGATTGTGACCTATCTCGCCGCCGCGCCGAAAAGCAACGCCGTCTACACTGGCTACGGCGCCGCGGCGAAAGACGCGACACAGGATCTGGCCACGCCCGTGCCCATTCATCTGCGCAACGCGCCCACGCGACTGATGAAAGATCTCGGCTACGGCAAAGACTACAAATACGCCCACGACGAAGCCGACGGCGTGTCGCAGCAGTCAGCGCTGCCGGAACATCTCGAAGGCCGCCGCTACTACGAACCCACCGAACGCGGGCTGGAAGCCAACATCAAACAGGCGCTGGAACGCGCGCGCGCACTTCGCAAGAACTAATCGTCGACGGAGATGTCTGTCCAGTCGCCGAGGTCGATTTGCCGCAGTGACACCCACTCGGTCTCGCGGCCGCTGGTGAGTGCTTTGGCCAGCTCTTGTCCGACGGTGCCCTCGATCGCCTTTGCGATGGGGGCGAGCGTCTGCCACTGCACCACAAGCGGACGATTGAGGTACACCGGAGTCACGCCCGTGGGCTGTTCTCCCAACCACCGCGCCTCGATCCCCTGACTGGCGAACAGCGCCCGGAAATACTCGCGCACCGCAAACCAATCGATCGTCTCGGACGTTGGCGGCGGGGGCGGTGGTGCGGGAACGTCCGGCGCTTCCGTCAGCACGGTCAGGTCAACCGACGGCCTCGCTCTCCAGATCGTCGTCTCGGCTGTCGGCGCGGTCTCCGGTTCGGGGGGCGCGTCAGTGGAAGGACTGGCTCGGCGGCGCGGGAACATCTGGTCCTCCAACTCCGGGGCATACGTCGCCGTCGCCTCTGGATTTTGCGCGCGGAGCGCGTGCCACAACGTGGGCAGATCCACGTCAGCGATCTCGATCACCTGACCGCTCGCGTCCGAGATGATGAGGCGATGAGGGAATAGTCCCAGCTTCGCCCGCAGCACCGTGAGATGCATGCGCTGCAGCGATCCACGGGGGATCACCCAGACCCGCGTGAGGTCCTCGCGCCAAAACGCGCCGTCGGGAGACAGGTGCACACCGAGTGCGCGGCCATCCACGATGCCCACGTGATTGCGTCGCCAATCCCGCACGATCACGTACCCGCAAAGGACGCCAACGGGCAACAGCACCACCAGCAACGGCGCCCAGGCATCCACGCGCGAGAACGCGCGGACACCGTCGACCAGTACGGCGGCGGTCACCGACACCACGATGGCGCCCAGTGCGCCGATCATCATCCACGGCAGACTTCGTACGCGGGGAATGTCTGGCTGTCGCCCTTCGATCCAGGCGCGCGTGTCGGCCGGCAGGTCAGCGAGTGTGAGGTGTTGGAAACGCAAGGGCGTCATCGGCCTGATAGGATCGGCGACGCCGAGTATGGCAGAACCCGCGAATCCCAATCTACTGCGCCTCTACAATGTGCTCGTCGATGGCTTCTCCGTCGAGACCAGAATGTATTTGCCCGATGGGTCGTATGTGGACTGGGTACTCTCCCCTCTGGCCGGTGATCGTTTCGTATTGACAGGAACACCCGTTGAGGTCTGGGGTGATGCCGGCAGTGTCGGCACAGCCAACTATCCCGGGGCACCCACATCGTACGACTGCACGCGCGAGGCACTCGTCGCCACACTGGCACAACACCTTGGTCCCGATCCCTACGTCCACGGGCTGCCACCGGCGCTGCACCGGCCTCGGGACCCGCGCGTGCGCTTCTCACATCGGCTGGGAAACTTCACGTTGGATCTGCCGGAAGGTAACCGCCTGCAGGCGCTGCTGCTCCTGCCATTCGTGTTTCTCCTTCTGGTGTTTCTGCTCGCGTTGGCTGCGATCCCACTGATCGACGGCTGGGGCGGCGGGAACTGGGTCTACGGCGTGCTGAGCATCGCCGGCCTGATGCTCTACGGCTACCTGTTGATTCCATTCGCCGTCGAGTCGCTGCTCGGATGCGCGCACATGCGTGTTGACGGCTGGACGGCCACGATCACGCGCGGCCGGTCGTGGTGGCGCCGGACGCAGACGTTTCGCTGGGACCACGTGGAGTCCATCGACCTCGTCGTGACGCGTGTGAAGAAGTTTGGCGCGTCGACGACCGCACAGTTCGTGCTGCAGGACGGACGCCGCGTCGACTACGCGACCCGCATGATTCAGGGGCCATTCGATGACGCGGTCACCGTGTTGCAGTCGCTGCTGGCGGCCAGATCCCCAGGTCGAAGAACATCCGTTTCCGTCTAGCGGACGCTTTACACGCGCAGCCCAGCCGCGTAGCATGGCGCGCAGTGGACATACCGCTCTCTGTTGCCCTCGCCATGCTCATTGGCGCCATCCCGTTGGCCAGTGTTCAGCAGAACCCGTCGTACGCGACGCTCGACGCACTGCGGCGCCGCGGTGAGTTCACCGTGTCATTCTCCGGAGCGTCGCTCGATGACTGCCCTTCGCCACAGCCTTGTGTGTACTTCGAGTGGACTGCCGGCACGAAGAACGGCGACGCCTGGGGCCGAGCAGTTCGCGAGCCATGCTCCAGACGGCCCCTTTCACCTCGTCACACCCATGGGCCCGATCGATCTCCCACACTCCGGCATGCGGCTGTATCTTCCGGCCTCATCGTCACGGACGTTGTCTCGGCTGAACGCGACCGTCGCGCCTGAGTACATTCGCTCATTGTTGAGCGAATATCCGTCGTTCACGCTCGAGGAGTTCGTGGTGATGCCTGGCGTCCACTACCGCGCGCGTGTCGACGTCATCAGCTACACCCTACCGCCGCCTGGCGCCGGCCAAGCGCCTCGTCAGCGGCAAACACTCGTGCTGGCGATCTCGGATCTGCCCTTCAAAGACGGCCAGGCACAGCGGACGCTCGCGCCATCGTTTCGCCACATCACGTATTGAACGAGTTGGCCCGCCGCCGATACCAGCACTCGAGAACCAACGCCACGGCGACCGCACCCGGCACCCAGCCGCCGTAGCCAGGCAGAACGAAATAGACAGCCGAGTCGAACGTCACACCGTCGAACACGCCGGTCCTCAGTAATCCCGCGAACGGAATGAAGACCACGCTCGCGACAACGTGAGGGCCGATGCAGGCATGGTTACGGCCGGTGTGGATCCACGCGCGCGTGGCGACGAGCAGCACGGTCAGGTATGACACACCGAACAACCACAGCGCGGTCGGCGTCCACATCCACGGCTCCGGTGCGGCAAGAAACACCGGCACCGCGATGAGCCCGGTCGCCGCGGAGGACATCGAGAGATGCCGCCATCGCATCTCGAGTGCCGGCCATCGCCAACGCCAGATGTTGATCAGCACCGCCTGC
>Ga0114969_10004346_pt1 | contig 11215 bp, 8 predicted proteins | sample M_130807_MF_Meta_FD_87316 | JGI IMG/M metagenome (GOLD analysis project Ga0114969, IMG submission 87316) | Freshwater microbial communities from Lake Montjoie, Canada to study carbon cycling - M_130807_MF_MetaG | ecosystem: Environmental > Aquatic > Freshwater > Lake | place: Lake Montjoie...
TAACCCCAACAGCAGTGCCGTAAGTGTCTACAAAATGTGTATCGATATAAGGTTTGAGATAGTCGAGCCATATTTTTTGTCCACTCGCCTCATACCCAGTTGGTGAGGCGTTGTTGAGATACGTTTTAATAAACTCCATCGACGTTGCGTTGAAGAAATCTTTTTTCGATTTAACTGCTTTGCTTGCTTTTGACTTTGCCATTGGATTTTGCACTGATTTTTAATTACGTTGTGCGAAGGTATACATTCAAATTTAGATTTTCATTTCCCTGCCTTACATTTGCGCCCAAAAATACGCAAGCGATATCAGATAACGCATACGAAATCAGATGGCTTGCACTAGTAAATGACGAATTAAATTATTCAAACAATGTCTCAGAAAATTACAATGTCCGCGGAGGGCAAACTCTTGGTTCCTGCAAATCCAATCATTCCATTTATTGAAGGTGACGGAATCGGTCCCGATATTTGGAATGCCAGTGTACGTGTGTTGGATGCCGCTGTTGAAAAGGCTTATCAAGGCGAACGCAAAATAACGTGGAAAGAAGTATTGGCAGGCGAAAAGGCCTTCAATATGACGGGTTCGTGGATGCCTGAAGAAACCATGGATGCCTTCAAGGAATATATGATCTCCATCAAAGGTCCGCTGACAACCCCTGTGGGCGGTGGTATCCGCAGTTTGAATGTAGCTCTTCGTCAGGAACTTGATTTATATGTCTGTCTGCGACCTGTGCGTTATTTCGAGGGTACACCTTCGCCGATGTGGCATCCTGAGAAAGTGAATATGGTGATTTTTAGAGAAAATACCGAAGATATTTATGCCGGTATCGAATTTATGACAGGCACACCTGAGGCTAAAAAAATGCTTGATTTTCTGACAAATGAAATGGGTGTGAAAAATATTCGTTTCCCTGAAACAACCTCATTCGGGGTAAAACCTGTGAGTAAGGAGGGCAGTGAGCGATTAATCAGAGCAGCGATTGAATATGCTATCGAGCATCGATTACCTTCATTGACATTAGTGCACAAAGGGAATATTATGAAATTCACAGAAGGCGCTTTTAAGAACTGGGGCTATGAATTGGCGGAACGTGAATTTGCCGACAAGGTGTATACCTGGAATCATTGGGAGCGCACGAAAAAAGAAAGTGGCGAAGCCGTGGCTAATGAAGAAATGAAGGTGGCTAGTCTCGGAGGACGAGTTATTATCAAAGATGCCATCGCTGATAACTTTTTACAACAAGCCTTGCTCGCTCCGCAGGATTACAGCGTCATCGCTACGCTAAATCTCAATGGCGATTATATCAGTGACGCCTTGGCAGCGCAGGTTGGAGGTATCGGTATCGCACCAGGTGCGAATATCAATTATCGCACCGGACATGCCGTGTTTGAGGCAACCCATGGCACCGCACCTCGATTTGCGAATACCAATACCATGAATCCTTCATCGCTGATTTTAAGTGCTGTGATGATGTTCGAATATATGGGATGGAACGAGGCCGGAGAGTTAATCACGAATGCCATCGGCCGTGCTATCAAAAGCAAACACGTGACGATCGATTTTCATCAATTAATGGAGCATGCTACGCTGTTAAAGACCAATGAGTTTGCTGATGAATTGATACGAAATCTGTAAGCAATCGAGTGGCCTTAATTCTAGTCGGTTTTTGCGACAATGCGGGTACGTTTTTTTCTTTTCGATCGACACCACCTGCTGATGAATGCAATGGTACATACCAATGCTTGTATTGTTTTATATAAAGGAAGTAAGCCCTTTTGTAATCTATTGCAATATGCTAAACGATATTATTTATACTTTAACAACACTATATGGCATCGATAAAATGATTCGTGTAGTTTTGTGCGCATTCCCTAGGTTTGCGATTATTCCCCACTATGAGTTCAGCCATTCTATTAGAACATGTCACAAAAAACTTTAACGATTTTACCGCTGTTAATGGATTAAATTTTGAAGTGAAAGCAGGCGATATCTATGGTTTCCTTGGTCCAAATGGATCAGGTAAAAGTACGACACTTCGTATGATTATGGCCCTAATTAAACCTACTTCAGGGTCGATTAAATTATTTGGCGAGTCGTTGGGAGAAAACCGCAGCGAAATCATGCGCAAGGTGGGTTGTATCATTGAAAAGCCTGATTTCTATGGCTATCTTTCCGCTAAGGAAAATATGAAATTATTTGCCAGAGCTCATTTGTTGAACTATTCGGCTGCACAATACGACGCGTTGTTTTCGCTTGTAGGATTAAAAGGTCGTGAAAATGATAAGGTTAAAACATTTTCACATGGGATGAAACAACGTCTTGGTATCGCGCAAGCATTGATTCACGATCCTGAATTGATTATCCTTGATGAGCCTAATACTGGTCTTGATCCGCAGGGCATCATTGATTTGCGAAATTTAATCTTGACACTAAATAAAGAACGAGGGAAGACCATTTTGTTTTCATCACATATTCTAAGTGAGGTGCAGGAAATTTGCAGTAATATGGTTGTTATTAATAAAGGAAAAGTTGTTGTGCAAGGTGGCGTAAGTGAATTGCTTTCACAAGAAAATCTAACCGTTAAATTAGAGGTTGTGAATCCGGTGGAAGCGTCGGTGGTCTTGCAACAATCCAACTGGGCGGGTATGATGGAGTCGCAGGATGAAACCTACTTCGTGTTTAACATGGGTAAGGCAGAAATTCCTGCTATGATTGATTATCTTTCGCAACATCACATCGGTATTGAACGAATCGATTATCGCAATCAACTAGAAGATTATTTCCTTAAAATTACAAACGCCTAGCATGAACGAATTTTTGGCCATATTAAAAAACGAACTAATTAAGACCATACGCAGACCGCGAAGCTATATTGGTTTTGGTGTGATTGCATTTATCTGTTTGATGCTGCAAGGCGCTTTTTATCAGGATGGAAAAGAATTGCTGTCTACCGTTACAGCACAATTCGATAATATCTTTAATGTGCAAGGCAATATCCTAAACGGAAATTTGATTTGCTATATCGTATTGCAAACACTGATAGTGCAGATGCCAATGCTTGTAGCTTTTGTAACTGGTGATCAGGTGAGCGGTGAAACATCTACTGGGTCTATCCGATTTTTACTAACGACGCCTGCAAGCCGTACCAAAATTGTTGTCGCTAAATGGTTGTCGGGTTTGGTATATACATTCTTTCTTCTATTGGTATTGGGCATTTTTGCCTTGTTTGTTTCTCGTGCTATTTTTGGTGTGGGCGATTTGATGGCTATGAACAGCGAGGGCTTGACAATCATACGCGCTGATGATATCAATTGGCGCTGGGGCTATGCGTTTCTAATTGCTTTCTTGTCGCTGAGTGTGGTGGCTTCATTGAGCACATTGCTGTCGTGTATTATGGATAATTCCATCACGCCTATAGTGACTGTAATGGCTATCATTATCATCTTCACCATTATCGGGATGTTTGATATGAAATCGTTTGACGTGATCAAGCCGTTTTTGTTTACAACCCATATGATTAGTTGGCGCAGCCTGTTTGAAGATCCTTTACCTGTTGATAATATTGTAGCATCCTGTGCTATTTTGTTTTTACACGTTGTTATTTTCTTAGGAGCGGCCATATTTTATTTTAAACGAAAAGACATTACCAATTGATGAAGAAGTTTTTTTTACTTGCCCTTACGTTGTTTTCCTTTCAAGCCTATGCAATTGATGATCCGAGTGCGCTGATTCGCGAATTGAATAAAAAATTTAGTCAGGTCAATGATTACACGGCGCATATACGAATGACGTTCGATATTCCGGGTGTACGAATGAATGCAATGAATGGCAAGGTATTTTTCAAACGCCCCGACCGTTTTAGAATACGCACCAAGGGAATCTTTTTTCTACCCAAACAAAATCCGTTACAGAATATGAGCGCGATGTTGCTTGATACATCATCCTATACTAGTATTATTTCGGGTTATGAAGTGGTAAAAGGTAAAAAATGTGCGATTGTGAATATCATTCCCTTGAGAAATAGTATTGATCTTGTGTTAGGAAAATTTTGGATTGATGTCGCTCATCCGTTGGTGATGAAGACACAAATCACCACAAAGAATAATGGTACAATCGAAACAGAGAATGTCTATGCTTCGAATTCTACCTATACCTTGCCAGATCAAATTATTATTAGGTTAGAAACAAAGAAAATTAAAATATCAAAGATGATGGCGGCCGATTTGAATAAGAAATCAAAAGATACATCCAACGACAATAAACTAGAAACAGGCACCATCATTTTGTCATTCTCGGATTATAAGATCAATACAAAATTTGCCGATAGCGAATTCGATAAGGCCGAGTAATTAACCTAGCATTGATGTGTGGGTCTTCATGCTTTTTCGATAGGACCGATAACAAGAATAACGTTCAATATTCGATTGATATGAGCCTGAAAACGAACCTTTTTGCATAGCCAACATCAATATTCCTTTCCTATCTTTGTCCAAAATGTATAACGCACTATGTTGGAGGTCGAATCAAAAGTGATTGATGAAAATATTCAGGGAACAGCCCTTGCCTCTGAAGTGAACGCACAAGCAGATAAGAAATTCTATATCGAGAGCTACGGTTGCGCTATGAATTTCAATGACAGTGAAATCATCGCTTCTATCCTTCATGGCGTTGGTTATGGCGCCACAAAGGATATCGAAGAAGCCAATTTAATTTTGATCAATACGTGCTCAATTCGAGATAAAGCTGAGCAGACCATTCGTCATCGTCTGATGCATTTTAAAGGGTTCAAAAAACGAAACCGAACGATGCTTGTTGGTGTCATGGGATGCATGGCCGAACGATTGAAAGAAAAATTACTTGAGGAAGAAAAACTCGTTGATATTGTCATGGGGCCTGATTCGTATCGAACTCTTCCTGCGTTGATCGCTGAGGCTGAAAGTGGACAGAAATCTGTCAATGTGCTATTAAGTCGCGATGAGACCTATGCCGATATTAATCCAGTGCGATTAGATGGTAACGGTGTATCAAGTTTTGTAAGCATCACACGTGGTTGCAATAATATGTGTAGTTTTTGTGTGGTGCCTTTTACTAGAGGCCGTGAACGAAGTCGAGATGCTGATTCTATTGTGCGAGAAGCTAGGGAGTTATTTGAAAATGGATATCGCGAAGTGACCCTGTTGGGCCAGAATGTGGATAGTTATCGATGGGAGAATGAACAGACAAACGAACTTGTTACGTTTGCCAATTTGATGGAACGTGTCGCGTTGATTGATCCATTGTTACGAGTGCGTTTTAGTACTTCGCATCCGAAGGATATCACCGATGATGTATTGCATGTGATAGCCCGACATCATAATATCTGTAATTATATTCATCTGCCAATTCAAAGTGGGAGTACACGCGTTCTTCAATTGATGAATCGTACCTATACGAAGGAATGGTATTTGCATAAGGTGAAACGTATCATGGAACTTATTCCGGGTTGTGGCTTGAGTACAGACATTATTACGGGCTTTTGTACAGAAACGGAAGATGATCATCAGGAAACAATTGATATTGTAAAGCAATGCAAATTTGATCTTGCATATATGTATGCCTACAGCGAACGTCCAGGTACCTTGGCGGCTAGGCGCTATGCCGATGATATTCCGGAGGAAGTGAAGAGTCGTCGTCTAAGTGAAATTATTGATGTGCATCGCATCAACAGTCACAACAGTAATTTGGCTGATGTTGGTATGGTATATGACGTGCTGGTTGAAGGTCCTTCGAAGAAAAACTCAGATGATTATTGTGGTCGTACCGATAAGAATAAGATGGTTGTTTTTCCTAAGGGAGCATCTCAAAAATGTGATTATGTCAAGGTGTTGATCACAGGCTGTACCTCAGGTACCTTGCTAGGCGAACTGATCGAGTAAGAACGCCATGATTCAAACGATATTTTTTCATCTACAGTTTAGCGTGCTGCTAATAGCATCGATACATCAATGTTTTTAAGATGATGGGTGAACGCGCCTGGTATGTTATTTTTTCAAGTAAGAATTATATATAGCATTTCCGGTTTGTAGTCACGACCTTTGTGTGCGATATGCCGATTGGTATCATCATATTTATTTATCATCTGAAAGCTGAAAAATGATATATCAAAAACCATTTGTCTTGTCGTGCGGCGGCGTACGCGGATTTGCTCATCTTGGTGTCATCAAGGCGTTGCAAGAAGTTGGCATAAGTCCTTCTGAAATTTCAGGGACAAGTGCCGGCGCTGTTATTGGTGCATTCTTAGCAGATGGATTTACACCAGATGAAATCAAGGAATTGTTTTTAACGAAGTTGAATTTGAATGTGTTCAGTATCAACACCTTTCGGTTTGGTTTGATATCCATGCATAAAATCAGAGACCTTGTCGAAAAAAATCTCAGGCATATGTTTTTCGAGCAATTGTCAATGCCCTTGTATGTAAGCGCGACGAATTTCATTGATGGCCGCCAACATATTTTTCATGAAGGACCTATGGTAGATGCCATCATTGCATCTTGTTCCATTCCGGTTCTTTTTTCACCTGTGATGATAAATGGCATTCCCTATGTGGATGGTGGATTGTCGAATAATTTACCTGTGGAGCCTTTTGCCCAACAGAAAAATGAAATTGTCAGTATTTATGTCAATCCGTTGAAAGTGTATAATGCTGATGATAGTATGTTAGCAATGATAGACCGCTCTGTTCATCTTGGTTTCAGAGAAATGGTGAATCGGTCTGCAGATGGATGTTATCTTTCTATTGAGCCTGATAATCTCACTGAATTTGGTTTGTTTGAAATCGATAAACTGACGGCCATCGTTGATGCGGGGTATCAATATACAGCGAATTTTTTACTGCACCACGATGCATTAAAATCATAAACAGGTTTATTCGTATCGAACGGTCTTGAAAGGCATCTTGTTGTTTTTGCAAATCAATTGTGTTACGTCGCGAGCCATATTGATAGCAACTGGAATACCTCCTCCTGGGCGACTCCAATGACTAGCATAATAGAAATTTTTCAGCTTGGGTAATGTAAATGTAATGGGTGTTGGTGCAAACACATTTTTACCTGGTAACCAACCTTGCGCGCTTCCTTGCCAATTATTTGTATACCGCAGAATGGTCGCAGGGGTCGAAAAATCAACCATTTCAATGTGCTCCTTGATGCCAGGGTATTTAATTTCTAGCAACTCTTGAATGGCATTGATAAACTGCTGTTTTTCTTCTCTATATTTCTTACGGTCATTTTTTCTAAGTTCAATCCAATAGTTGCCATTTTTTGTATAAAAGCTACAGGCCATGACGGTTTTACCTTCAGGCGCTAAGGTTGGGTCGTAATGATAGAAGTGCGTTTCTAATCGATTCCATGACGTGCCACACGGTGATTCTAATTTTTTGTCAATAGGAAATCGCGAGAAATGAGGCTGTTCATTATAATTTTTTTTCAGTCCGAAAGTAACCAACAACACAGAGTAATAAAGTTCAAGTGATTTTTCATCCTTTAATCGTTGTATTTTCTCATTGATATACTTGCCTTCTAAATAGTCAAAAATAGTTTTGTGCCAGTCTGCAGCAGAAAGCACAATATCACAATGATGTATCACATTGTTTCGAACAAGCAGCCCTTTTACTTCGTCGTTTTCGGTTAGGATTTTTTGGACAGGTGTATTATAATGCATTTTACCGCCAAGCGAGATGAATTTTTCTTCCAGTCGTTTTGCCCAAGAAAGTGAACCGCCAATAGGGTAGCCGGCACTTTTTTTATCAAACACAGCCATAGGAAAATTAAAGACGAGCATATTTACTTCATTGTCATCAAATAGCAAGCGCAAACATTCACGAAGAAAGGGGTTCTTGAATTTGAGTGAAAGCGAAAAGTTAGTTTCATTTTTTTGTTTTAGTAAAATGAATAAGAACCTAAGATAGCGACTCATCTTGATGCCACGGATGATACTTGGTATCAATGGCAGTTTGTCCATCACAGGCGGGAGGTCAAAATCTTGCAGCACTCTGATGTCGTTGATAAAACGACGAATGATTTTTTCATCTTCGGGAGCCAAGTCGAGCATATAGGCTTGCAAACGGTCAAGATTGTTATACAAGTGAAAAATCGAAGATCCGTATTTGTTCTTATGTTCTTTTACTTCAAGACAGATACGTTCCTCGTGATGATGGAAGGGGATGTTTTTTAAATCGAGTAATTCAGACCACATAGAATAAAATCCACTTCCTTTATCGGTGCCTAAAACCCAATGTATACTTCCATCGACGGTATAGTCGCCCTTCTTCCAACTCGTGCAAAGGCCACCGGGGATTGAGTGTTTTTCGAATATTTCAACATCGAAACCATTCATTTGTAGATATGATCCTGCGCACAATCCAGAAACACCTGCTCCTATGATATTTACTTTTATTTTATCCTTCACGTGTCGTCATATTAAGTAAGTTGTTTCTTGCACGACGTAGTATCGAATACACATCATTTTTAGATGCATGTTATTCAATTGTCAGTCAGTATGGAAAGGTAATGTGGAAAGCAATAAACGTCAAAATTGTTATACTCTAATTTTAACTAGTAGACGGATATCTTATGTCAAGTGGTTAAACATAATTGCTCTGAATGGTTACAAGCAATCATTAAGAAAGCGGATACTTGCATCGACCACGTCTTGCATAGGTGTGGGTAAAAAGGATGCTGTCCATGGATGCGAGCGTCCAAAGACATGATCAGATTCGACAGTAAATAATGTTGCTTTCGGCTGCCATCGACATACATCAAGAGCATTTGAATAGGGCACTGCGGTATCATTGGTGCCATGACAAAGTAATATTGGAATGCGTAAACCACTGATGGCATTTCGGATATCAAGACGAGCGGCATGTTGCACATAATCCTCATATAGTTGATAGTACAATGGCAATTGTTGATTGGTTCGCTTATTGGTATAATACATTACGCCTTTTGTTTCCCACTTCCTCATTTTTTCAATAGACATTGCGCCCCAAGGTGTTTTGCATTCTGAAATGGATGCCCATGTTATCAGTGCTTTCACTCGTTCATCGTCAAAGGCTTTTAAAATAGCAATGCCACCGCCACGGCTATGTCCAAGTAGCACAATGTTTGTTGTATCGGCATAGGTATGATACGGATTATCGTCATCACAAATCCAATTGATAATTTGTGTTGTATCAGCGAGTTCCTTGCTATAGTTATTTTGTCCGAAGGCTTCAAGGTCTACAAAGTCTAGCGGCGAGTCAATCGTAGCGCCATTATGCGACAAGTTCATTTTGATAAAGAAGTAGCCTGCTTCAGCAAATTGTGTTGCAATTAAATCAAAGTTGCCCCAGTCTTTAAGTCCGTTAAAACCGTGCACATAAATCACCACAGGTAGTTTTGTTGCAGCGTCTTTATAAAAAATATCGGTTCCCATCATTCGATGATTACTGCCTTCGACAGGAATGTTTTTCTTGCTATTCATTGTAACACTAGTTGACTCAAATGTACGCACAATGCTATTTATAGAAGTGCGATGTGTCGATTAAAAAACAAACCCGCATAATAGCGGGTCTGTCAGCGTGTATTAATGTTGTACTCATATTCATTTATTCCTTCACTATTTTCCGAACAAAACTGCCCTTCTCTGTTTGGATACGAATCATATACATACCCGATGAGAATGCCGATAAATCTATGTTGAAGGATGATGAGGTAGTTTCTAGTTGAGCTACTTGCACGCCTTGTACATTATGGACGAAAGCGATGATGGTTCCTTTTGAATTACCATCGATACTGATAGTAATCTTATCTGTTGCAGGATTGGGGTAAACTGTAATTACATTGTCTGCGTTCATACTTGTGGTTCCTGCCGGAGAAGGACAATTGCTCGATATCCATTTTGTATCAAGCCATAACAATCGTTTACGAATGGCTGATTTTATGGCACTCACTTCTTGTGTATAATTGGTAGACATAGGCGTTGGTTCATTCACAATTGGTGTTCCCCATATGGGCCATGTTGTAAAGTTTCGGCTGACGGCGTTTTGTGCATTCAGGTAGGTATTTACAGAATCAATGAAATGAAAGATTGTGATGGTGTCCAATACATTACCGGGTCTGCGATAATTTACATAGGCACACTTAAGTGAATCCATAAAGGATACATCTGTGGTAAGTTTACTCCACCAAAATGGAGGAAGTTTGACTTCAGTTCCACAAACCGCGCCTATATTGTAGCACCATCCTGTATCAACGCTGCTATTGCAATTACTTGTATTGAAATACGCAAGTTCGCCGTTCCATAATGGCCCGATTTTGAGTTTCTTGCCTTTGTCTTTATATAAGAATGTGTTTTGACGATAGGCTTCATTGTTGCGACTTACTTCTTGCAAAATCATAAAATCGATAAAACTTCCTTCGGCAGCGAAATTTCTCCATCCTAAGGTGGTGTCCTGAAAATTGGGTGAGTTCATCGCATTTTCAAAGCTATCGATATATGATTTGCTATAGGCTGCTTGAACAGGTGTTATAGTTCCCGCGTCAGGATACTCATAATTGAATGTGATATGCTGTGTGCTTGCATAAGGAGGCAAGATAGTGCTAGACCATCCTGCGCCAACTTCATCATCCATTTTCCATATATAGCCGCCTGTTAGGTTTAGTCCCGAATTGTCGATTGCGGTTAGTTTTGAAATATTCACACGTGCTGAATCTCGTTTTACTTTTTCGCCAAACGCATAGATTCCTTGGTATTGACTATTTAAAATAAGCTCACAAAATTTCATTCGTGGTGCATATCGCCCCATTTTTTCGTGCAAATTAAATGACAAGGCAGTTCTCATGAGTGAACGGTCGGGATACGAAGCCAATAAAACCCAATCATTTTCTGCAGGCATTCCAAGTAAGGAGGTATCAAGACTTACAGTAGGTGTGCTCCATGTTTCAACGGTATATGATTTTTTTGAATACGATTGTGTAATCGCGTTTCCTCTCAATTTAATGCCGATGATGCCGGTATACGCAGGTGCACTCGCAGGTGTGTTTACACCAGACGCATTATTGATCAGTGAAAAATTCCCTTGAACAGCTGATGCACCAACCGTTCCTGGAGTTGTGATGATAATGATTGGCAAATTAGTTGATGTCAACTGCGCCATTGAGCTATAGTAAAATGCACTGAATAAAAAGGCAATGGATA
>Ga0114969_10004350_pt1 | contig 11206 bp, 5 predicted proteins | sample M_130807_MF_Meta_FD_87316 | JGI IMG/M metagenome (GOLD analysis project Ga0114969, IMG submission 87316) | Freshwater microbial communities from Lake Montjoie, Canada to study carbon cycling - M_130807_MF_MetaG | ecosystem: Environmental > Aquatic > Freshwater > Lake | place: Lake Montjoie...
ATCACAAGTTCAAACTGAAATAAATAATAGATTAAGTATTGAACAAACAAATGATGTATTATCCAATCAAATGGATACTCTAACAAATACAATTAATGATTTCACAGGACAAATATCAACATCATTACAAAAATCAGTAGATGAAAGTATTTTAAGAGCATCACTTCAATCACAGAATGCAGGATACTTTGCACAGATTGAAGCATTGATAAAACAAATAGATTCTTTGAATGCAATTATAGATGGTTTACAATCACAATTGGGTGCAGTACAAAATCAATCTACAATTATACAATCAATAAAAGATTCGGCAGCATCTTTAGGAGCAGAAGTAATTAATAAAGTTGGATTGGTTTCATTTAATGCAAAATCAGTAGAGGGTAAACCTACAATTTGGTTTGCAATGAATAATTGTGGAAGTTGTAATGGCCAGGTTTGGAAATTCAAATATGGAGAATATATATCAATAACCAATAGTGATAGAGACCCAATAAGTGTAGAAATGTATGCAGGCGGTGTTACCGATAGTAAAGACGAATGGTTGATTTTCTCAAAACAAAAATTTACAGTGAGTCCATCACAAACCGAAAAAATACAATTAAAAAAAGGCCGTATTGGATATAGTGAGGCTTCACATAGTACAAGCAAAGAAGGATATTTGAAAATAAAAATAATAAGAGCAGATGGTTCTAGTGAAGAAAAAACATTTAAATCCGGCTGTCAGATCATGCATAAGAAATCATACGATGGAGCTTTTGATTAAAATAAATAAATTATGAGTATTAAAAAATATACAAATATTGATGGTATAAATAATAAAACCGATAACGAGGGCCAATTTCTTCAAGCGGATGATTTGTTTATTGTTTCAAAAAAAGAAATTGAAGATACGGACTTCGGTAATTGCAAGTACGATGTTATGGAAGTATCTGTATACGATATTAATAACAATTTATTACCTCAAAAATCAGGTAACAATGTTGCTTATATAAAAACAGATGATATTAAAAATTATATGTATCAAATAACCAATACGGGTGGCCAAAAAGAATTGGCAATTGATATTGAAAAATTATTAAAAGATATTGGATTTACAAATGGAATTCTTAAAGTTAATATTAATTTTGTAAGATATAAAGTAGGAACGGAAAATGAACTAGAAAGAGTTTGGATTCAAGAAATATCACCTTCAAGAGAAGAAATACGAATATTACCACTTAAAACAAAGGTTTCAAATATTAACAATAAAACTAAAAAAGAATTTAAAGATTTACAAAGTTTAAACAAAAATTTTAAATATTATAAAATTTCTTTATTAAATTCTATAAATTCGTATGAAACTACATTTTTAGAAAAGATAGATTCTGCTTTGGAAACACAATATGGTAAAGATTTTTTTAATATACTAAAAAAGGATTTTGGATTAAGTAAGTTTTCAAAAATAAGAACAAATATATTTACAGATTTTAAAACATCGGTAGATTATTATTTAAATAATAAAGAATATGATGTAACACAATCTACATTTGGTAAAAAATCAAAAATTAGATTTGAAGATTGTGATGTTTATGATTTTGCAAATTTGGTAAACGAAATACAAGTTATTTTATATAAATGTGTTGATTTTAATTTACAATCTTTAAAACGAAGAGATGTTACTACAAATAGTTTACCAAAAGAATTTTCAATTTCCGAATTACAAAAACAAATACAAAATAATCTTGATTCATTTAGTACATTTTCTGAAACTAAAAGAAATGTGTATTCTCCTGATGGCACATCGGTTGTATTTAATGACGTAGTAACTCAAAATCCAATAGACCCCATACCAGTTCCAACATATACGGCAAAAGGAACATTACTTTCTACCTATTGTAGTGGTTATGACCAATATGGTACTTATGCAGATGGAAATGGTGGTACATATAATGAATTAGTTGAGACAAACTCATTAACATGTGGATATATTACTCCAACACCAATTGATATCGGTGGTGGATATAGTGGAGGTGGTGGAGGTGGCATGATGAATGGTGGTGGTAGAGAAATGGGAGGCCAATTTGATACTCAATCATTACAAGAATATCAGAAATAAAATATTTATAAAAAAGAATAAATGTCAATAAGATACAATAGACAATATAAAGTACCTGCAGGGGCAGACATTGAGGGCCCTATTGGCCCTAATTCCAATAATAATAATCAATGGGAATTTTTAAATAACAATGATTTTTTTACTGGTGGTGGAGGAGCTGGGCCAATTGGTGGAGGTGGTGGTGGAGGTGTAACTTATACACCGATTGAAGAAACACCAATAGTAACAGAACCAACTCCAGAAAACCCATCACCAAACGATCCATTAGAACCAACCAATCCTTTAATAAATTATGAAATTGCTTTTAGTTCTAATTTACAAAACGAAATAGGTGATAAAATAAAATTAAAATACGAAGTTCGTTCACAAGATTCAATTATAAATAATGGTGAATTGATGTTGTCTGATTTAAATACGGATAACCAATCAACTATTAAATCCAAGTTATTAAACGGAACATTAAACATATATTTAGAAAATACTTTACCTTCAAATTATAGTATAACTAAAATATATTATGCAAATAAACAAACTGTATCACAATACCCAACGGATTATAGTAAATGGAATAAGGGAAATGATTTTATAGGCACACAGGCATCCGAATTATTAACGGGTGGTATAGCTGTTGTTGTTATGTTGGAAAAGGAAATTGCCACAGCTAAACCTGTTGTATTATTTGACTTAACAACATACGATAGACAAATAAAAGAATCGGATACCGATGGTATTATTAATATTAAATTTAGTCAGTCCGATTGTGATTATGTAGATTTCTATATTGCAAGTGATAAGAAAATTAGAGTTGATGCAAAAAAAGGTGCAATTACTTTATCATTTAAAAACAATTTTGAAGGAATTTTTGGAAGTAAAAAAATAATAGCAGTACCTTTTAGTGATTTATATGGTACAGGTGATAAATCTGAAATTATTTTAAACTTTATTTCGGTAAATGATTTTCCATCTATAACTGAAATAGTATATCCAACATCAATTGATATCCCATCATTCTCCGACTATAATATACAATATGATGTAAAATATACATCATTTGCTGCAAGTAGTGTTAGTGTATACTTACAATTGAAAGATAATAGTTTTGAAAAAATAATTGATAAAACCGTTCCAAATGGTATATTTTCAATTAATTTATCAATTTTAAAAGATTTATATCCAAATTGGGCAATAGAAACAGGAGTAGTATTAAAATTAAAACCAGTTAATAGTAGTGGTGAAAAATCATTAGAAGGGAACGATTACGAAATAAAAACCGAGTTATTATTACCCAATATTGTTTTAGATGAAACCATTATTAAAAAATCTATTTTTGATGCATTTGTAGAAAAATTAGAATTTTTACAACCAGAAAAAGAAAGTAAGTATTTAACACATCTTGCTAATTTTGGAAATGATGAACAAATAATAATTTCATCTTGGGAAAAGGATAATTGGACATTATCTAAAAAATCAACGGATGAATTAGGAAACGAAATAGTAAATACACAAGATGAAGTAGAATCAATAATATTAAAATTATTTAATCCACTTCCAGCAAATATTACAAGTAATTCTACATTTTGGATTACAAAATTAATGTCAAATCCATTAATTGAAACTGTTGTATTAAATGAAAAAGATAATATAAAATGCCCTCCATTAAGAGGCCCTAATTTTAATATTGAAGTTGACTTTGTAAAAGGACAATCTACAAATTATGAATCATTAGATAGTTTAATATTAAATAGTTCAGTATCAAGTTCAACTAATTTAATATCAACATATTTAAGTTCATCTTTAATAAACACAGACGACCTTAATATAGATTATGTAGCCAGTTCAACTTATTTATGGGATAATTTTGTTCACTTTAGTTCTGCAAAAGAAAGAGTGGACAATTTTGTATACAAAGTACAATTGATTGAAGCATATGAACAATTAATAACTAATTCAACAAGTGCATCAGGTTCTATATCAGAAAATAACGAATCCGAAAGACAAAGAATTAAAAAAGAACAATTGGTTCAAGGGTTTGATGGTTTTGAAAAGTTTTTATACAATTCATCATCTTATACTACATCGGACATTAATTCAATGACATGGCCGTATACTGGGGATGTTAGATTGGGTTCGACTAATAATATAGTTAGTAATTGGTATACTAATATAGTTACATTGGCAGAAGATTATGATATTGAAAATTCAAATTTTGTATTAAATAATCTTCCACAATATATAAGAAATAATAATGAAAATGATAGTTTAGTTCTTTTCTTTACTATGATAGGCCAACATTTTGACAATATATATTTTCATACAAAATCCATAGAAAAAACAAGGAATTTAGGTTACAAATCAAAAGATGGTATTTCTGATAAACTATTATTTGATGTACTAAAATCATTTGATTGGGATGCTAAGAATTTATCTGCAGATGCAAAGCTTTGGGATTATGCATTTGGATTAGATTCCGATGGTAATCAAAAATTTGCAACACCTGCAAAACAAAGAACATATGAGGTATGGAGAAGAATTGTAAATAATTTACCTTATCTATTAAAACATAAAGGAACAAGAAGAGGTGTTTATGCGATTATGGCATGTTATGGTATTCCTTCATCAAATCTTTCAATATTAGAATTTGGTGGCCCGGAAGTAAATGAAACATCAAAAAGTAAATTAGTAATGGATAACATAACTACTGCTTTAAAGATGACAAATAATTCCAAAATTAAAATGGAATGGAAAAATACCAATAAAGGTACTAAACCAAATACAATAGAATTATTTGTAAAACCTGCAGAAGAAACAAACTATAAAATAATATCAGGTAGTGGTTGGAATGTTGAATTTACCTCATCGGTATCATCTTCATACGGAAATGTTGTATTTAATTACTCAAATTCAAATGCCATTTCATCTTCAATATTACCTATATTTAATAATAAATTTTTTGGTTTATCAATAAGTAGTGGTTCTAATGGATTAAAATTAGATATTAAACAGGCTGATAAAGAAAGAACGATATTTAAAGAGTCCGTTACAATTTCTGGTGTTACAACAAATTGGAACAATGGTTCTAATATTGAAGTTGGCGGAAATTATAGTGGTAGTGTAGATGAGTTTCGTTTATGGTCAAACGTATTAGATACTGAAAGATTTTACGAACACGTTTCCTTTCCTGAAATGATTAATGGTAATAGTATATCATCATCTACAAATGATTTATATTTCCGTTTAGATTTTGAATATCCTAAAAACTTAGCATTAACATCTTCATTCATAAATGTTGATACTAACATATATTTTAGTGGAAGTTTAAATAGAAATAATTTTGAAAATGGATTGAGTATTTCACAAGGTTTAAATATCTTATCAAGTAACTCATCAGCATCTTATTCAGCTTCGGTATCTGGATTTAGTTCTATAACATCATATCCGTATCAATTTGAAGCAATAGATAGAAGTGTTGTATTAGAAATACCTGATATGGGTTCTACAAGATATTCAACTAATAAAGTAAGATTTGAATCTCAAACCGATTTTAATGGTAACGATGTAAGTGGTGGTGTTAATTTATCTATAAAAAATAGAGCAACTAAAAAATCATTTGACCAATCACCAACCGATTCTAATAGAGTAGGTTTATTTTTCTCACCAACAAAAGAATTAAATATTGATATTGCTAAATCATTTGGTGGAATTAATTTAGATAACTACATTGGTGATCCATCCGACTTTTACAAATCAAATTATAAAAGATTAGATGACTTAAGACATTATTATTTCCAAAGATTTGACAATAGAGACATCTATGCATACATTAACTTAATCAAACTATATGAGAAATCAATGTTTGAAGATATTAAGAAGATGTTGCCTGCAAGGGTTAAAGCAACTACTGGTTTATTAATTGAACCACATATATTAGAAAGAAGTAAGATTGCACAAAAGAAACCTACTGCAGAAGATTATCAACAAGATGTAACAATCCATTATGCAGATACAACAATATTAACTGCAGATAATGAACAATACGAAACTATTGTAGATGCAAACTTATCAGAAAATTTATTTGGAGAAAATGAACAATACGAAGGAGAAGTGTATAATGCTTCAATAGATTCTATTATTGGTGAAAATAATCAATATGATTCTTTGATAGGAAGTGTATCACCTTCTTCTTTTGCAGAATCATACCAAGAAAATGTTGAAATAAATGCAGGTCTAGATAATCCAACCATATTGACAGAAATAGACATATATGATATAAATACCATAGTTGGACAATCCGATTATGAAAACATTGGTTTTGGTATTTATGCACAAAATGGATATGCAATTAGAACTTACTTTGATGCAAATAATAGACGAGTTAAGGAACGAATTAAAGTAGATTTAATTAAAGAAGAAAAGAGGAGAGATATTGTTGCATATAATATAAAAGTAAATGGTAAAGGTGACCCTAGAGGTGGATATTATGTAACCTCATCTATTTATTACGAAACAAAATTAAATATACAACCATTTTCAGGTTCTAAAGTTATTAATGCGGGAACGGGTAGTATCGTTGAAGTAATAAAAGTAGATGGATATTTACCAACACATCATAGAAATACATCTGATTTAACAACGGGTTTGAAAAATTCTTATTATTTGGGTAGTAAAAATACTGCCGCAACTACATTAGATGGTACATCTCCTGTTGAAACATTTAATACTAATCCTAATACATTGAGAGTTAATAAGGCTGGTAGAGATGCAAGTGAACCAATTTTACAAGTAGAATAACGAAATTTAAAAATAATTATATTTATATCAAACGATAATACAACACTATGGGATATTTAAGTAACACAGAGCTAACAGTAGATGCTATCTTAACAAAAAAAGGTAGAGAGAAATTAGCTGCAGGACAAGGATTAAACATCACTCAATTTGCTTTAGCAGATGATGAGATTGATTATTCTTTATACGAACCGGCTCATCCATTGGGTTCGGCTTATTACGATGTGGCAATTAAAAATATGCCAGTCTTAGAAGCTAACCCAGATGAAACACAGGTAATGAAATATAAGTTAGTAACTTTACCAAAAAATACAACTAGAATTCCTGTTGTTGAATTTGGTGTTCCTAACATTTCGGTAAATCAAAATAGTGGTGAAGTAGCATTGTCTCCAACCACATCACCTGCAGGAAATAGAAGTTTAGGATATACAATTGTATTATCAAACAAAAACGCAGGAGATATCGTAGGTGAGGGTGTAACATCGGCAGTGGGTTCTGTACCAGTATTCATCGGTGACGATGTATCTGCAACAGCATCTATTTCAAAAGGTGTAAGTTTTAAATTTATACCAAATCGTTCATTAACATCAACAATAAGAACAACAATTACAGTTTATGGTAATGAAACCGGAGGTTCACAAACTATTCCAGTAACAGTAAATTACGTTCAATAATAAAATACTATGGCATTAATTAGAGACAATAGAGGATCCCTTTTAGCAAGTAACTTATCACAATACTTAGCAGGTGCAGCAAACACCGCGGGGACTCCAGTAGATACTAACGAATTAGTTAGAATCGTAAACCAATTCTTAGGACAAGGTGAACAAATCAGTTCAGATATGACTACCATCACAAATGGTATTTATAAAAAATTTGGTGCAATTGATAAAGTAACTAATAGAACCGAAATCGTAACTTCTGGAATATGGAGTGGTGATACTGGATCTTTAGATGTACAATCAAACTACACATCATCTGCACAGGTTGCATCTACAAGTGGTAAATACTACTTAGATGTTTATAATGCAGCTACATCGTCAGATGCAGCTGAGGTTCAGTTCTCAATTGCATATGGTGATGTAAACGGATATGGTGCACCTACATTGACACAAGATGATTCGTCTACAATGTCTACAAAGGCAGTATATAATCAATTTAGAAACGTATTATTGGATTCTGCAGACCCTTACTTTAGTGTATATAGTGGTTCAACAGCGGGTGGGTTTGATATGACATCTTTCTACGCAATCAATATTAACAGAGCTAGATACAAAGAAAGATTGGATCCAGGAAATATTTCAATAAACCTATCTGGTTCTATTAGAAGTATTACTTTAATCGATGATAGTGGTGGAACCGATGAGAATGTAACAACATCTGGTAGAGTTTATAATATGGTTAGTGGTTCATTAAATATTGGTTCTGCATTAACTGCATCAATTGCATCATATGTTGCACCTAATAACAAAGGATTTGGTTTATTCTATCCTGATATGGGAATTATCTTATTAAATCCAAAAGCTTTAGCAGCTGCAATTAATAGTGATTTAGGAGAAGCAAGTTCTTCAATTTCTAATGTATATCACCAAAAGAATGGCCCTAATTCAGGATCAGTTGCATTGTTGAAAGCACTTGCAGGTGGTAATGATTTCCAAGTAAGAAGAACTGAAAACGTTTCTACATCTCATTATTTTGTAAGAGCAAACAATAGAGAATTTAATTTCTCAAACAATCCAACATTTGTAACAGGTTCAGTAGGAGCATTTGTTCAATCAACATTTGAAAGAGACCCTAAAGTTTATATTACAACAGTTGGTTTATATGATGATTCAAATGAATTATTAGCAGTAGCAAAAACTTCAAAACCAATTGAGAAATCATTTGATAAAGAAGTAGCAATCAAAGTTAAATTAGACTTTTAATCGGAGAATGAAATAAAAACTATAACCCACCTTAATTTGGTGGGTTTTTAGTTTTAAGATATTTATAGTTAGTATATGGTTTTGTATTTTAAAGAATAATCATATTTATAGAAAACACAAAAACGGATAAATGGCAGCAATATTACAATTAAGAAGAGGAACAACGGCGTCAAAACCAACTCTATCTGCAGGTGAAATGTATGTAAATACAACATCACAATCTTTACAACTTGGAATTGATGGTTCAACTGAGATTACATTAGCAAAATTAAATAGTGTAAACTCTGGTTCTTTTAATGTAAGTGGAGACATCACATTGGGTGGTACGATTACTATTGGAGATACAACTTCTGACAATATTGTATTTAATGCCGATTTAAGTTCTTCTTTAATTCCAAACAACGATAACTCATTTGATTTAGGTAGTACATCTTTTAGATATAGAAACGTAAACGCAACCTCTATATCAGGTGCAATCGCTTCTACGAATGGTGTTGTATCTGGTTCTTCACAAGTAATTGGTATATTAACATCTCTTAATTCATTTAGTGCAAGTAATGGTAATACATCATTAAATTCTTATACTTCATCACAAGATACTAAAAATTCAACACTTGCTACATATACAGGAAGTATTGATGGTAAATTTACAACTTTACAAACTTTAACTGCATCTTATAGTTCTTCAATAGGATTAATAAATTCATTTACTGCAAGTAATGGTAATACATCGTTAAACTCATATACGGCATCACAAGATACTAAAAATACAACACTTGCAACTACATCGGGTTCTTTAATAACTTCTCAATCAAATGCAACAATTGCAGTATCAAATTTAAATACATTTACTTCTAGTGTTAATGTCCACATTACCGATATCAATTCTAAAACTGGTTCTTATGCAACTACGGGTTCAAATACATTTATAGGAAATCAAACAATATCTACCGGTTCAATAATATTATTAGGTAGAAGATTTACAGACCAACCAAAACTAACTATTAGTGCAAGTGATGATACTCTACGAACCATAGTTGGATTAAATACTATTCAGGTATATTCGGTTCGTAATTCAGCATCGGTAGGTATAAATAATAGTTTTGGAGCCGGAATTTCTGCATTTGTTGACAATCAACCAAGTGCAAGTGTTTCTTTGGTTTTGGGAACTAAAAATACAGGTTCATTAACTACCGGTGTTCAATTATATCTAAATGTTAATTCAGAAAGTGGTATAATATTTAATGATTATAATACTATAACCGATAATCAATTTAGTCCATTTATGCGTATAGCACCAAATAATGGAAATAATCCAAACGTTGAATTTAGTAGAAGTGTAGATATATCTGGTTCATTAACATCAAATGGATTTGGAGTTCTTAGTGGTAGTTCACAAATAACTGCATTTGGATTTATAAGTTCGTCAGCAGCAATACCGGCCGGAACTATTAGTGGTTCGGCTCAATTACCATCAGGTTTAATTAGTGGTTCAACTCAATTGACAAGTTCGTTTGATGGTAGATATTTATTAACGGGTTCTGTGACATCTTCTATTTTACAATTAAATTCATTTACATCTTCATTAAATATTTGGAGTAGTTCGGTTGCACTAACAGGTTCTAATAGTTTTAATGGTAATCAAACTATTACCGGAAGTTTATTAGTTAGTGGGTCAAATACTGTAATTGGAACAAAAACAATAACAGGAAGTATTTTTATATCAGGTTCTAAAACAATTATAGGTTCATTAACAATAACCGGTAGTGCAAAGGGAAATATAGTTCCAATAACTATTGCATCATCTACCGCATCTTTAGACATGAATGCTGGAAGTTACTTTACCCTAACTCTTGCAAATACTGCAACAACACATATTAGAGCTACAAATATAACACCAGGTACAACTGCAACACTTTTAATCACAACGGGTACCAATTCATCTGCATCTTTAGCACCTACGTTATTACAACCATCGGGTAGTTTTTATACTGCTTCATTGGGTAGTGGTAAAAAGGATGTATTATCATTGGTTTCGTTTGATACAACAAATATGTATGTAGTGTCAACTAAAGCAATGCAATAAGATGATATTTCAAAATTTTGGATTTAATCAAAATTATCCGATTACAATAAGTAGTGTTATTCCTCCAAGTTTAGTTTACGATTTGGATGCTGCATATTTTGTAGCACTCCCAAGTACTGGTGGTAGTTTTAATTTGAATGGTACTAGTCAGTATCTTTCACTCGCCTCAAGTGCTGCGTTTGCTTTTGGTACTGCTGATTATACAATAGAAGGTTGGTTCTACACTACTAGTAATTCAGGAAGACTGTGGTACTTTGGTACTAACACTGATAATGTAGACCTTAATGGTAATGGTGGTATTTTTTACTTTAATGG
>Ga0114969_10004353_pt1 | contig 11197 bp, 14 predicted proteins | sample M_130807_MF_Meta_FD_87316 | JGI IMG/M metagenome (GOLD analysis project Ga0114969, IMG submission 87316) | Freshwater microbial communities from Lake Montjoie, Canada to study carbon cycling - M_130807_MF_MetaG | ecosystem: Environmental > Aquatic > Freshwater > Lake | place: Lake Montjoie...
ATGCATGTAATAACGGATACGTTACATGCTATCAAACGCTACTTTCAGAAGAACAGAGGCAACGATTAGTCGCAAAAACAACGAATAATAATTCTTCAAATATTGGTGCAACACAAAGAAGTGAACCACAAAATCCATATCCTAATGGAGGTGGAGCATGTGCAGAAAATGGTTCATGTTACGGTGACATAAGCACCATTACAGGAGCTCCAAAAACAAACCACATAAATGGATATTATAGAAGTAATGGTACATATGTAAGGGGACACTACAGAAGTAGTTGATAAGATGAATCACTCCCACACGTATTTATCTGGGACTGCACTAGCAGTTAGTTTGCAAACCGTCCTCTAACAGCAGCACCTGCAGCCTCACTCTGTGTGTCCAATTCGCCATTCTCAACACACTTTTTAACTGTTTCCAAAACAGCAAGCAATTCAGTGCCACTTCCAACTTCAATGCTGTTTTTTCCTTTTGCCAATTCCAAAACACGTGTGCCATAACGCACTTGCAAACACACACGTCCATTTTCAGCAACAAACCACCATTGTTTGATACGCTTTGCAGCTTCAATTGTTTTTCGTTCACCCGTTAGCTTGTCTTTAACGTTACGCAAACGAATTGGTGCAAATGTTTTACCCTCTGCACTAGCACGTGCCAATTCAATTTGTTCCCACAATTGATTGGAAAGTTTGTTACGACGCAGAACAATTGGGCTGGCAGCTTGAGGACGTTTAGCTGCAACCAATTTCAAACCATTAAAAGCACTCATTTCCTACTCCTTTGTTGTTGAACGAGTGCATGTAGTTTGCTGGTTTTGAGTGCTTTGGGCGACAGAAATTCTGCCAATTTCGCATTGGTTTTTGTTGATTTGCTTTGGTTCTGCATAAATAAACCTATGCAGCAACTATCAAACGGACAAAAGCTACAACAAGCATACAGAAAACACATTGAACCTTACTCTAATTACGTGCAGTGCGCAGTTACGCTAACACTCAAACAGTCAGCACTTATACGAGTGCGTAGATTTGAAAATTATGGTGACGAATACTACGAATTTAGGGACTATTTGGACGAGGACAAGTTACGCAGCACTATTAGATTTTTTACAGTACAACTTACAAATGAAATTTACGGCAACCTAGCAAAGCATAAAAACAAACAAGATTGGGCAAAGCCACTTGTGATTACGGTAGTGGAGGGAAGAAACACCCACAAGCTAACGCACTTGCATTTGGCAATAGGCAACATACCAGCAACACACATAGAAAACATAGCTCACCATACAAAATCAGCATTTAAACGCTGCGACTTTGCGAACAAACAAACGTGCGTTAAGTACGTTACTAGTGCAATTGGTTGGTTGGGTTACATAACAAAAGAAGTGGGATATACAGACAATGACGCATTGGACATTGTTGGCAGCACTATCCCCCCATTCATTCAATCTAGCATCTGCACAGAAAGTCGTTTGCTAACTGCGTGATTTGGAAAATTTAGGTGAACAGCAATAGAGGTTGCAGCCCTTTAATACTATTCCTTTGTAAAAATTATTAGAAAAATACATCACTATCTATTTCATATGTTGTTGACTTAATCATTGATGCAATTGAAAAGCAGATACTTGGCATATAAATATCTTGAGCTTTAAAATTTCCATCAGTTTCACAGAATTTTAAGAAAACATCAAGCAAATCACGAATTTCAACATGCATTGCAGTTTTCTTTATGATTTGCTCTAAGGAGACTATTTCAACATCATTTTTGGCAATTTCAATTTCTAGCAACGAAATTGAATTTTGATATGAAATAACTTCAGCAAATAATATGAAATAAATTAAAGCAACAACAATATAATTTGCAATGCTGTTGCCAACAATGGTAAAAAACATTACTGGCCAAGCAGCAAGTGAAAAAATTAAAATAAACTTAACGAACAGACGAAGTAAATTGATGTCTTTATAAAGTTTTGTTTTGTTTTTATTTTTAAGCCATCTTGCATGGTCAATTTTGATGACATTAATTTTCAATGTATTTAAAATTTGGTGAAAATATGATTTCTCAAATCCATTAAGAGATTGATAGACTTCGTTAAAATTTCGATTTGACTCTCTAATTTCAGACGTTGTAGGTTGAGAAATCATAATAGAAGTCCTTTTAATGATTTCTATTTTATGTATACATGCACCCAAAAGCAAGCGAGCAAGCCCTACAAGCAGCTAAATACTCGCAAGCTAGGGTAGGGTGGCAACTAGCCCAAACAGCAGCATGTAGGGCTTGCTATGCAGTCACAAGCAAATGAGCCCCACACAAAACAAAGGAAATACATAAATGCTTTGGTTACAGCGTATCTCATTGAATTTGAACAATATTTTGCAACGACAAAAAGAGGTCGCCCAAACTAAACAAAGAATGCATACTTTTACACATGCAAACACAACATTTGGAGCAAATGCTATGTCACAAGCACGTGTATTAACTGAACGAGAATTGCGTAAAGTTTTGAACTATTGCAGCACACAACCACACGCAACACGCAATCGTGCAATGCTGCTTTGCACACATATGGCTGGTATGAGGGTAGGGGAAGTGGCAGCACTACGTATTTGTGATGTGCTTGCAGCAGACGGCACTGTTATGGAAGAAATAGCACTCTCAGCCAGTCAAACAAAAGGCAATCACAGTCGCACAGTTTTAGTGCCCAAAAAGTTACAAGACGAGTTAACAGATTACTTGCAGCAACGATTTGGACTTGCAAACTTACTTGCAGTTACACAAACAGATACACAAAGAGCTTTGTTTCCAACGCAGAAGAATCCCAAACGTGGATTCACTGCAAACACACTGTGCCAACTATTTTACAAAATATACAAAGACGCACGTATGACTGGTGCAACTAGTCACAGTGGAAGACGCACATTTATTACAAAACTTGCAGACAAAGGAGTTGGTGTGCGTGTGTTGATGGCACTTGCGGGACACAAATCTATTGCCACAACACAACGTTACATTGAACTTAACCCAACAGTTATGAAAGCAGCTGTTGAATTAATTTGATTTCTATTTCAATCTTGCTGCTTCTTCTCGCAGCAAAATTGTTTTTATGTGTTCTACATCTCTTTTCAGTTGTGAAAGTGAAAGTGCAAAACTAGAACCACCCCAAATAATAAAAATCAAAACGATTACTTCAAACCAATTCATAATTTTTCTCTTTAAATTTTGAAATCACAAATCATTTGAAGCAGACTGCTGTTCACGATACTCTTGTCGACTCAAATGTGGTTCAAATGTTTCCAACCAAACAGTGTTTTTATCAACATATGAATTGGGTGGAAGAATACGTGCAGTGTTAACAGATGACGCTTCAACTTGTAATATTGAAAGTTCAAATGCTTCTTGCATATCAGAATCTTTTAGTTTTTTTAAGTTTTCAAAGTGAAGCCTAGCTGCAGATAATTCTTTAAAAACAAATTGCTTAATCGTAATAACAAATCGTCCACATTGAATTTGTGATGACTCTTTATTTTTTGCGATTATTTTAAATTTTTCAGTATTTAAATATTCTTTTGTATAGCCAACTCGATTGCGAATATAGGGGAACGCAGTTCCATCGTCCCACATTCGTAACTCTACTAGGTAATAAAGAAATTTATTTTGCGTGAACATTTTATTTCTTCGCAACACGTGATTTTTTGGCAGCAGTCTTACGCACCGCACGTTTCTTTGCTACAGCAACGCCATCTTTACCCGCACGTGGTTTACGTTCAAGCACATAGGCTTTAACTTCACGCATAGTTATTCCGTAATGCTTGCACAAGCCACGCACAGTAGCCAGTGCATCATTTCTACCCTTATTTGTTTCAGCAGCGATAGCCTCATCCATTGCTGCACGTTGTGCCAATAATTGTTCAAGTTTGCTCATTTCAATTTCCTTTTGTTTGCCATTCAATATACGTTTCACGACTACCATCTAACTCATTACTCGATTCTTTATCTGATTTGCTAAAGACATCAGTGAGTAGTTTACTTTCTTTCTTTAGCTTTGCTTGCCAACGTTCTTCGCCAAGTATGTCTTCAATGAATGCACACATATCTATTAGCTTTTGTGGAACTGCTTTGTCAGCTTCACTTGCTTGCATAAACGCCAATTCGTTTGCTTCTAAAAAGCCTCGCACATATACCCATACGTTGTGATTGGTTAGCAAGTGATTGGACACAGTGTCATATGCACCACGTTGAAATTCACCACCACGTATGTTTAGGTGATTCAATGTCAGCAAGTCGCCAACAGGGCTTGAATATGGAAAGTGATAGTCACTACCAGTGTCAGCATAAATTGGATTGACTGGTGCTTCGTGCATTGTCATTGCCCAACTAGCAACATCTTTTGTGAATTTTGGATAACGCACAACTTTTTGATAGCGTCCACCAGCTTGAAATGGACTTGCACTGTCGTAACTGATACGGAATTTATCGTTGTCGCAGTGTTTTCTAATTGCACGTTGTATTGCAGTTAGCAGCACTGCCCACGTGGGTTGACTAACACCTAAAACGTGCATCCAATCTTGTCCCTTATCAAATGCATTGTCGTCTCGCATTGTAAGCACGTAATACAAAACATTTTCCAAACCACCACGCCAACCAACATTACCCGCAAGTGCCCAACCACCCATTCTGTAACCTTTAACAGCATCCCACCATTGTTTGCTATCTTTAGGTGTTGTCCCTTGCAGCACATTCAACCATTTAGTTTTGCCACGTGCGTTGCGTTTGATGTAGTCTAAATTTCCAATACTCAAATCAATTAGTTCTTGCACACTGCATTTGTGGAATGGTGTTTTGCTATTGCTTTCAAACTTCGCCCACAATGGCATATCAATTGTCATTGCATAGTCACTATTGGCTTCTAACCATTGCACAATCCATTTGCGTATGTCGCCACTCTGTCGCCAAAGTTCACATACTTCCGCACTCGTTTTAGCTCGCTTCAAATGTTCAGTACCACGTAACGTGCCCTTACCAATTTGGAAGCCACCACTGTCACCTAATACTGTTGTGTGCTTTCTATCTCTGTTTGCGACTGCACACGCTTTTGGGCGTGCGTCTGTAAACTGTCCCGCACTGTAAAGTGCATAGCCGTAGTGCCACAGCTTGCTTTTTGGATTGAGGAAATCCAAATCAGTTAGCTTTATTTCTTTTGGGAAGTCTCTGCCTTTTATCAACTTGTTGTTGTCCACTGCACTTGCATAGTGATACTGCATTGCGGGCAAGTAAACAGCAAACTTGTCCCAACGAGGTGTTAAGTCGATAGACATCTTAATACTCCTTATACAAACGAACATCCCATACGTTGAAGTATTTTCATTTTTAGTGAAATATCATATAACTCACAAATCAATTGATTTTTCGATTCTTCTTCTTCGTTTAAGTTGGGATTGTTTAATTCATCACGTATAAGTTCAAACTCTTCTTGATATGGAACATATGTAATCCCAATTTTTTCAAGTTCTAGTTCATAAAATTCTTTTTTCATTTCTAATGTAATCATCTTCATAAAATCCTGATTACTTTTATAATGCTCTTTTGTAATTAAGAACATCATTAACGAATTTTCATTTTGACTTAATTTATCTTCCATAATTTTCAAATATTTTTTAGTAAATTCTTTTTTGTTATATAAAAATTTATATATTCTTAAGTTTTTCTCATATATCGCTAATTTATCATCGTCAATTTGCTTTATTGTATTATTGACAAGTTCAGTTCTACGAGATAACAGTTCAACAAGTTTTTTATCTTCAATCATTTCAATCACCATATGCAGCGAAAGCTGCACTGTTGCGTTTGGCACTGATAGTACAAGTAGGAACACTCACTGTGTAAGTTGCCAACGCTGATTTGTATGAGAGTGTCAGTAAGTCTTCGTTTGTTGCAATCTTCACATTGCCAACAATGTCTGCTGCTGCCAAACTTGCAAGAACAGGCATTAAGTCTTTGGTGAGAAAGAGAGGCTTTGTTGGCTTACTTGTATTGCCAACGTTTGCAATATCAAATGGTTTGGATGCTGTTGTTAGGTTTCCTCTTTCTCCGTAATGTTTGAAAACTAATTGCGTTCGTCCAAATTCAACTCGTATTGTTTTGTGTTTTGGACGTGTAATATGTTCGCCATATTCTGCAAGCCAACTGCCCACAAAGCCCACATACAAATTTTCAATCCACTGCTTGTCTACTGTTGCAGTCCATTGTGCAGCTTCTGCATATTCAGCATTAACGTCAGCTTGTGCACGACTGTATTCGCCCACTGTATCTAATGCATAAAAGTAAATTGCACGACGACTACGCAGCAGCTTGTTTTCCAAAACAAGTTTGTGACTTGCTTTAACGTCTGTGTCACGCAACACAGGCACTTTGCTTTTGTCATTTGCAGTGTAGATACTTAAATCTTGCTGCTGAATGATTGCTTGTTCCAAATAACGTCTGTCTTGCACACGTAGAAAAATATCTTTACTGCTTGCCAATATGCTTGCTTTGGGTTTGACGATGGTTACAACACTGCACGCAGTTCTGTTTTCACTTAAAACAATGTCAAGTTGTTTTTTGCGAAAAAGTAAACGCTTGTATTGTTTCACTGCAAGCACTTCACCATTTGCAGTTGTAACTCGTTTTCTGTCTTGCAGCGTGTCTCTGTGCCGTTCCATTGCAGTTGGAATGCTTTGTGTGCCAATTACTTCTGTCAGCAATTGCAGCACTGTGGGTGCTGCTGTGTTATCACGCTTGTAACTTGAAATGATTGCTTTGCGTATTTGTGCTTCTTCACTAACTGTTGCAAGCACTGCATATGTGCCGTTGGGTTTGGCACGTATGAGTGCTAGTGCGTAACCTAAACGATTGACTGCAATGGGTTTGGTGCTTTGTATACTTGATATAGATTTGGCTGAAGCAAAGTGTTGCACACCCATTTCCAAATGCTTGCTGTCTAACAGTGCTGTGTCTTCTTCACTTCTTCCACTTTTTGACTTTGATTTTTTGATTGGTTCATTGTTACCATCTTCGTAGTATTTGTCTGCACCAATTAACTTGCGTAACCCACCACTTGTCTCAATAAATTGTGCAAGTCGTTCTTGTGGGCTTGTTCTGTATGCATCTTTGTTAACTTCGTATTCTGCGTGTAATTTTCGCAGTGCCAAACTCCACTGTTGTAGCGTTGCTTTTGTATCGTCTGCCCAATCAAGTTGCCACGTTAAACGAAGTAGACGTGTAAATTTTTCTTCACCTACAACACTGTGCCCACCAATATTGTGTTGTTTGTATTGTTCATCTAAAAATCCTTTTACTTTGCTTGCTTTAACCCACCACAAGTAAACCCAAGCAAGTCCTTTATACAAATACTCATTACTTCGATTACGAAATACTGTTTGTTGTGTTGTGTGTTCAAAGATTTTTTCAAGTTCTTTGACGAGTGCTTGTTTGGCTGTCATTGCTAACCTTTCAAACTATTTTTTAGGCAATACTGGAATTGTTATTTTATTGCAACCGATTTCAATCTCTTCCCATCCTCCATTTTGAGTAGATTTAGCTTTTATTGGGTTGTATTCAACTGTTTCAATCTTTTTTGTAATACTTGAAGTTTTTGACATTTGACCTTTATAGTCTATGAGTAAATTATTTTTCAAATCAGATATTATTCTATGAGTAATTTGATAATCCATACTTTTTTCAGTAACAACTAATTCAGCTGTTTCATTGTTTAATTTTCTATATTTGCAAGTAAAATTTTCATCTCCGTTATAATTTTTATTAGAGTATTCTGGTTTTAACCATATCGCTTTATTTCCACCCATTTCAGGTCTTGAGCAATTTTTATTGTTAACAGTGATTGAAATAACATCACATATTTCATCAAATTTCTTACTTCCCAAATCTAAATAATTAAAGTAAAAAATAAAAATTCTATCGTTATCAATTTTCCCATCTTCCATCATTTGTGTTGTTACATTTACTTTTATTTGTTTTACTTGTGCATATATTGTGCTTGACATTAAGATACAAAAAATTAGAGTTAAAGCTTTCATTATTATTTTCCTTTTTTATTTTTCTTCAATTCTTTTCAAACACTTGCTAAAAAGTTTATCGCTGTAGCTTCTTAAAATAGTTGCGAGTTCTTCTATCGCAGCAACTCTTGCATTGATTGATAGTCCTGCTCCACCTGCAGTTAAATCTCCGTGTACAAATGAGTTTCTTGCAGCAGTAGCGATACACATAATGTCTTCACTTTTACCATCATAAAAACTTTCTAAACTCCTTTTAAGCCAATCATTTTCATTAGCAAGTCCATCTATCAATAACGTTTTTAATTTTTCATTTTTACGTAATGTGGCTGCTAGTGCTGCTTGATTTTCAATATTGTGAACTTTTGGTTTTTCTCTTTTTAACAATACCATTTCAGCTGCTCGCACTTCGTCGTATGCGGAGTAAGCTAAAAAAAGTTTCATAAATGCTGTATAGCCTTTAGCAGTTAATGGTGTAGTTCCATCAATAGTCATTGATGAGAAAGAACAGGCAAATCTATATCGATATTGAAAACGATTTAGGCTGTGAATTACTTTTTGGTTTATTTGCTTTTCTTTTTTTAACTGAGCCCATTTTGCGTGTTCAGTTGGCATATTGTTTAGAGTTTTCATTTCACCACCTTAAGTTTGGTTTGTGTTTCAGCTTTCTTCACTGCTGTTGTTTTACGTGCACCCATTCTTTTACCTGCAATTACATCTGCTTGTTGTGACGGCTGCAAATGTCCATAGTGCTGTTCAATCATTTTTACACTAGTTCCCATTTGTTTGGCAAGCGTATAAACATCCATACGTTCTTTTAGTAATGCCAAATGTGCATACGTATGGCGTAAAGAATATAAGCTGCGTCGTTGCTTCACTTCTCTATCAGCATCCAATCCACTGTCACGCATTAGGTTATTGAATGTTTGGCTCAAATTGGCTGTAGTGTCACCACTGCGTAACTTGAATACGTCTTCATTCAATCTACGCTTTAACAGCGTATCAAACTCCAAATGTGCAATGTTGCTTTGTCGTTGTTGTATGCGTTTTAGGTAGTCTTCTGTGCTGTGACGTGCAATCAACTGTCGTTTGCCAACTTTGCCCGTTACAGTTATTTGCAAGTATTGTTCTTTGTCTTTTGTTATCCATTCAATGTCACGCCACTTCAAATCTTTTGTTTCAGTGCCGTGTCGCATACCAGTGTTTACAAGTATCAGCACATAGTCGCGTAGCAATTCACGCATTTCACGTGTCTTTGCTGTGTGTCCTTTTGTTGCCCACTTTGGCATAAAGCTAGTTAGCGACTTGTATTCACTCAAACTGAACGCTTCACGTGCTACACCTTTTTCGCCATTGTTTTTCATTTTTGGCACTTGTGCAGCAGCAATCCATCCTCGTTCAACTGCACAGTCAAACACACGATTGAATGCACTTATGTGTGTTGTTACTGTGCTGGCAACTGGTGGCTTTTTCATTTGCACAGTTCGCCAATCACTGTATTTTTTTATTTCTTCGTAGCCAATTGTGTTGATGCTTTTTGCACCAAAGAATGGTTTGAGATATTTTTTGACTACGCTGATGTAGTCGTTGTAGACGCTTTTGCCAACACCCGCAGCAAGTTGTCTTTCCATTTCGTCTACAGCTATGTCTGCAACACTGTCAAAACGTTTGCTAGTAATTGGTATTTTTTCGTCAAACAAAAAGCGAGCTCTGTCGTAAGCCTCACACGCTGTTTCAGCTGCGTATTGAATGTTTACGTGTTTGGTTGCAACTCTGTGCCATTTCAAATCTTTTAGTTTGAAACGTGCTTGCCAACGTTTGCTGTCACCACGCTTGTAAAGCACAACTTCACCATTACGTGCGTGTGCCAAATTTTCATTTACAAGTGTGACTGCAATCTTTGCCATTTGTCCCTCATTAGCTGTTGCTACTGTAAAGCTAGTGTATTGTCAAAACGCAAAACGTGCGACAGTTTTCTGCAAAGTGGGAGTGCCTACAACTGCAAAGCAGCACAGTGTGGATTTGCAGCAGCTACAGCAGCTTGTTTGTATGGGGGTGGGGGTAAGGGTACGCTGCACGTGCAACTGCACACTAGCAGCGTGTTTTGCCCACTTGTATACCTAATATACAAAGCAGCAAACAAGTGGGTGGGGGAGTGGGTGGCAGAGTGGCTGCAAACAACCAAACTTTTTCACACAGTGCTGTGTGCTAAACCGTGCGACAACCGTGTTACAGAAAAGCCTAGCACGTTTTCACGTGCTAGGCCTTATGTAGTGGCTCCTCGACCTGGGCTCGAACCAGGGACCTACGGATTAACAGAACAGAAGTCCGTCAAATGCCTAGTGTTTATGCGGGTTGCAGCGTTATTTTGTGATACGTAGCACACACCGTGCTACAGAATAAACACAGAATTTGTAGCACGTTTCCACTCTACCATACGCACAAATATTTGCAAGTGGAGGGGGTATAGGTTAAAAATCACCACCCCAAAAGCTTTTGCTATGTGCTAAAAAACTGCAGCCCAATTTTTTGTGGGTTGCAAACCCATTTCTATGCAATGTATACCAAACATACATTCGTATAAAGAAGCTAATTAACTAAATGCTATTTGGGTAACCACTGTGGCTTGTTTTCTTCATAAAGCTCTTCTGCAGATTTTTCATTTATGTCTTTGCGTAACTGCATAGAAGTTCTTTGCGTATAAATGGAAATATCATTTAGGTGTCCACTAATTACTTGGTGACGCTTTTCTGCTTTTTCTTCTTCTACGTTTGAAATTGCTGCAATGTGCTGACGGAGGGATAAATCTACAGCCCCCAAAAAGATGTTTGTTTGAGTTATGTTTTTTCGCAATTGAAAGTAAATTAGCACTAGTAGCAGTGCAATTACAAGTAGAAGAAGTTCCAACATATCAATCCCCTAATAGCTAGTAACCATTTTAGCTATGCCTCTCATCCCCATTCACATTCTTTTTGTAACAGCACTGTTTTTAGCCAAATTTCCCACATTTTGACGCTGTAGACGCATTTGTTGTGGCGTTAATGGCTGTTGTGCCGTTTGTGGTTGCTGCACTTGTGCTGCTTGTGGGTTGGTTGCATTTGGTTGTGGCTGTGCCATACCCACTGCATTTGGCTGTTGTGGGTTGGTTG